>Ga0114956_1002213_pt1 | contig 15314 bp, 8 predicted proteins | sample MaitaG_FD_87304 | JGI IMG/M metagenome (GOLD analysis project Ga0114956, IMG submission 87304) | Marine algal microbial communities from Maine, USA - Maine_Asex2 metaG | ecosystem: Host-associated > Algae > Red algae > Unclassified | place: Maine, USA | collected 2015-01-05 | reverse complement strand
TGGACTTCTTGATCTATTGCTCAATTATCCAGACGGTAGGCCTTATATCATATTTCTGTTCGTCACGTCTTCTGTTTTGCCTTACGCTTCCTTCAGATTCCACCTCACAATGGACACCCTTGCAATCAGCTAATGCTTCCTGTCAATTAGGCGCATTCGGGACTTTAACCCTATAGGTATATAGCATGCATGGCACACAATAAAAAAGGCCATACCTTCTGGTATGGCCCATATTTATATATCAACTGAACTTTTCTTAATTGCGGTTTATCTTTTCTAAGACACCATTATTATCTACAACAATTACTGAATCGACATATCCTCTATTGAAGGCTTTGATCTTCGCCGCTTCTGCATCTTCGTAAGTTTTAAATCCACTTAATACGAAAATAGTCCATGTACCTTTAGACCATTGCTCTATGGTTCCAAGATCATCTACAGTTTTCAAATCAAACCATGTCGGATCTTCATAAGATACAAGTCTAATTTTATAATCTTTAGTGACTACACCTGATGATGTCACAGGAGCAGAGGTATGTGACTCCCCTGTAGTATAGATCAATTCCATCGAATTTGTGTTGATCGGTGCAAAAGTAATAAATGCATCTTTATAACCCTTCTCTCGAACTTGACTTAATACACTTTTAGCTTGAAATTCATCATAGAAATATCCTAGCTTAATCTTTGTCGCATTGCCCTCATAGATTTTATACAAACTTCCAAGTGCTGATAAGTTTGTAAAAGCACCAGCGTTTCCTTTAGAAGAAAATATTGCAGCAAGTTGAATAAAGTAAACAGGTGTACTTGACAAAATAATATCTCCACTTGAGACTTTTTTTGCCGCAACTAATGAAACATTAGAGTCTGTATAATTCTTAGAATCCTCAACTATTGGAGCTTCTTCTAATTTATCTTCCTTTATATTTTCAGTCAAATCTATTGCAGCTGGTGGAGTCATCGTTTTTAAATTATCAACTACAGTTTCAATATTCTTTTTCTCCTTAATTAAATTTTCTTGCTTATGTATTTCTATATTATTTTTAGAAAAAGTTTCAGCGTCAACTGCTGCGTTTGTAACCTTGTTATCTTCAACTTTTTGTACTGTTTTTTCTTTTATATTTGTTTCCATTGATGCTACTGTGGAGACCATGTCATTTGTCGTAGGTTTCATTTCATCTACTTTTGCAATATAGTCTAGATCGACAGCTGCAGGTGGTGGGCCAGCCTCAGATACAACCGTATCATCTGCTTTCATTTCTGATACAACATATATGTCATGAGCACCTCTTCCACCGAGTCTGTTAGAAGAAACATAATATTCTTCTGTAACAGGATGTTTTATACAGAATAAATCATCTTCAGGTGAGTTTACTCCATTACCTAAATTTTTAGGAATTATCCACTTGCCATTTTCAACTTGAGAAACGAAGAGATCATATCCACCTAATCCCAATTGTAGATCAGAAGCATACCATAATTCATTTCCATCATAATATGGTGTAATTTCATTTCCAGAAGTATTAATCTGTTCTCCTAGGTTTTCTGGATATGTCCAACTGCCATCCTTTAAATAACTTACGTATAAGTCATATCCACCTAAACCTCCAGCTCTATTAGAAGAGAAATAGATAATATTAGCATCCTCGTTCAACGTTGGAAAAGCAGTAGAACTTCCTACTTCATTAAAAGGAAATGGTATTTCATTATGAATGTGACCATTATTATCTACCGATGCTAAGTAAATACTCATATCAGTATCTTTTTCATTAAATGCTAATCCAGGATGAATGTCTTCACTTCTAGTCAACGCACAGAAGGTACTTCCTTTTGCAAAATTTATACTCACGATAGAAAAGTCTTCATCAAGATCTGAGCGCAAGAAGCTCGTATTCGTGACATCCCCAGAAAAACTTGCTTCTGCGGTAAATAGTTGAGGCCCTAGTGGGTCAATCAAACTTATATTTTCCTTGTCAATATCTCTCTTGAAATCTTTTCTAAAAGATGTAAAGACTACCCTGTCCTTATAAAAGGATGGTGCAAAGTCAGATAACTTGGAGGAGGCTGGATACAAAGAAACTTCATGAATGGAGAGATCCGAAAGTAATTCTTTCGCATAATCACATCCATTTTTTAGCGTTTCAGATTCCTTTGGATTGTGAACATAATACTTCTGAAACAACTCACTTGCCTTATCATATTGGCCCATCTTTTTCATTACTGAGCCAAAATTTTTAAAGTAGTCAGCTGGCGTATCGCTGTTTTCTTTTAATTTTCTGTACCAAATAGCTGCTTCGACGTTTTGATTTGTTAACCGGTATGCTTCAGCTATTTGATAAATGCAATGCATACAGGTTGGATTCGTTTTGAGCTCTGTCTCATAATTATCTATAGATAATTCATAAGCTTTTAATTCGAACTGTTTGTCTGCCTTTTTTTGGGCTTTCTGGGCCGTCATTAGTAAGGGGCAAATTACAATTAGGGAAAGTGCTGTCCAAAATGATGTGTTGTGCAGTTTTCTGTTATTCATTTTTTCTAAAAATTAAATATATGAAATACAAATATATGAATCAGTTTGATAAATAACTAATTACATATGTAAATATTCAGAAATATTTTAATATGTTAATGAAAACGGAGCAAGACAAACTCGTAAATAATTATGAAGAACACCATAAAAAGTTGTAATTTGAAGTTATTATAAGGTACAAGCCAAAGTCTTAAATCAATACTGATATGCAATCATTTATTAGATATTCTCTTCTGCTATTGACCAGCTGTTTATTTCTTCCTTCACAAGCGCAAAAACTAGATCATTGTCTTGGTGAATTATTAGTGAGTTTTTCGTCCAACGAATCGCCAAATCGCGTACAAGATTATATTAAACATAATCTCCGACTAAAAAGTAAACTTGAAATCGAGCCATTAATTGATTTTCCGTTTGCAATTTGTAAAATTAAGTTTGACCCATTTCTCGATAACGAGTATGAGATATTGGAAAGGATCAAATCTATTTATGGTGTCGCCGATGTACAATTTAATCACCTTATCGAAAACCGAGCAATCCCTAATGATCCACTCTTTGGTTCTCAATGGCATTTAGTTTTTAATAATGATCTAGGTGTTGATGCAAATGCCAATATTCAAGCTTCTGAGGCGTGGGATATTACTACAGGTGGTCTCTCTGCTTCAGGTGATACCATTGTTGCATGTATTATAGATGACGGTGTTGACTTATTTCATGAAGATTTAATTGATAATATATGGATCAATCACGCAGAAATAGATGACAATGGAATAGATGATGACAATAATGGCTATATCGATGATCGGTTTGGATGGAATGCATTGAGAAACAATGGAGACATTACCAATAATGGACATGGAACCAAAGTCGTCGGATTAGTCGGTGCGGTAGGAAACAATAATATAGGTATCAGCGGTGTAAATTGGAATATAAAGATGATGAACGTTATTAAGGGAACTGATGAAGCATCCGTGTTGGAATCCTATGGCTATGTTTACAACATGAGGAAGTTATATAATGATTCCAATGGGGAAAATGGGGCTTTTGTAGTTGTAACTAATAGTTCATGGGGTATCGATTATGGAAATCCTGATAACTTTCCAATTTGGTGTGATTTTTATAATAAGATGGGAGAAGTAGGGATACTAAGCTGTGCTTCTACAATAAATGCTGCTGAAAATGTAGATGTCGTTGGAGATATGCCGACTGGTTGTTCTAGCGACTATTTGATCGGAGTAACTAACATAAATAAAACGAACAACCTAGCAGATGATACAGGCTATGGGACGGAGTCTATAGATCTTGGTTCTTATGGTGACGAAACCTTTACAACTTATCCTAATAACGAGTATGGCCTTTTCTTTGATGCTTCAGCGGCATGCCCTTCTGTGTCGGGTGTAGTTGCATTAATGTATTCAGCACCTTGTTTGGATTTTGCAAATTTGGTAAAACAAGATCCTTCAACAGCGGCCTTGTTAGTAAAAGATATCATAATTGATGGTGCGACTTCTAATACCTCATTATTAGGTCTTACAAAATTTAAAAGCGTAGTAAATGCACTTAAACCACTAAATCTTTTGATGGATAATTGTAATGGATGCAATATTGTTACCAATGTTTCTTTACAGTTTACTGATAACAATGTCATAATTGATTGGAGGAATGATCCTGACCATACGGAGGTCAATCTCAGAATAGCTTCCTCAGAAACAGAGGATTGGGTATTTTATAATAATATAGAAGCCCCATTTATATTTTCAGATTTACTAGATTGTACTACATATAAGTTAGAATTTCAACCTTCATGTAGCTCAGAGACCAATGAATACTTTGGAACTACATCATTCAAGACACAAGGATGTTGCATTCTGAAACAACAAATTTTGCTTGCTGCGGAAGCTGACAATTCTGTATATTTGGAATGGGAGGAATTATCTCCAATCAGAGAATTCTTTGTTTATTATAAGGAAGAAAATGAATTGCTTTGGGAAGGGCCTAAAACCACTACTAATAATTTTATAACTATTTCTAATCTGGATATATGCAAATCTTATGTTTTTCAGGTAAAGCTATTTTGTTCAGATCAACCCGAATTTACTTCTAACACTCAACCAATTTCTACTAATTGTGGGGAGTGCAATTCTTCTGAATATTGCGATGTAATAGATCTAAATGCTGAATTCGAATGGATTCAATCGATAGAAATAAATCAACAAACCTTTGATTCTGGAAACGATGATGGCTATGGATTTTTCCCTAATAATGATTTTCGCCTTAAACCAGAAGAATTAGTAAATTTTAAAATCAATCCAGGATTTTCATTCTCTGAATTTCAAGAAGTATATACTATCTACCTAGATGTCAATCAAAATAAAGTATTCGAGGAAGATGAAAAGGTCTATGAATATGGACCTATAAGTTTACCACAGGTGATTGGATCATTTACGGTTCCTGGCAATATTCAACTTGGATATACTAGAATGAGAGTGATGATGTCATTCCAAGAAGGAATATCGGCATGCAACCTAAATGGGTTTTCTTCTAATGGTGAAATAGAGGATTATTGCATCCTAATTCAAGAATCTACAAATGCACAAAATCTTGATCGACCTAAACCCATCATAGGTCCCAATCCTTTTACTGACCAGCTATACATAGATCAGGTGGTTGTTGGCTCTACGATAAATATATATAACGTTCACGGGGCTTTAGTACATTCTGATATAGCTAATAATACCAACCATTTGATTTCGTCTCTAGCCCATATGGAAGATGGAGCTTACATAATTACTGTTCATATTATAGGAAAAAGAGCATACTCAAAGGTAATTATCAAAGGATAAAAGTATGAGATAACTTACAGAGACTACTTATCAAAGGCTAATTACGTTTCAAAGCTTCCATGTATATTCGCTTTGAATCAATTTCCATTTCCTATTCCTTAAGCCCCGAACTTAGCTCACTTCTATTTACCGGTACAAATGAAAGAATTTATTTTTCTAGACTATAGATTATGTAAGCAGAACATCTTTCCTAGTATTTAAAAAGATGCACCACACAAAACTGAATGGAGTTTTTGTTGCAAAGCCAATGGTCAAAATACAGTGTACCTAAATTTCAAAATATTTTGAAACTATTTGCTGGTGGAAAGGGGTTTTTAGGCCAGGAATTGGAAAATTATCTATTTGATATAGGACATACAGTTTTTATCTAAACTCGATTTACTGAAGAAAATAATCACATTTTAAGGGACAGAAAAAACAAGGGGCATTGGTGCGAACTATTAGACGGTAAAGATGTGCTTTTTAACCTTGCTAGTAAATCCTTTGAATGCAGATAGACCTAGCAAAATAGAGAGAAAATACTAAGTTCTAGAATTGATAGTAAGCAATACTGCAAAAGGCACTAGAGAGCTGTATGAACCCTCCTTCAGTTTGGATAAATTCAAGTAGAAGTATTATTTATGTTCATCCTGAGAAGAAAATTTATATTTAAAAGAATGGGATTAGTAAAGATTACTTTTATATGAATGTAGTATGGGAATGCGAAAATTTTTTATTCAAATCACCCATAACAGTAGTGCTTAAAATCGCTGCAAGAACCTCTATTCTTATAGGAAGAAATAGAGAAGCTTTTACAAAAAAGAATTTTATCTAAAGATTTGGATTAGGTGGCTATAAAGGAAATGGGCTACAAAAGTTAAGCTGGATTCACATCAAAGATTTTTACAGAGCGATTCTATTTATGATTGATAACAAGAATATAAAATGTCCGGTCAATATAACTTCGCCCTACCCAATTAGTAATATAGAATTTATGGCAAATTTAAGAAAAGTGAATGAGGCTTGAATTGCTTTGAATCAATCTGTTTGGATGCTAGAACTTGGTGCTCTATTCTTAAGAACGGAAACAGAATTACTTTTGAATAGCAGATGTGTATATCCACAGATTTTGTTATATCAAGGGTTTAATTGTAACTATGTAAATACGTTGTCTGTTTTTTATAACTTAATCTATGATGGCTCAGTTCCTAAAATAGAAATCAAGAATAAACAAATCATAGAAAATATGAACTTCTTATTATGATTTCATATGACGATTCTGAAATAAAGTAACAAATATGAAGGTCTGAAATTCCTAATGCTAAATTCATTAGTAGTTTTATATATAATTATAGCAAAGCACTTTGACCCTATTTCTTGATATAAAATTACGACAAATTTTAAAGTGCTCCACACCGTTTTTTATTGGTAATATTTGATTATGGGATAAGTCTAGCACTTGGTTAGACCCCCTTGCACAAGTGATAACACAAATAATGTATTATTCCGTAATTTTCAAGACATCAAGGAAGGTTTTTTGAGGAACCTGAACAGTTCCTATTTGCCTCATTTTCTTTTTTCCTTTCTTTTGCTTTTCAAGCAACTTACGCTTTCTAGTGATATCTCCTCCATAACATTTAGCGGTTACATCTTTCCGTAAAGCAGAAATGGTTTCTCTTGCAATGACTTTTGCGCCCACTGAAGCTTGGATGGCAATTAAGAATTGCTGACGTGGTAATAATTCTTTTAGTCGTTTGCATATTCTTCTCCCAAAGCTTTCAGCTTTGTTTTTATGCACTAAAGATGAAAGTGCATCTACTGGTTCCCCATTAAGTCTAATATCAAGCTTGACTAAATCTGAAGCCCTATAATCTATGGTAACATAATCAAATGAGGCATAGCCACGTGTGATAGATTTCAGTCTGTCATAAAAATCAAAAACGATTTCTGCCAACGGCATTTCAAAAGTCATTTCCAATCGATCGGTAGTTAGATAATTTTGTTTTGTCATAACCCCACGCTTTTCCATGCATAATGTCATAATCGTACCAATGTATTCTGGTTTTGTAATGATTTGTGCTTTAATGTAAGGTTCCTCTACGGATTGCAGTAAAGTTGGATCTGGTAAATCATTAGGAGTGTTTATCAATAATTTTTCTCCTTTTTGTGTAAATGCAATGTAAGATACATTCGGGATGGTCGTAATGACCTCTTGATTAAATTCTCTGGAAAGTCTTTCTTGAATAATTTCTAAATGCAACATTCCTAAGAAACCACATCTAAAACCAAAACCCAATGCCACAGACGATTCTGGTTCAAAAACCAAAGAAGCATCATTTAATTGAAGCTTTTCCATGCTATCTCGCAAATCTTCGAAATCATCATTATCGATTGGAAAGATTCCAGCAAAAACCATTGGTTTGACGAGCTCGAAACCTTGAATTGCTTCCCCCGGATTGCTTAATTGAGTAATGGTATCTCCAACCTTTATCTCTTTACTTTCTTTTATACCAGTTATGATATATCCCACATTCCCTGCTTCCAATTTATCTTTAGGAATCTGGTTTAACTGTAGGATTCCGATTTCATCTGCAACATATTCTTTCTCAGTATTAACAAAAAAGACCTTATCCCCTTTTTTCAAGATTCCGTTTATTATTCTAAAGTAGGCAATTACGCCTCGAAAGGAATTAAACATGGAATCAAAAATAAGAGCTTGTAAGGGCTTTGATACATCGCCTTGAGGTGAAGGGACTCTATCCACTATAGCGCTTAGAATATCTTCTATTCCAATGCCTGTTTTTCCACTAGCTAAGATTATGGCTTCTTGCTTACAGCCAATTAGATCTATTATTTGATCAGAAACTTCTTCTATCATGGCACTCTCCATATCAACCTTATTAAGTACCGGCAATATCTCAAGATCGTGCTCTAATGCAAGATAAAGGTTAGAAATAGTTTGAGCTTGTATTCCTTGTGAGGCATCTACCAATAACAATGCACCTTCGCATGCCGCGATGGAACGTGAGACTTCATAAGAAAAATCTACATGCCCAGGTGTATCAATCATATTAAAAGTATACTTCTTACCATCACTGTGATTATAATACATCTGGATAGCATGACTTTTAATAGTAATTCCACGTTCTCGCTCTATATCCATATCATCGAGAGCCTGGTTTTTCATATCTCTTTCAGATATAGTCTTTGTAGCTTCCAATAGTCGATCAGACAAGGTACTTTTACCATGATCAATATGAGCTATAACACAAAAATTTCTAATCAACTCCATAGGATGGCAAAGATACATCATTATCCTATAAAGTAAATGTGTCATTTACACATCAAAATTTAAATTTTAATAGAATATTTTGAAATTTATGTTATATGTTAGCAGATCAAAATCCATCCTTACATGAAAATCTACACTTCTTTCTTCCTAATTCTTGGGATCTGTTTAACGATAATTTCTCATGGTTCTGCACAGTATGATTTCAAGACGCTCAATCAAATTGATGATACGCCCATTAAAAGTCAAGATAAAACAGGTACTTGTTGGTCTTTTTCAGCAGCCTCTTTTATAGAATCGGAAATGTTAAGAAAAAATGATAAGGAGTTAGATTTATCAGAAATGTATATTGTCAGGCAGGTATATATTGACAAAGCGTCAAATTATTTACTTCGCCAAGGAAAAGCAAATTTCAGTGAAGGAGCCTTAGCCCACGATCTTTTTAATGCAGTGGCAAAGGTTGGAATTGTACCAGAAAAAGATTATTCCGGTAAAATTGAAGAATCACACGATCATTCAGTCATGTTTGAGGAGCTAAAGTCATATCTCGATACATTATTGGTACATAAAGAGGAGATCGGAGATTGGAAAAAGGATTATAATAAGATTATGGATCAATATCTTGGGTCGAATGATATTGTGATGCTTGAAGATGAAAAAGAAGTAACAGCAAAGGATTATTTTGCTAGTTTAGAAATCGATGTAAAGGATTTTATAAATCTAACAAGTTTTACACATCATCCATTTTATGAAAATTTCATCTTAGAAATACCTGATAATTTTTCCAATGGAAGTTATTATAATGTTCCTATTGACGAGTTGGAGGAAATCACACAAAAAGCATTAAACTCCGACCATACAGTTCTATGGGACGGAGATGTCAGCGAAAAAGGGTTTTCTGCTACGAGAGGCTTAGCGATCTATCCGATAGAAATGGATGAAAAATGTTTTGATCAGCCATGTGAAGAATTGTACATTGATCAAAAAACGAGACAAATCGATTTTGAAAACTTCTCAACGACAGATGATCACTTGATGCATATAGTAGGGATGTCAGAAGACATGGAAGGGAACGCGTATTACATCATCAAAAACTCATGGGGAGAAATAAGTGATTACAAAGGATACATCATGATGTCAGAGGCTTATTTTAGAGCAAAAACTGTAGCCGTAACATTAGATAAGAACTTTATTGAAAATTTTGATAACGAATAAATAAAAGTTAGGTATTAAATTTTGTGACATTTAGTTTCCAATGCAAATTAGTTCAATTGCATTTTCGTCCGCAATTCATACATGTAACGTGATCAAGGCTGAATAGACCATAGTTATTTTATATACTTTAGATACATTTATAACCTAAATTAGGAATAAATGATCAATCTCATCAGTGATACAGTAACTAGACCTTCAACAGCTATGTTGGAAGCTATGACTCATGCAGAAGTCGGAGATGATGTATTTAAAGAAGATCCAACCATAAATCGTTTCCAAGAAATGGTAGCTACTATGTTTGGTATGGAAGATGCATTATTTTGCCCTTCTGGAACTATGACCAATCAAATAGCGATCAAATGCCACACAAATCCAATGGATGAGTTGATCTGTGATAAGCTATCTCATGTATATCAAAGTGAAAATGGTGGTTATGCCTATAATTCAGGTATTGCGATCAATCTTATTGATGGTAAAAATGGAAAAATTACTGCTGAAGAAATTTCATCCGTAATAAAACCGGATTATGATTGGTTTCCAAAGTCTAAACTCGTTGTAATAGAGAATTCGTGTAATATTGCTGGTGGAACTTTCTATACATTCGACGAAATGCGTAGTATTTCCAATTTTTGTCGTTCCCGAAAATTAGCGCTTCATTTAGATGGAGCTCGAATTTTTAATGTGTTGGCAGAAACAAATGATTCCACAAGAGAAATTGGGAAACTCTTTGATAGTATGTCATTATGTATGTCTAAAGGCTTAGGTGCTCCTGTTGGTTCCGTCCTTCTCGGGACTACCGATTTTATAAAAAAAGCACGACGAATAAGAAAGGCCATGGGAGGCGGAATGAGACAAGCAGGAATATTGGCGGCGGCTTGTATCTATGCATTGGTAAATAATCGTGAAAGACTTAAAATTGATAATGATAGAGCAAAAGAACTAGCTATTACCCTATCACAATGTAGTTTTGTAGATTCCATCAGGCCAGTACAAACTAACATCGTAATCTTCAATGTAAATCAAGATTTAGATGGATCTACATTACTTCATAAATTAAAAGAGAAAGGTATTAATGCCGCGGCTTTTGGAAGTCATACAATACGATTTGTAACTCATTTAGATCTAAGTGATGCGGATATTCAAAACACAAAAAACATCCTTTTATCAATGTAATATATTTGGCTTTATATTCTCATTCGTTAAAGCATAAATTCGACGAAATACCCATTATACCTATATTTGATCTAATTTTTATTTTTTATTTAATGGTTACATATATCGATATACTCGAATATTACTGCTAATATTATTATATTGTAGGCTAATAATTAGTTGTTAAATACTCAATTTTAATGCACCAGACCTTTTAACAAATCAGAATGATAATTCGTCTTTCAATACTTTTCCTATTCTTTTCTTTATTAGCTTGTTCTAATCCAAAATCTGAGGCAAGTTCTGTTCCTAAAGAGAATACTAAATCTGAATCCCACGATATGGCACACAATCATACGCATGTACACAATAGAGTTGATTATCACAGTCATTCCAAACCAGAAAAAGCAGTAACAAAACATTTATCCCTAGATCTCAAAGCTGATTTTGAATCTAAAACTTTATCGGGAAGTGTACTACATAAAATCGAAAACAATAATGCCGAAGAAATTATTTTTGATATAAAAGGATTAGCTATTGATAAGGTTGTTTTAAATGATAAAGATGAGGTAGAATTTAAGATCACTGAAAATGATAATTTTATTGGGCAAGCTCTTACAGTATCCATTGTTCCATCTACGAAAGAAGTCAAAATATACTATGCTACGAAGCCAGATGCTGCCGCAGTGCAATGGTTAGATCCTATACAAACGACAGATAAGAAATATCCCTTTCTATTTACTCAAGGCCAAGCCATTCTTACGAGAACTTGGATTCCATGTCAAGATAGTCCAGGAATTCGAATTACCTACGATGCAAAGATTGAAGTTCCAAAAGAATTGATGGCGGTAATGAGTGCAAAAAATCCAAAATCTAAAAGCGAGGATGGGATTTATAATTTTGAAATGAAGCAACCAATACCTAGCTATCTAATTGCCCTCGCTATTGGTGATTTAGAATTTAAGGAAATTGGTCCAAGAACAGGCGTATACGCTGAACCAAGTATGTTAGAGAAAGCGTATTATGAGTTTGGAGACATGGAAAAAATGCTCATTTCAGCGGAACAATTATATGGCCCATATTTGTGGGATCAATATGATGTAATTGTTTTACCAGCAAGCTTCCCATTTGGAGGAATGGAAAATCCGCGTCTTACTTTTGCTACACCAACTATTCTTGCTGGAGATCGATCACTGACAGCATTGATCGCTCATGAGTTAGCGCATTCTTGGTCAGGCAATTTTGTTACAAATGCAACATGGGATGATTTCTGGTTGAATGAGGGTTTTACGGTTTACTTTGAACGACGTATAATGGAAGCCCTCTATGGTGAGGATTATACGAAAATGCTGACTCAACTAGGATACCAAGACCTAATGAATGAAATAAACGATTTAGGACATTCTAGCAAAGATACACACCTAAAATTAGACCTTCATGGCCGAGATCCAGATGATGGAATGACGGACATTGCTTATGAAAAAGGGTCCTTATTTTTAATGCAATTAGAGCAATTAGTAGGTCGTGAGAAGTTCGATCAATTTCTAAAAAAGTACTTTACTGATCACAAATTTCAAACCATCACCACCAAAGAGTTTATAGTCTATTTGAAGGAAAATTTATTGCAAGAAAATGGTGTAGAATACGATATTGATCAATGGATTTTCTCTGCAGATATACCAGCAGATCATTTTAAAGTAGAATCTGATCGTTTGAAAAAAGTAGAGGCATATTTATCCGATCAAATGAAAGCAGGTAGTTGGGATACGGGTGGAACCATAAAATGGACAACTCATGAGTGGTTACATTATATCCGAGAGTTACCAAAAAATTTGACGGTTGATCAAGCGAAAGAAATTGATCGCGTCTTTGGATTTAGTAAATCTGGTAACTCTGAAATTTTAGCGGCCTGGTTAGAAGCTTCAATCAACAACGGGTATTACAAAAACGTAACACCTGAACTAGAAACTTTTTTAGTCAATGTTGGCAGAAGAAAATTTTTAAAACCTCTTTATTCTGCATTAATAAATGCGGGAGATATGGGATTAGCAAAGAAAATATATAGCAAAGCAAGACCGACTTATCATTCGGTATCAACCAATACAATGGATGCATTGCTAAAGGAATAAAAATATAATTTATCACAAAATAGTTTATAACAATGGTATTAAATAGAATTCTAAAATCAACATATACAGTAGGATTATTACTGTGTACTATGGTTTTGTTTGCTCAGCCAAAGGATCCTTCTCCATTTGACTTTGGGAGAATGTGGACTTTCGAAAATCCACCTAAAGAATGGTTTAAGAAAGCTTACGCATTTGATCCTGGAGATGAGTGGTTTGATGATGTGAGAAAAGCATCTTTGAAATTTGCGACATGGTGTTCTGCATCTTTTGTATCTCCAGATGGATTAATCATGACAAATCATCACTGTTCTAGAGACGAGGGAATTACTGTACAGAACGACGGAGAGAATTTTGACAAAAATGGGTTTTATGCCGAAACGTTACCAGATGAAAGAAAGGTTGAAGGCCTATTTGTTGAACAGCTGATACAAGTTGCCAATATTACAAATGAAGTCATGGATGGAGCGAAAGGAGATGGTGGAAGAGAAAAGGCCATAGAAAATATTCAGGCTAAATATGCTCAAATGAAAGAGTGGTCGGGATTGAGGCTACAAGTAGTCAACTATTACAGCGGAGCCAGATATTCACTATATGGATTCAAGAAGTTTGACGATATCAGATTAGTTTGTATGCCAGAAAACTCGATTGGTTTTTATGGTGGAGATCCTGATAATTTCACCTACCCTAGGTATAATTTAGATTTCACCTTTTGGAGAGCATATGATGAAAGTGGAAAACCTTTAAATACATCTAAGAATTACCTGCCATTTAATATTGATGGTATTGAGGATGGGACGACTGTATTTGTAGTTGGAAATCCAGGAAGAACGGAGAGATATAGAACCGTAGCCCAGTTGGAATATGATAGAGATCATAGATTTAATAGTACAGTAAGATTCTTGAATAATAGAATTGATTTATATCAAGAAGAATACGACGAAATATCAAAAGATCCAGCTAAAGAAAGAGAAGCTCAAGAACTTTTAGGAACCATTACTAATCTAGCGAATTCAGCCAAAGCTTATACTGGAATATTAGAAGGCTTAAATAATCCTGATATGTTCGGCAGAAAGAAAGCGATGGAGAAATTAATAAAAGAAAAGTCACCAGGCATTACCTATTGGAAAGATTTACAAAAGGAGTACGAAGCTCTGAATCCACATGCTTGGGCTATCAGTAATCTTTCTCCTTCACCGTTGAGAGGAAAAGTACAAGAATACATGCACAACTTATACAACTATGATCAACTGCTACAAACTGAGGGAGTAGAAGATTCAATAAAAGTACAAGCAAAAGAAAGCTTGATAGAAGGATCGAAAGAGTTAAATACACCGAAAGAAAAGCAGATGTTCGCTCTTCTATTGGAAGAAGTAGGAGCTGCAAAAAAAGGTGTTTCAAATCCAGCTGCTGCTAACAAGTTAACCGATGGGTTATTTGAAAACTCTGTTTTCTTAAATGGTGGAGATGTCGCTGGACTTCTTAAGAAGGATAAAAAATTCTTGAAATCCGATGATTTGTTATTGGGAATGAGTAAAGATATGATTTCATCATACAATGATGCAGTAAGTGCATTCCAAGGCTCATCTGATAAAAGGAAAGCTTTAGAAGAAAAAATTGCAAACCAAGTATTTAATGTATACGGAGACTCTTTACCACCGGATGCGACATTCACACTAAGAATTTCTGATGGAGTTGTAAAAGGATATGATTACAACGGAACGACCGCACCGTATAAAACAACATTCTTCGGAATGTACGATCGTTTTTATTCAAATGATACCGAGTATCCTTGGAACCTTCCTGAAAAATGGCAAGATCCAAGTATGGCGTTATTGAAATCTCCAGTTAACATAGTTTCCACCAATGATATTATCGGAGGTAATTCTGGTAGTCCACTAATCAATAAGGATAAAGAGGCGGTAGGGCTAATCTTCGATGGTAATATAGAATCTTTGCCGGGAAATTTCATCTTTGATGAGGAGGCAAATAGAACTGTTTCAGTGCATGCAGGAGGAATCTATGCCGCTTTGAAGTACGTTTACAATGCAAAGAGGTTGGTAAATGAACTTGTAAGTAATAAGAAGTAATATATGTAATAACCATATAATTTATTGATGAAAGCCCAATGCATTGCGTTGGGCTTTTACTTTCTACAGTTCCTTCTAATACCTGTCTAAATTATT
>Ga0114956_1002210_pt1 | contig 15320 bp, 15 predicted proteins | sample MaitaG_FD_87304 | JGI IMG/M metagenome (GOLD analysis project Ga0114956, IMG submission 87304) | Marine algal microbial communities from Maine, USA - Maine_Asex2 metaG | ecosystem: Host-associated > Algae > Red algae > Unclassified | place: Maine, USA | collected 2015-01-05 | reverse complement strand
CCTAAAAATTCGGATGACGCTTGTTACCAATGGTTGGGTCCAACGTCCGAATTTTTAGGGAGAGGGGGAGCTAAATTTTGGTTTCTGAACCGTTAGTAAAATCTAAAGTAAGTGCCATTGGGCCATAGCCGCCGGTCAATAGTGGGCAGAACCGGCGGCTCGCGCCTTGCCGCTCAGAGTTTCGTTACCATGTTAACCACCAGTGTTTTGATTCAAATGTGGCGCTGTCCAATTAAGGTTGGATATTAAACTTAGGTTTGCGACTGGCGATCAACTCCGATTCATACGCGCGGCGGATCATGGTTTCCTTGGCGCGGGAATCACCTGAGAAGGCATGAAGTTCAATCGTCACGTTGTCATGCTGCTGATCGGCCAGATATTGAGCGAGTGAAAAATTGCTCGATTGATCCAAATGTTCTCTTAATCTTGCTCTCAGATTTTCAGACTGCCCGATGTATAGGTAACCGGTCTCATCGCGGAAAATGTAAATCCCGGGCAGCTCGGGAACGATGTCCCCATCGGCTCTCACCGACTGCAATGACTGAGTTGTGATTTTTCGGCCCCAGTCAGCAATGGGAGCGATCAGCTCAGGCTTCAACCGCCGTTGTTTACGTAGACTGAAAGCGGCTTTACGTACGCTGTAGAGATCTGCGTCGGCATCAATCTCCTCCACTAAGACATCAAATTGCTTTCTGAGTTCTGGCGACGCCATGATTTTATCGATTGAGACTTTGTGTTTGTCGATCATCACGCGCGCGACGATCTCTGCGATTGGCTTCCAAAGCGTGACGGATTTCCTATTCGATCGAGTCGTCGGAACGTCCAACAATCCGGCTTTCCGCATGTTCAAAAGTCGCCAATTCAGCTCGGCCGGTTCGACGTCGGGCAGCGTCGCAGAACATTGCTGAATAAAGGCTTGATTTAAATCGTCTCGAAGCACAAGCTCATCGGCACTCCAACCCTCGTGTGTCTCAACAAAGGCGTCTCTGATTGCGGCGCGAATGTTGATCGGTGAACCGACTGTTTGAGTTTCTGGCGTTTGTCCCCCCACGTCGATCATCGGCAGACTGACCAACGCGCAAAAGAGCAAACAGATTGAAGAGAACCTCAACAATTGGAAGGCTGAGTAAGTCATATCGGTACGGTGGTTCATTGGCTGATTTGAAAAATCGTGTTGCGATTCCTGAGTGATGCAACGCGGTCTCTGGAACAATTTGCTTTATTCTTGCAGATGAGCCGCAGGTTTTTCTTTCATGCGTTTTTCGGTTAACGCGCGGACGGCTCTAGTGACACCCGTTTCTTTTCTTGGATCCAGAATTGGTTTCCAAGCGGGATCGGCCGTCCAATCATCGCGCGTCCATGACCTTACATAATCAATTTCGTAAATGGCAGGAAATTCGCTATCCTCAGGATGCGGCAGCCACGACATAATCTCCATATCAAACACCCTCTGCAGCGGCACATGCCAGGCCACGTTGCGTGTCGTCCGCACGCAATGGCCGTCGACGTAATAGCGAATCCAGTTGGGAGACCAAACAAGATTTACGGTGTGAAAATCTTCGGACCAATTAAACGGAGCCTTCCAATTGCCCCAGTTGGACCAATGGGATTCGGTTTCAGGTTCCTTGAACACGTGCATGTTCATGCCAAACTTTTGCTCGGATCCTTCGTGCCCCGCTGCAAGTTCAAACACATCAATTTCATTCTTGCGTTGAACCTCTTGAGCATTGACGGCTCCCCCGTTGAACCAAAAAGAACTGGTACACGTGGCATGGGCCGGTTTAATCCTCACTTCAAAACATCCGTAGGTGATCGCCATTTTGGAAACGACCGCTGCGGCAGAATAGTCAAAATAGTCCTCTTTGATTTTCTTGTGCAAACGTTCGCGTGGCAGCGTAGTATCTTTACGCAGCGTAAGGCTCAACTTTCCTGCGGCGACGCGAATATTCTCAGGCAAGAACCGCGCCGGCACTCGACCGTGCCAAGCAGGATAGTGATCCCACCATTGCTGATCGTTTAGGGAATCTCCGCTAAATTCGTCGCTCATTTCCGGAATCTTACGCCAGCGACCGGCGTTTGTTTGATCGAATAAAGGCGCATCTTTGGTTCGACAAACGGTTGCTTCGGGCAACGGAGATGAGCGAATCCAACCACCGACGTCGCGCGCGACATTGACGTTCCATTTATTGGCCAGATAGTCTTGAACCGCTTCAAATTCCTTGTGGTCGTTGAACGTGCTGGCGTAAACGAGGATCTCTGAAACATCGGCCAGCAACCCGCCACCGGGCTGTCCGACACCGGTGGTGCCGAGCGTTGCGCTGCGTGGTGTCACGCGGGCTTTGGTGTAGCTGTAAATCGCGCGGGGGAAAGCCTCCTCGCCGCCGTTTTGCTTTAGCGTCATTGCGATTCCGTCGCCCTGGTTGTCGGGTTTATCCGATTCGCGAATGCTGAACAACCTTTGCCATTTTCCGCGTCCAGCTTGCTCTTCGTTTCGCTGGGCAACCACAAAGACGGTGATCGGACCGCTTTCCTCAGCCAGCGCGGGCATACGTAGAGGTGTGGGTTGATCGTTGTGCGTAAATCTTACCCGAGTGGATTTGCTGTCTTCGCCTTTGACTAATAGAGGGCCCGTCTTCTCAGCGACCGCATCATGTTGCTCGGGCGATTTATCCCGCCAAGTCTCAACGATCATATCGTCTGAAACGTCGAAGGTACTTTCATCGGCCGCATCGAGCCACAGCACAAGATTTTCCGTTGGCAGTACTTGACCAAAAGCGGCTGTCGACGGAGCTGGTTGGATCGACCAGAGCACAACGAGAATTTGAACCGATAAGAATCTGGTAACGTGCATCATTGTGAGCTCCAAGTGGCCAGCAAGTTAGTTTACGGAGACTTGAATTGTAACCCAATTCAGGGCGCGAGCACAAAGACGTTGAAGCGGCGATACCGCGATCAAACTCACTCGGTTTGGCCTAGGTTTGGGCTAGGTTTGCCCAATTTCTAGCAATGGGTGCTCGAGAAGCCAATGGAAGCCGAAGTAGGCAACGAAAGAGAAGGGGAGATTTGCTCAGGGCGAAATGTAGTTTGTTTAAACTTGTTCCCGAAACGTGAACCAGCTCATCGCCGCCAGCACGCCTGAGCAGAGAATGAAGATGATGTCCATCACCAGATTGGTATACTTAAACGGAGCCATATTTGACATGCCCGCCAGCCCGAACACCAAATCGGCTAAGAATAAGGCAAACACGATGACCGCAATCGTTAACGCGGTGATGCAAAGCCCTTTCAGCACGGTGGAAACTCCAGAAGTTGTTGGGTCGGCGATTATGGTGTGATATGCTATCTGCTTGAAAGATTCAGCCTGCACCTGAGGCGCGAAAAGGTCCTGTCACAGTCTTTCAGATAGGATATAAGTATAATTCGACTTCGCGGGCTGTCACGTCGGGGCGAATAAGTAAATTGACTATTTCTAATTAGATCTCCGATCTAATTATCCCGATTGCGTCATTTATGATTGTCAGGGTCCCTTAACTTACCGGAAGTTCAAATGAAGATAGCCGTCTACACAGGATCCTTCGACCCGGTCACCCTAGGGCATCTCAATGTCATCCAACGAGGCAGCCGAATCGTAGAGAAGCTGATCGTCGGAATCGGCATAAATAGCGATAAACGGGGGCTGTTTGATCCCGATGAGCGTTTAGAGCTGGTGCAAAGGGTCACTCGGCATCTGGACAACGTGGAAGTCAAGACCTTCGAAGGGCTGGCTGTTACCTTTGTCCAACAATGCGATGCCAAGGTCATGTTGCGCGGCGTTCGTCCGATGACCGATATTGCTGGCGAGTTTACGATGATGATGGCCAATCGAAGGCTAAATGATGATCTCGAAACGGTCTTTCTGATGGCCGACGGGGAGTTTTCGCACGTTTCGAGCTCTCTAATTAAGCAATTGACACCGCTGGCGACCGACGAACAGTTGGCTCAATTCGTCCCCGAGGAGATCATCGAGGATCTCAAAAAACGCATGGCTCGCGGGTGAACGCTCGGGCCAAGGAGAAAGTAGCGTAAGCTTCCAGCTTGCGGTCTGCACGAATCGCAAATAACAGCTTTCGCCAATCTCTATTGCGTAAGCCATTTTCAGGTCGGTGCCTAATTGGACAGCGCCACATTTGAATCCAAAGCTTTGATATTAACGTGGTAGCGATAATGTGAGCGGCAAGGCGCTAGCCGCCGGTTTTGCCCGCCTTTTACCGGCGGCTAGCGCCTTGCCGCTCACGAAAGTGGCGCTGTCCAACTAATGAGTTGCTCCTCGATATTCGGCCCACGTCTTTGGCGTTTCGAAAACCTTGATCGAGGCCAGGTCGGCGTCCAGCTTGCCGTCGAGCCAATCGTAGATCGCGATTGCAATGTTTTCGACGCTGGGATTGACGTCTTTAAAATAAGGCACGTCCCGGTTGAGATGCTTGTGATCAAGCCGATCGATGATTTGGGTTTTTACGGTATCTTGAAACTTATCTAAGTTGACGACCGAACCCGAGGTTGAAGTCTCTCCCACGATGCTTACCTCCACAACATAATTGTGGCCGTGCCCTTGAGCGTTGTTGCACTTTCCGAAGGTGTCACGATTCTCTTGGTCGGTCAGAGAATCACAGTGCAGCCGATGAGCGGCCGAGAATTCGAACTGCTGAGTCATTTGGACCATCGTGTCTGTTCCTGTTTTGATCAAGTAGCTTAAATGAGGTGAGAGACATAATTCGATCCGCATCAACCGATCGGGCAACTGCCAATGCTTCTGCACCTCCTCGAAAGTTCGCCCAAGAATTGCTTCGCCGGTGGTTGGAGTGTCTCCGAATTCCGGGATCAGCGTCTCGGTTACGACCTGCCGCAGCAACCGATCCAAAACCTTGATGTTGCAAACGTATCCAGTGACTGGATCCGGATTCCCTTGGATCACGGCGCGTAGTTTCAACTGCGGCACCGCCAAGTTCGTTGCTGGCCAGCCTGCCCATGAATTGCTGGCCTCCGGTGAATGAGTTTCATCCGTGGGCAATAAAGCAAATCGAATTTCACGAGATAGCTGAATCATAAACACGCAGTTTTGTAATGCTAAAGATGAGGGGAATGGATGAGGCAATTAATCCAGCCGCTCCATTAAACGCGGCGCGTTGAATTTCCGGAAGTGGTGGTAGTGGATCTTCTCAAAAGCATTCTTCTCTTCACAAAATCTATTAGGTTGCTGTGGGGGATTGGGGGCCGGAGTTCGAATTCCGTGGCTTAACCGGACGGCTTGCGCCGATACCGCTAACCTTGTTAGCGGTACCCTTGTTAGCGGTATCGGCGCAAGCCGTCCGGTTCGTTGCGTCAGTTTACCACCAGCCATCCCTTGAACCGATCACTCCGATTGGTTCGTCACAGGGAAAAATTGCCCTGAGGGATACTTCTGCGGTTCTTCGACGCATCCCAGCACCATCTTAGCCACTCGTTGCGGCGACACGCATTGTTCGGCAGGAAAATCGGGAAACAGTCCTCGCAATAAAGGCGTTTCGACCGCTCCCGGCCGGATGGAGCAGACACGGATGTTGTGCTCCTGCCCCTCAGCGGCCAACGCCATCGTCATCAAATCCATCCACGCTTTTGACGCGCCGTAAAGGCTGAACCCGGGAAACGGATCGACCGCCGATAGGGAGGATATATTGACGATCGTGCCGCCGCCGGAGCTTATCATCTGCCTCCAGATTGCCTGAGTCAGATAGAAGACCGACCTGACGTTGACGTTGACCAACGACTCAAATTGCTTGGCGTCGATGGACTCAAACTTTTCCATCGGCGCAAACGCAGCGTTGTTCACCAATACCTTCGCGCTTCCCAAAAACTTTAGTGCCCAATCCGCAAACAACGGCATCATCTCGGGCTCTCCCAGATCGGCCACAAAGGAGGCTAAGTCATCGGGGCGATTGTCGATCGCCAATATTCGCCGCTTCGCTTCGTCCAGCTTCTCTGCATCGCGCCCGCAAAGGGCAACTCGATATCCACTTTGGAAAAACAGGGTTGCTGCTGCGAGGCCAATGCCGCTGCTGCCGCCGGTCACGATCGCCGTCAGAGTTTTTTCGTTCATGGATTTACCCATCAGGTTAGTGTAAACAGATAAGGGGAAACGGACGGAAAAAATTCAGTGCCAGCATCCGATTCTGGCGGATTAGAAATTGCTTTACAGCGAGTGGACATTTGTATAGATTGGTTTGAGTATTTAAAATTTAATTTGCGAGAGATCACGTGCTTCAGGAAACGCTGACCGACCAACAAAAGAAGATCTTCCAACTCATCCTTTCGCATATCGAACAATTCGGCAACCCGCCTACGATTCGCGAAATTGCCGAACAAATGCGATTTAAGTCACCCAATGGGGTCGTGGGGCATTTGAAAGCACTTGAGCGGAAGGGTTTGATCACCCGATCGAGTAACAAATCACGATCGATTCAGTTAACTGAGGAAGTTAACGAGGAGATCAAGGGCTTGCCTTTGGTCGGACGCGTGTCCGCAGGAATGCTTGAGGAAGCCATCGAGCAGACCGAGCGGATTGATTTTGGTGACTTTTGGAACAGCAGCGGAAGCTACGTCTTGGAAGTCGATGGCGATTCAATGATCGAGGCTCATATCGCTCCTGGCGATTATTTAGTTGTCAAACGGCGGCGGACGGCCAGCGCCGGTGATATCGTTATTGCCCGCACGTCCGAGGGCGACGCGACGGTAAAATATTGGTTTCCTGAGAAAAACCGCATTCGCCTGCAACCGGCCAACAAACGCCTGAAACCCATCTACACCAAAGACGCCAAAGTGATCGGCGTGGTCACGGGTGTCGTTCGGCGCGTTTGACTTTCGTATTGGTATTTTTGTATTGGTTCTTTCGCAATAGCCTTCAACTAGCAAATTAGCGCGAAATCTCATCAGGTAAATGAAGAGCGGAAAAAATTTGGATTTATTGCCGGATAAAGCTGGCAGCGAAGTCAGCAGCAAGGTGGCAAAAATTGGTTCAGAAGCCGAATAAATGGTCGGATTTCGCTCAAATTCGATTCAGTTTTGGGATTCAAGGTCCGAAAATCTCTTTACGTCTTGCAAAGACGCAGCGGACAAGATATTTTCTTGCCTTCGTGCGAGAGCGGTATTTAAAAGACTTTTCTCTCGCTAGAAAGAAGCAGGCGCTGTAGCTCAATTGGTTAGAGTCCCGGACTGTCGATCCGGAGGTTGCGGGTTCGATTCCCGTCAGCGTCGCTATTCTAATATCCCGGTTGCCGAATTCGGCAACCGGGATTTTTTTGTGCAATTATCGCTCGCAGAATTAATGCCTTACGAATTTAGCGCCGTACATTGCTTACATTGCCGAGGCGTAGGGGATTGGGCAGTTTTAGGATCAATTGGAACGCCAAAATCCTGCACATTTCGCTCCCCCCCATCTATCTCTCTCAGGTGACTCAAATGTCAAACCGTATATTTATGTGCAATAAATGAGAGCTACTTAACGAGGTGAAAATGCCGATTTTTACGGAGTTTGTTAGTCCGATCTCAATCAAGCGCATGCAACGCTGAAAAATCAATCGTCATTAGTCGATTTTCTACTGAGACCCCTAAGTTGTATAATTTTGACGCTCGTCACTTATTTTTAAATCCTTGTCGCCATGAACCGTCCAAACCAACCAAGCCCCATCCGTGCTACCGACAAGTTCACCAATGTGACTTGTCCGTCATGTAACAAGAAAATCGCAGTGCCTGATGAGGGAGCAAATGCAGAACAAGACGCCGGACGAAACAAATCGTTCTATCTAATTATGGCGGTCGTCTGTGGATTATATTTGGTTTACCCTTCGATGAGCATTTTTGAATTGATTCCTGATGCGATTCCCGTCATTGGAAGCCTGGACGAGGCGGCGGCAACTGCCGGGCTTTTGTATTCGCTCAATGGGTTAGGTTGGCTGCCCTCCTTCTTACGACCTTAAACCACACAGCGCGATGACACTTCACATCGCACGAAAGATGCACTGACAAGCACGCGTTTCGTCCAGCGGCCTGTCAAAATCAGCACAACCGTTCGAAAGCCCCAGCAATATGAGATTCATTGGCTGGTGACGGGCAAAAGCCCAAGCTTCGAGAACTTTTAAGTTGTAGGTTCCAGCAAGCAAGCATCCACGCTTACTTAAAATCGCGAAGTTCTCTCAACTTTTTAGAAGATCAAAAATGGACAAGTACATCGACAATTTTGTGCATGGCATTGGAACCGCACTCCGTAACTTGGGCACCATGGCCAGCAACATGACAGAAGTGCATTGGGCACTGTTGGCCGTTATCGTTATTGGAACGGGTGTCGTTTTCCTGCGTGGAAAACCAGTTCACGGTTCGTAAGAGCACCCTTTGTAGGAGCACCCTTTGTAAGGACACTCTTCGCCCGGCGACAATTGCCGCATGAATCGCAAGAAGGTTTTCTAGTCCGTTGCTACGCAACGGTCGGAGTGAAGCGCCATACTACAGCAGACGAAAAATCCGCCGCCATCCTCTCCAAACCATGTCCAGGCACCGAGCGTTCTCAAAATAGGTGCCACCCTGGCTCGAATCCCAAAAGACGAATCGACGCGCGATCTTGATCCGCGGCTGCTTGCTTGCCCATCTTTTCCAGCAGCAACATTCGATGATAAAGCACAACCGCTTTGTCCCTAGGAACTCTTAACTTCATCGTCTTGGGGTCGTTAGAATTTTCCATGTAGTTATGCACTTCGGAATCTAGCGACTTCGCAAAGACCTGATACGCAAAGATGGCTTGGTTAATATCTACCAGAGCGCCGACCTGCGTCTCGGTGATTCTAATCTGTTGCTGACCGAATTTCGAATCCTTGCCTTCACCATCGGGACGCAGACTGACAATGTAGCCGCGCGTGTCGAGCAACATGTAGCTGGTCAACAATTCACGAATGCACTCATTGTCACCAGGAAGCTTGGCGACAATCTTATCCGCATCGAGCCCAAAGGCTCGAACCTCTGCGCGATCCTGATCCGACAGGTCGATTATATTGAGATCTTGGTAGCATAATGCGCGAGTGGTTAATAAAAGCGCGAGGGTCTTTTCGAGGATTCGTATCGCGGAGCGCAGATCATTGTTCGATTTCAAAACTTCAGCACGGGGGGGAAATTCCAGCAGCGACTGCTCAATAATCTTTTGGTTCAATCTCGTAGTCGCTGTATGCGTGGCAACCCGCAGCCTGTCGATCATCGGCGTCAGTCGTTCGATCGCAACCTCGGCCATTCCAATCTGGCGACCGATGAGCGCCGAAACAATCAACGATCGTGAAAGAATCGAGACCGAATGATCTAGTCGGCCGAACCCAAGATCAACGACTCGACTGATCGCGGCATCAATGTCGTCTTTCGCATTTTCCAATTCGACATTCGCCAACGCGCGGAAGTAGGCGCGTTCGTTGAGTTTGAAGAAGCTATCGCTGATTAACCAGCTTCTGGCTTTGGCACGTTGCTTGAAAGTCTCCAGCGCTTTGCGAAAATTTCCTTGTGCCTGTTGGCTGTTGGCTTTGCGAATCAAAGCCGGTTCGTTATCTGGAAATTGTGTCAGAATTTCGTCACAGACGCGCTCCGCCTGGAAGGGCTGATTGCTCTCGATTAGCTTTTCGGCAAGGCTCAACCTCAACGATGGGTCACGCGGACTCTTCTCCACCGCTGCGGTCAGCTGCTCAATTGCTCCTTGAACGTCGCCCTGCTCGTAGGCCATTACTGCCTGTGCAGCGTCCCACCGCGCCCATTCAGGGCCGCATCCATACGCCAGCAAAGGAATCAGCAGCACGGCGCAGAATCCCGAAACCACCGCGGTACGCGTGAGAAGATTTTCTTGCGGTTGTTCCATAATCCATTCAGTGTTTTACAAGCGTGTCAGCTGGCCGATTGTACTGACGCGGGTCAATTTTAACGTACCGAGCGTCTTAACTCGATGGCTCTAGAAAGTCCTTGGTTGCTTGCAGTACTGACCGTTGGATTTCTGCCAATTGATCTTTATTGCGAATCTTGTTTCCGTTTTCATCGGTAACGTACAACACGTCGATCACCTGATGGGCATAGGTCGAGATACAAGCATAATTCACATCCAACTTAAGTTCGAAAATCTTCTTCGCGATCGCGTATAATAGCCCTGTTTTATCGTACGCGAAAACGTCAATGATCGTCGCGGTGTCGACGCTGGTGTTGTTAATTTCGACGCGAATCTCTGGTCGAGACAACTTCAACGCGATCGTTTCTTCGGTTCCCCAAATCTTGCGAAAACGCGGTTTCCCCACATTATTTGCTGCCGCCTTGGCCGCTCTCTCCTGGATCTCTATGAGTCGCCCTGAAGGGATCTTGGCGTTCGGAAAATCGTTATCCTCAAAACGGAACCACTGAAGGACAACACCCTCACACAGCAATTTGATATCGGCCGACACGATCTGCAGATTCAGACTGCTCAACGCACCGCACACACGGTAGAAAATCCCAGCGTGATCCGGCCCTGAAACAACCAACTCGCAGACATCCACGCCTTCTATCTTTTTAGCCTCGCTGAAAACGCTGGATTCTGAACGCTTGATGTTCAACAGAAGTTGAGCGACTTCCTCGGAGGGATGCGCTCTTAAGTAATCTACCGGGACATGGGTCGTGGCCTGCTTCAGCCATTGCTGTTCTTGGGTATTCTTGGTCAGCACCGCGATGCTCTGATTCACGCGTTCGTGTTCCACTCTATCCAGTTGCTCGTGACTCTGGCCATTTAAGACATTGCGGGTGGTCACATAGAGTTGAGTGAGTAAGCCCAGCTTCCAAGGGTTCAGGACATCCGGTCCCACCGCTTTGATATCGGCACATGTCAACACAAACAGCATCGCAAGCGTTTCGGCATTACCGACCTCGGAGGCAAATTGTGCGATCATCTGAGGATCGTTGGTATCACGGTGAAACGCCAAATGTGACATGACCAAGTGCTTATGCACCAAGAACATGATCAGCTCAGTCGATTCCTCTGGCAAGCCAAACTGTTCGCCAGTTCTTTTAGCGATCCGCCGGCCGACTTCGGAATGGTCTTCGTTGTAGCCCTTCCCAAGGTCATGCAGCAGCATCGCCAGATGGAGTAAGTTTTTCTCTCGAATCCGTCGGTAGGTCTTACCCAAGATCGAATCGTCATCTTCAAAGGAAACTAAATTACTGACCGCGATCAGGGAATGTTCATCAACCGTGTACTTATGGTACTCATTAAATTGCAGAAGGCCCCGTGCGTGAGAGAAATCCGGCAGGATTTTCTGCAGCACTTGCATCTCGTGTAACCGCCGCAGCAATTTATCGAGGCCGCCAGTATTAGAAAGCAACGCCATGAATCTGCGAGCGGCTTCCATTGTAAATTCGACGTCAGGAAATTTCAGCATCGCGTGGCGGATGGAAATCCATGTCTTATGTTCAATTGATTTGCCGTAGAGACACGCAAGTTGCATGAGACGCAGAACTTGCTCAAGATCATTCTGCGTTTTCTTCCGAGAGCTTTTTAGAATACCGATTTCGTTTGCCGTAATAACGAAGTTTTCGTCGATTTGATGATTGGACAAAGGTGAGAATAATTTCGCTGCTGCCCCTTTTGATTTCGCCAAACTCTTACGAACGAAGTGGTCGCAGATATACGCGATGCGACTGGTGTAGCGAAAATATCCGCGCATGAAGGCTTCCACCGGCAGGATTGCGTCTGTACCTTCATAGTTTAGGAACTCGGCCAACCGCACCTGTTCATTGCGACTGAGGCTGTCCTCGGGTTTATCATGATGAAAGTGCATTTCATTGCGGATGCGAAGAAGGAATTCTTGCGAAGCTTTGAGTTGCTTGGAATCCGCAGTAGAAATCCCACCTCGTTTAAGCAGTTCGTCGATGTCGGTCACACCAAAACGAACATAGGCCAGCCAACGAATCAGATGGATGTCCCGAAGACCGCCGCGCGTCCGTTTCACATTAGGCCGCAGGAGATAAACGGTCTCGCCGTACTCGCGTCGCTCTTTCTTACGCGCTTCGATGACGCTGTTGGTGCTTTGCCCAATTCGTTTATTTGCCAACTTACGGAAGCGGTTGGCGCAATCAACATACAGATCTGCATTGCCGATCAAATGACGTGTTTCGGTCAGAGAAGTGAAAATACAAGCATCTTGCATCGCCATCGTGCATGCCTCGCGCGGCGACCTGATGCTCAATCCGATATGCAAACCAGAATCGGTAAGGTCATTGTTAAACCGTTTGATGAACGGCGTTATCTCCGCGTCCCCAACTCCGCCGTTTAAAACCATAATGTCAGCGTCAGAATAGGGAGCAACGTCTTGTCGACCGCTGCCGCCCAACAAAACGACAGCCAGATTCTCTGACAACTCTGCGGGGAACTGACTGATGGAGTGCTCGTAAAGCTGGATGATGACCTGATCTTGTAAGTCGGAGAGGGCTCGGCAGACTGCGAATCCAGATTCGCCATTTTCGTGCATAACACGAATCGCCGCACGGCCATCGGTGAGCTGTTTTCTTGCGGTTACAACGTCGGCGCTGAATCCATCGCCCAGAGAAGAAGTCGACATAAAAGGGAATGTCTCAAAGAGAAGTCAAAAAATAAAACCCGTGGGTGGACTCACGGGTTTTCTACGGCTGCCGTAGCACCGCAGCGATTGCTGTGGCTCAATTGGCTGCCGAAAAAAGGCAATTGGGAGGACGATGGTGAATCCTCCTTTTCGCCGGACAAATTGAAACGTGCGTGGTCAGAATTATCCGATCCATTGTGCTCGCGAGTAGGCAGTACGGAAATGTGTGGTGGTTTTCCGCATTGCCAAAGAAAAAATAGTGGTCGGTATCTTTTCTAATGCGCCCCGAGAACATGAGATTTATCGACAATAGGAATTGCCGTCAATCAAATAGATCAGGCTATTGCAAATCCAGCCTTGGACTGGAATGCCGGTAACTTAAACCGCGTCTTTACCAGTTTCGCCAGTACGAATACGAATAACCTCTGACATATCAGCGATGAAGATTTTGCCATCACCCATCTGGCCTGTCTGAGCCTTTTCCATAATCGTGTCGACGACTTTTTTGAGGTTATCCTCGGTAACGACGACTTCCATTTTGACTTTAGGAACAAAGTCGATGGCGTATTCGTTACCTCGATACATTTCGGTGTGACCCTTTTGACGGCCGTAACCTTTGACTTCTGTGATCGTCATACCCTCGACGCCAACTTCGGTTAACGCAGTTTTGATCTCGTCCAGTTTAAAGTGACGAATGATCGCTTCGATTTTTTTCATATCAACTCTTTCTAACGCTCTTGTTACGCGTTAAGACAACGTAATGTTTCCGGACGCTTTGGACGCCCATTTGACCAACATCTTTGCCCTGACCACCGGATTTGTCTGAAAACCAGACCCTCCGCACCGTGTAAAATGGGAAAGACACACTTCGTGGGAACCAAATGTTGGCTTCCCGACAGCACAACCGCGCCGCCGTTTGCCGTTTCGGCATCCCGACGCCCTCAATTGTAGCGAAAACTCCAAAAAAGCTAATCCGAGGATTCGTGAGAACGTCAATAACCGACTAATAATAGTCAAATAGACCGGTTTTTGCAGTACGACGCCCGCATAGCAGGTTTTTTTAGCTCAATTTAGTGACTTGCCACTCGCGTTCGCTAATGTTCTCAGCTTGGTTCACCGCGCGAGAAAGCACAAACAGAAGATCGCTGAGCCTATTTAGATAGATCAATTCGGTCTTGAAATCGCGTTTGAGCTCATCCGGCAATTCCATCAGCTCGACCAAACGGCGCTCCGCTCTGCGACAAACCGATCGAGCAACTTGCAGATGACACGCCGCTGGAGCCCCCGAAGGCAGAATAAATACCTGCAGAGTTGGCAGCGTCTGCTGATAACGATCAATAGTCTGCTCAAGTTTCTCAATCTGTGCCAACGGCAAGTCGGCGACGCGATCGGTAACGCTCAAGCAGGCCGCGATGCGGCTGCCGATATCGAACAAATCATTCTGAATCGACGTCAGCTCTTCTTGAAGCACGTCGCCGATGGGATACGACACAATCAAACCCAATAGACCGTTGACTTCGTCTAAGGTGCCAACGGCTTCGATCGCCGGATGGGTTTTCGAAACTTGCTTGCCACCCAGCAGCCCCGTTTTACCATCATCACCCGTCTTGGTATAAATCTTCATTGTAAGTTTCTCTAGATATTAAGACTCTGCGTGTTGCTGAAAAACCTTTCGTTTGGTTGAGAGACAATTCAGCGGCCATTTCGAAAACTTAGTTAAGTTAGCAGAGTGCTCAGGAATAAAGCAGTATGGAAAAAGTCGATTCGTGCGGGTTCTTAATCTTCCGAGATGATACGAACAAAAACGGCATCACCAAACGCCGTTTCCTTTTGATGCGACATTCTAATCGCTGGGACCTCCCCAAAGGCCACGTTGACAAAGGCGAGAAGAAAAAACAGTGTGCTTTGCGTGAGCTGGAGGAAGAAACCAGCATCACCTCCGATGACATAAAAATTGACGGTAGTTTTAAGTTCAAAGAAAGATACATCGTTAGCTATAAAAGCGATGCCAAGGCCAAGAAACAAAAAACGTTAACCATTTACTTAGCTGAGTTGATCAAGCCGGTAGACATCCGGTTGACCGAACACATCGGATACGAATGGATCGACTGGAAACCGCCTCACAAGATCCAAGAAAATTCCATTGACCCGCTACTCGAACAGCTGGCCAATCACTGGAGCTGATTGCTCGCAGTTCAACTAATCGGACAGCGCCACTTGTTTTCGAACTTTTTGGCACAGGCGAATCCCTGTAATACAGACCCGACGCGCCAGCGAGTGAGTTTGTGCCGCGCGTGACGAATCACTTGCTGGCGCTGCGGGTTTGTATCTTGGGGCTTTGGCCCAAAAGGAAACTGAAGTAAGCGCCATTGGGTTATCGCCTAATTGGACAGCGCCACATTTGGATCAAAAGCTTTGTGATTAACGTGGTAGCGCAAATGTGAGCGGCAAAGCGCTAGCCCAATGGCACTTACTTTAGAATTATGCAGTTCGAAAAACGATTTTTTATACGGTACTATTCTTGGTCCGTTTAACGATTAGCCGGCAGGCGACGGCGTTTTGCACCGTCACCCCCGGTCGCCTGCCGGCTTGTCGTTAAACTTTCATACAAAATCTGCCTAACGTAAGTGCCACTGGGCGCTAGCCCAATGGCACTTACTTTAAACCCAAACATAAAAAAATTAGCTCCCCCTCTCCTCGTGAATT
>Ga0114956_1002209_pt1 | contig 15321 bp, 15 predicted proteins | sample MaitaG_FD_87304 | JGI IMG/M metagenome (GOLD analysis project Ga0114956, IMG submission 87304) | Marine algal microbial communities from Maine, USA - Maine_Asex2 metaG | ecosystem: Host-associated > Algae > Red algae > Unclassified | place: Maine, USA | collected 2015-01-05 | reverse complement strand
CTTTAATAAGGAATTTATAATAAGACTTTAAGGCAGATATTTTTCTATTAATTGTTGAAGGAGATGAGCCTTCTTCTAGCAGCTGAACAGTGAAAGTTCTTAGGTGTTGAAATTGAGCATTGATTGAAGAAATATTCTCATATTCCGATTTAATGAATGCTGTGAACTGATTTAAATCGGTTGCATAGGACTTTAGGGTATGTTTTGAATACCTTTTCTCAGTTTGAATGTAATTTAGAAAATCATTTACCACAACAGGGGTAAATGTATAGGAAGCCTAATAAAGTTTGTTAACAGCTATTGGTTGTGCTGTCCAAACTTTTCATTACGATAAGCAGCCTTTAACTTGATGGTTCTTCTGCGAACAGAAGGCTTGATGTAATGTTGACGAGATCTTAATTCTTTAACAATACCAGCTCTTTCAAATTTCTTTTTAAATTTTCTTAGTGCTTTATCTATACTGTCACTCTCGCGTGCATCAACTATAATCATAATCGTATTCCTTTTAAATGGTGTGCAAAGATATAGTTAAACTAATTAATTGTGCAATTAAATTGCATTTTCTTTAAGTACCTCTCTTGCAATAACTAGTTTTTGTATCTCAGAAGTTCCTTCACCAATTGTACAAAGTTTAGAATCGCGATAGAATTTTTCTACTGGAAACTCTTTTGTATAGCCATAACCTCCGAATATTTGAACTGCATCAGTTGAAATATCAACTGCGAACTCAGAAGAGTAATATTTTGCTATTGCGGATTCTTTAGTCATTTTTTCACCTCTATTCTTTTTATCGGAAGCCATATAAATAAGTAACTCACCGGCATCAATTTTGGTGGCCATATCAGCTAGCTTGAAACCAATTGCTTGGAAATGGGCAATTGGCTTATCGAATTGTTCTCTTTCTTTTGCATACTTTACAGAGGCTTCATAAGCACCTTTGGCTATTCCTAATCCCAGAGCTGCAATTGATATACGACCGCCATCTAAAACTTTCATTGCTTGTTTGAATCCATCACCAACATTACCTAAAATATTGTCTTTATGTACTCGTACATTTTCGAAATGAAGTGTAGTTGTTTCGGAAGCGCGCATTCCTAATTTATTTTCTTTTTTTCCCGAGGTAAATCCTGGAGTATCTTTTTCTATAACAAAGGCAGTAATTCCTTTACTGTCGCGAGCATCTCCGGTGCGAACCATAATTACGGCAACTTGGCTTGACTTACCATGTGTTATCCAACATTTTGCACCATTGATGATCCAATGGTCGCCATCTTGAACACCAACAGTTTGCATGTTCATAGCATCAGAACCTGTATTTGGCTCGGTAAGCCCCCAGGCGCCAATCCATTCTGCACTAGATAATTTAGGCAACCATTTTTTCTTTTGCTCATCATTACCAAACTGTAAAATATGACCTGTGCACAAAGAGTTATGCGCAGCCATTGATAAACCAATTGATCCACATACTTTGGAAATACCCACAATTGCATCTACATATTCCAAATAACCTAAGCCTGCTCCTCCATATTGCTCAGGAACAAGAATGCCCATTAAACCTTGATCTCCCATTTTTTTGAAGAGGTCAATTGGGAAATGTTGTGCTTCATCCCACTCCATAACGTGCGGTCTAATTTCTTTTTCGGCAAAGTCACTGACCATTTGCCTAATCATTTTTTGATTTTCAGATATATTAAAATCCATTTACTTATTTGTAGTTTGCTAGTGAAACAATGTTTTTGCTATAAGGTTGCAATTTTTTTTCTCCTAAAAGGAAGCACAAATTTACCAAAAAACTAAAACCGATTACATTGGCCTGCTGACTTAATATTAATTCGGCTGCGGCAGCAGCAGTTCCGCCAGTGGCAAGTAAATCGTCATGCACTAAAACATTGGCATTTTTATTTATGCTATTCCTTTGAATTTCTACTGTTGCCGAGCCATACTCTAGATCATAAGAATATGAAACCACTGAACCTGGGAGTTTCCCTGCTTTGCGCACAGGTATTAAAGGAACTTGCAATTTTTGACTTAATAGCGGTCCGAAATAGTAACCCCTGCTTTCAACAGCTGCAATTGCGTCAATTTTATAGTTTTTATGCGATTCGACAAACGCATCTACTATTTCACCTACTAATATTGGTTGATTAAGTATTGGTGTAATGTCTTTAAATAGAATACCAGGCTTGGGAAAATCTGGAATATCTTTTACTGCACTTTTAATTTTTTGCTCAATCATTGAGTGGAAATATAAGGTTGAATTTTGTTAAACAATTCATCATCTATTATGATAATGTTTTTTAGTTGACTAATGTTTTCATAATTGCCATGTTGCATCCGATATTTTTCAATTGCATTGGCAACTTTGTAATTGATATAAGGATGTTGAGCTAAGGTTTTACTCGTATCTATATTAATATTTAGCTTACTTAATGGTTGATTTGAAAATGTTATTTGAGATTGAATTTGGGTAAGTTTTTCTTCATCAATGCCATACACTTCCGATACTTGATTTAAATTATGGAAACCTCCAAGAGAACTGCGAAACTTGACGATTCGTTTTGCAAAAACGGAACCTATGCCCGTTATTCTTTTTAGCTCAGTAGTATCGGCAGTGGCGATATCAACTATAACAGGCTCAGGTTTGTATTTCTTCTTTTGGGGAGCTGGTTTGTTTGGTTTTGAAAATGATTTTTTTGCGAATTCTTTCTTTGGAATATTGATGTAAGGTTTGAGTTGTTCGAATTGGTTATCAGACAAACCGTAGATTTTTGAAAAATCATCTGGCTTTCTAAAATTGCCACCTTTACTCCTGTACTTTACAATGTTTGCGGCTGTTTTTTTTGATATGCCAAGTTTTATAAAATCTTTTTCAGTTGCTGTGTTTGGGTTGAATTTAAAAAGTTGGGCAGGCTTTGGTTGGTACCTGTTTGAACTCTTTGGTTTCTTAGAGGTTGATGGATATTTGCCTACTGCGGGTTTGTTAGTAACCGAGTTCGAATCAACTTTATTTAATTGCGCCGCTTCTACTTTTTTAGCAAATTCAGAATAATCAGTTAGCTCAGTTTTTTGAAACATTGGAATGAAGTACGGCAGTATCAAAAGAATTACTATCAAAGATATTAGTCCAACAACTCCATATTTTTCTGAAGTACTGAAGGTGAAATAGTCTTTGAGCCAAGGCTTCATGATCGCTATTGCTGTTTTGCGGCTTTTATTTTTGCCAAGTATTTTTGCAGCTCTTTTTTAACGACTGGCACTAAAAAGAATAGCCCAATCATGTTGGGAACCATCATGGCAAAAATCATGGCATCTGAAAAATCTAATACGCTTCCCAATTTAGCAGCACCTCCAATGACAACAAATGCGCAAAAGATAATTTTATAGGTATTTTCAGCAGTTTTTCCTCTACCAAACAAATAGGTCCATGATTGCAATCCGTAATAGCTCCATGATATCATTGTAGAAAACGCAAATAATAAAACAGCAATTGCCAATACCCAAGGAAACCAGCCAATTACACTCGCAAATGCATTTGAAGTTAAAATTACACCTTGATCGAAAGAAGGGTTGTCAATTACCGTATGTTGCTGAGTAATAACAATTACCAATGCAGTTAGTGTGCAAATAACCACCGTATCAATAAATGGTTCTAATAATGCAACAACACCCTCACTTGCTGGGTTTTTGGTTTTAACAGCAGAGTGCGCAATTGCAGCTGACCCAATACCTGCCTCATTTGAAAACGCGGCTCTTTTAAAGCCTTGAACAATAACGCCAAAAATACCACCAGCAATAGCCGTTGGAGCAAAAGCACTTTGAAATATTTCAGTAATTGCTGATGGGATAGATGACAAATTGGCAAATATGATTACGAGAGCTGCAATAACATAAATACCTGCCATAAAAGGTACAATTTTTTCGGTGGTACTGGCTATTCTCTTAATGCCACCTATTATTACTATTCCAACCAAAACAGCTACAATTAACCCAATTAACCAACCGTAGCCAACTAGTGCGCTCTCTGCTCCGCCTGTTACACCTTGCAACATGCTAACAGCCTGATTTATTTGAAACATATTACCACCTCCAAATGATCCTCCAATACACATTACTGCAAAAATTACGGCTAAAACTTTACCGAAACCTGCCATGCCCATTTTTTTTAAACCTTTAGATAGATAGTACATTGGGCCACCATAAACTTTACCATTTTCATCTATTTCTCGATATTTTACACCTAGCGTACATTCAACAAATTTTGAAGACATGCCTATTAATCCGCAAACTATCATCCAAAATGTTGCACCTGCGCCACCAATAGATATTGCTACGGCAACCCCTGCAATATTCCCTAAACCAACGGTTGCTGAGAGGGCTGCAGTTAACGCTTGAAAGTGTGACACTTCTCCCTCATTCCCTTCTACTCTAATAGTATCTGGGTTATCGCCATCAGCCACATTTAAATCGGCATCTAAAGCCTCAACATTTTCGTATTTACCTCTTACGGTGTTTATTGCTTTACCGAAAAGGCGAAAGCCAGGTATTTTAAAATAAATTGTGAAGTACAATGCGCCAAGTACCAATGGAAACAATACCCAAGGGACCCTTACCTCTTCAGAAAAATTAATGGTTTTAAATACTAAACCTACAAACCAACCTGTTAACCAACCAAAGGCATTGTCAATTTTTTGATCAAGACCAATTGCATCTTGTGCAAAGAGAAAAACGGTACCAAAAATTAATAAACATAAAAGCGCAATAAACTTTTTCATAGAAATTGTAATTATAATCTGTCTAATTTAGAATAATTTATTTTAATGACTCACACCGTGATCGTAAGACCGTCATACGCTAAATTAATATTGTTTGGTAATTCAGTTGATACTTCATCATAAAGACCCATTTGATGTGATATATGCGTTAGATATGTTTTTTCAACTTTTAACTCTTGAGATAAATCAATTGTTTGTTGAAGTGTGAAATGTGAAATATGATCCGTTTTTCGTAAGGCATTTAAAACTAGAACTTTACTGCCCTTTATTTTTCCTTTTTCTTGCTCGGATATAAAATTGGCATCTGTTATATAAGTGAAATCTTTAATTCTAAATCCTTTGACAGGTAGTTTGTGGTGCATCACTTCAATAGGGATAATATTTAGTTCTTCAACTTTAAATGATTTATTGGAAATTTGATTTAGGTTGATTTGAGGAATGCCAGGATATTTTTTTTCGGAAAAAATGTAGCTAAACTGATTTTTGAGTGTTGTAATCGTTATATCATCTGCATAGACGGGCATTGGTTTTTGATGAATGTAGTTGTAAGCTCGCACATCATCCAATCCAGCAGTGTGGTCCATATGAGCGTGGGTAAACAAAACAGCATCTAGTTTTCTATTATTAGCTTTCAGCATTTGTTGTCTGAAATCTGGACCTGTATCAATTACAATTGAAACATCTTCAACTTCAATCAAAATTGAACACCTAAGCCTTTTGTCTTTGGGATTTTGCGATTGGCAAACTATGCAATCGCAACCAATTATTGGTACTCCTTGAGAAGTGCCTGTACCTAAAAATGTAACTTTCAAATTGTGTAGTTGTTAAATGACATTGTAATGATTCAAACATAGCAATAAACATTCGTTTTTAATTGTTTTACTTTTGAATTATGAAGGCGACTTTTTGGATTTTATTGATAGCACTGTTTCCGATTTTAGCAAGTGCCCAAGGTTATTTTGAAAATGAAAGAGCTTTGCAAGCAGGCTTGTTGTTTGGGGTAAATTTTGCGCAAATTGATGGTGATGATTTTGCAGGGTTTAATAAGACTGGATTTCATGCCGGAGTAACTGCAGTTTTGCCAATTAACTCATCATTTGCAGGTAAAATGGAGCTCTTGTACAACCAAAAAGGCTCGAGACGTGGAGGTATCAATTTTACTAAATATGAGTTAGCGTATGCTGAAGGTGCTTTTTTACTAGGATTTTATGACAAGGAAAAGTTCTTAGCTGAAGCAGGGTTTTCGGTTGGTCAATTGGTAAGTGATAAAGTTGAGCTTCCTTTTAACTCAACAGATAATGTTTTTTTAGACAAGTGGGATGCACAGTTGCTGGCCGGTATAGGTTATCAAATTAGCCCAAAATTTGGAGCAACTTGCAGGTATAGTTATTCGGTTTTAGCAATTGGGCAACACTCAACAAGTAATTATCGAAAGTTTGGAATGTTTAACAACGTGGTAACTTTTAGGTTATCATACATCTTTAACCCTGTAGTTTCAAAATAAAGAGTTCGCTTGCCTAGGTGGTTTTTCGCCAATATGTTCATAAGCTTTGGCCGTAGCTTCTCTTCCTCTTGGAGTTCGTTTGAGAAATCCTTCTTGAATTAGAAACGGTTCATAAACTTCTTCAATTGTTCCATCTTCTTCAGCCACAGCAGTAGCTATGGTTTTTAAACCTACTGGTCCGCCTTTGAACTTTAAAATTATGGTACTTAAGATTTTGTTGTCCATTTCATCCAATCCGTTTTCATCAACATTTAGAGCTTTTAAACCGTATTGAGCAATTTCCATATCAACGGTTCCATTGCCTTTTACTTGCGCAAAATCGCGAACCCGCTTTAATAAGTTGTTTGCTATTCTTGGAGTACCCCTGCTTCTGCGAGATATTTCAAACGCACCATCTTCTGTTATAGGTGTATTTAATAGACCAGCAGAACGTACAATTATTCTTTGCAAAGTATTTTGGTCGTAATAATTTAAGTGACATGCAATGCCAAAGCGGCTTCTTAGTGGAGAGGACAGTAGCCCTGATCGGGTGGTAGCCCCAACCAATGTAAATGGATTAAGTGCCAACTGAACAGACCTTGCACTTGGGCCAGAATCAATGACAATATCAATTTTGTAATCTTCCATTGCTGAGTATAAATACTCTTCAATAACGGTACTCATTCTATGAATTTCATCAATAAATAAAACATCACGTTCATCTAAGTTGGTTAACAAACCTGCCAAATCACCAGGTTTTTCAAGTACAGGACCAGATGTTACTTTAATACCTACATCTAATTCGTTGGCAACAATGTGTGATAGGGTAGTTTTACCTAAACCAGGTGGTCCATGCAACAGCACATGATCTAATGCTTCACCCCTTTGATTGGCGGCTTGAATGAATATTTTTAAATTTTCAACCAACTTGGCTTGACCCACAAAATCACCAAAATCTTGGGGACGTAAAACCTTTTCTAACTCAAGCTCAGTTGAGTTTAAATTATCGTTGGTAGGGTCTAAATTTTCGTTTGACATTCAGTTCAAATATACCTATTGAATACATAATAATTATATAGAGTTATTGATGCCAAATGTGATCTGAATTTAAAACCTTCCATTGTTCACCTTCTTTTTGTAACATGGCAACATAGCCAGCGGCTCTGCCGGTTATCATTTTGCTATCGTAATATAACAATGCATGTTTGCCGGTTTTGTCTACGGCAATTTTTGAGAAACTCATAAAGCTTATCGATTTGGGAAATCTTTTGGAATAAAGTTTCCACGCATCATCTTTATTTTTAAAAATCTTTTTTAAGTCTTTGTTGCCAATTATTCTAGTTCTGTTGTGCGACTTAAATCTGTTGGTTAAGGTGCTAGGTTTTTTGTTGGCGGCAATCAGTTGTTTGGGCAGGCTAGTAAAACTTGTATCATTTTCAACAAAACCAGGTAATCCTTTTTTACCTAGTAAGTAATCGTTTATTTTATCAAAGTATACGGTTGATGAATTTACAATTATGTAACCTTCTCGCTTTTCGAAATGATTATCCATAGCCGCTTTATAAATTTTATAATGCTCATAAGGAACACCGCTTTTCTGTTTCTTTTTTTTAGCATGGTTATTACTTACCAAAAGTGGGAAGATGAGCAAGATTATGAGATACTTCATTTTAGATATAATTTATTTTTTGCTATAAGTAGAACGTTTTAAATTCCTAATTTAGCGCCTCAAAAATGTGATAAAAATGAGTGGTTCTAAAATAACTATAAATAACGGAGTCTTAAATGTACCTGATAATCCTACAATACCTTTTATTGAAGGTGATGGTATAGGAGTTGACATATGGCCAGCAGCACAAAAGGTATTTGATGCAGCGGTTGAGAAAGCTTACGGTGGAAGTAGGAAAATTGATTGGCTAGAAGTTTTAGCTGGTCAAAAAGCATTTGATAAAACAGGAGAGTGGCTGCCACAAGCAACTTTAGATGCTGTTGGTGAATATTTAGTTTCTATAAAAGGACCATTAACTACGCCTGTTGGTGGTGGAATTCGTTCTTTAAACGTTGCCTTGCGCCAACAGCTTGACTTATACGCTTGTGTTCGACCTATTCAATTTTTTGATGGAACGCCTTCTCCTGCTAAGCACCCTGAAAAAGTTAGCATGACTATTTTTAGAGAAAACACTGAAGATATTTATGCGGGTATTGAGTATGACCAAGGGACTGACCAAGCAAAAAAGTTGATTAAAATTTTACAAGAAGAATTTGGTGTTACCTCTATACGTTTTCCTGAAACAGCTTCTATTGGTATTAAGCCAATATCAGTTGAAGGTACCGAACGTTTGGTAAGATCTGCCATTAAGTATGCTTTGGAGAAAAAAGATATGAAATCGGTTGCATTGGTGCATAAGGGCAACATTATGAAGTTTACTGAAGGTGGCTTTAAAAAGTGGGGTTACGAATTAGCCGAAAGAGAATTTGGAGATAAAGTTTTTACTTGGGCGCAATATGATAGAATTGCAGCTGCTAGTGGAAAAGATGCTGCAAACAAAGCTCAGGCAGATGCGGAGGCAGCTGGAAAAATTATTATTAAAGATGTTATTGCAGATAACTTTTTACAACAAATACAATTAAGGCCAGAAGATTATGATGTAATTGCTACCATGAATTTGAATGGCGATTATGTAAGTGATGCATTGGCAGCAATGGTTGGTGGTATTGGTATTGCACCAGGTGCCAATATTAATTACACAACGGGTAAGAGTATTTTTGAAGCTACACATGGCACCGCTCCTAAGTACGCTGGTTTAAACAAAGTAAACCCGAGCTCGGTAATATTGAGTGGCTGTATGATGTTTGAATACATGAAGTGGGATGAAGTTGCCGATTTAATTTATAAAGGAATTGGAAATGCCATTAAAGGCAAACGTGTTACTTATGATTTTGCACGTGATATGGATGGTGCAACAGAGTTAAGCACTTTAGATTTTGGTGATGAAATTATTGCCAATATGGCATAGTAGCGAATATGCAAGATATTTAAGGGGTTTCAAATTGTTGAAACCCTTTTTTGTTGTAACGCATTTTGCGTTACGCAAAATGCGTTACGCAAAATGCGTTATATTTGTGTTGTGGGAGAAACAGCATTATTCAATCCTTTTCAAGTATCGGGCTATGCCGGTAGTAAATACTTTTGTAACAGAAGCAGTGAGCTACAAAGGCTTAAAGAAATATCAGAAAACAATAGAAATGTAGTTGTTTACTCATTGCGCAGAATGGGTAAAACTTCTATGCTAAGACATTGGATGGGTAAGCTAAAACGCAAAAAAGTATTGGTTACTTATATAGATATAATGGCTACCAATTCGCAAAAGAATTTAATAGATATGCTTGCGCAAAACATAATAGAAACGTTTGATAACTCAGGACAAAAGTGGATAAAGTCGATTGGGCAAACATTTAAAAAAATACGACCAAAAATTTCTATAGATGCCTTAACTGGCAACCCTTCTATTAGCATTGATGTTAAAAACGAAACCGACTTTAAACACTCAATAGACGAACTGTTTTCTTACATAAAAAAGAAGAGTGCAAAAAATAAATTAGTAATAATTATTGATGAGTTTCAGCAAATAGCTACTTACGAAAGTGGCAATACAGAAGCGCTATTAAGAGGTAAGATACAAGAAGTGCCTAACGTTAGCTTTGTATTTTCGGGCAGTGTTAAACATATGTTGCTAAATATGTTCGTTTCGCAAAACCGTCCGTTTTATCAAAGTGCCGATTTAATGCACCTTGTAGAAATTGACAATGCCGAATATTCTAAATTTATAGGTAAACATTTCACAAATGCCCAATGCAAAATTTCGGATAATGCCATAGAATTGATACTATCAATAACCCGCAGACATACCTATTATGTGCAATTGATGTGCAATAGATTGTATGCAAAGCATTACAAGGTAATAGGTGAAAAACAGGTAAACACAACATTGCAGGCAATTTTAAACGAAAACCAACATTTATACTACAACTACCGAAATTTGTTAACCAAGGTGCAATGGAAGTTACTTACAGCAATTGCCAAGGAAAAAGAAGTTGAACAGCCAACATCAAAAGATTTTTTACAAACTTATGATTTGGGGGCAAATAGCACTGTGCAAAGGGCGTTGAACTCATTATTATCTAAAGAGATGATATTTAAAAATGAAACTAAATACATGGTAACTGACGTTTTTCTTTCAACTTGGATGGAAGCTTTACCTATTTAGCATGTGAATTTTTGATATAAATTCATCTATTGAATATTAAAGATTGTTAAATTGAAATAAACCAACGGGGAAAATGGTTAAATTAGGAATGAAAATTGATATGAGTAGATTAATGAAAAATACGTTACTAGCCGCGCTTTTAATTGTTACCGCAAATTTTACTTTTGGTGCACAAATGATTTTGCCAATGGATGAAGGGCAGGCCAATCATTTAAAAGCTTATGGAATTACCTATTGGATATTAAACAATGGAGGCAAAGCCGACTGGTTGTTAAATTACCGTGGAGGAAGTTTTGCTTTTCAGCACAATGCGCTATTTGAAAAAGAATGTAAAATTAGAGGTGTTAGCTATGAAATTGTACCTGATGCCAAATACACGAAAATATTAACTGACATTGCACACCCAGAAGTTAACCAAGACAGAGTTAAGTTAGATAAACCACCAAAAGTTGCAGTTTACTCTCCGAAAAGTAAGCTGCCTTGGGATGATGCGGTTACATTGGTGCTTACTTATGCTGAAATACCTTATGATGTAATTTATGATACAGAAGTAATAAATGGTGAGTTGCCAAAGTATGATTGGTTGCATTTACATCATGAAGATTTTACTGGCCAATATGGAAAGTTTTATGGAATGTATCGCAACGCTGCATGGTATATAAATGAAGTTAAAAGACAACAGTCAACAGCATCTAAATTGGGATTCGGCAAAGTATCTGAATTGAAAAGAGCAGTTGCCGTTGAAATTAGAAATTATGTTTTAGGTGGAGGTTTTATGTTTGCCATGTGCTCAGCAACTGATAGTTATGATATTGCCTTGGCAGCTGAAGATGTTGATATATGTGAAAGAATGTTTGATGGTGACGGAGCGGACCCTAATGCACAGCAAAAATTAAATTATGAAAACTGCTTTGCCTTTGAAAATTTCCAATTAAGAAAGAACCCAATGGAGTACGAGTTTTCTAACATAGATGTAACAACTACTCGTAGAATGGACGAAAAGATTGACTACTTCACCTTATTTGATTTTTCGGCAAAGTGGGATCCAATACCAACCATGTTAACTCAAAACCATACCAAAACAGTTAAAGGTTTTATGGGGCAAACAACAGCATTTAGAAATTCAGTGATTAAAAGTAGCACCTTAATTTTAGGTGAAACCAAGGCAGCAAAAGAAGCGCGTTACGTACATGGCGAATATGGCAATGGTACTTGGAGTTTTTATGGTGGACACGATCCTGAAGATTACAGACATTTAGTTGGTGATCCTCCAACTGATTTAAACTTGCATCCAAACTCACCAGGGTATAGATTAATATTAAACAATGTGTTGTTTCCTGCTGCTAAAAAGAAGAAGCAGAAGACTTAATTCTCAAACATTTTGATGGCCTCAACAGGGTAGGTTAACTTCAAGTAAAACACCTCTGTTGGGTCTGCATTATCAATTATGCCATTTTCATTAACATCTAAGCGGGCATACACGTAAAGTATGTCATTCATATAATCATACTTTGAGCTCGTAACCGAATAATTTTCGGGTATTACTAAATTTTGATTGTTTCCATCATTATCAAACTGATAGAGATGGCGCAAATCTATTTTATTTATAATACTATCCTCATTGGTATCTTTATCATAAACAGAGAGCATATAAAAATCTCTTTTAACAATTTTTCCGTTTAACGTATCAATTGTATTTGCAGGATAATAAACTGTGTTTACTAAGCCAGGTTGTTTTAATAAATACGTTTGTTTGTTATCGGTTAAATTATAGTGAGCCACATTTATTAAGTTGTAACCATACATTGCTTCAAAACCTGGTAAATAGTTGCCATTCCAATTGTTAACGCCAAATTGCGATTCATTAAAATATGAATAATGATAACCATTGCTACCGGTAAAATAACTTTTGCTACGTTTATTATAGTTTAGCTTAAACACCGGAATTAAACGGTGACTATCGTTTTGGGTTAGCATAACTGTGCCCGGCCTAATTAATGAGTCGGGTAGGGTGGTATACGCATCTATTCCATCTACTTTTTTAACCTTAAAACTAGTGCTACGGTAATCAATTCCTTTGCCAGTTTTATTTGGTTTTCTGTTACATGCGCTTAAAACTAACAAAGCACATAAGCTAAAAATTATACAACTCTTCATAAAAATTAAAGTTAGAAAGTATTTTTAAAGTGCTATTAACATTATAGCGCAGGTAACACTTTAGTAAAGCTAATTGGAAATAGCCTCTTTCAGTAGGTCGTGGGTCAACTCTAAATCTAAGGTTAACGAATTGGCCGAAATAGTTGCGCCACTAATTCCGTCAACATTTTTACCAACTTTTAGTGAACCTCCATGGTAACCTTTAAACTGTTTAAGCCAAGCACTACTGCAAATTTCAAATCCATGGGTGCTGTTGTATTCAAGTATAGATACCTTTTCTACAACATGCTGTTTGTTATATAATACCATGTAGGTAAAATCTTCATACTCGGCATCATCTGCTTGGTTAATGCTTGTATCTTTTTGCTCTCCTGAGCAGCCAGCAACGGTGCAACCATTGGCAGTTTTTATGGCCAAATAGCCTAAAAGCGTGTCATTTTCTTGCAGTTTATAAAATAGATGTTGTTTAGGGATTAACTCAAACTGCGCATCTTTCACTTTCCAAAGCTTAACAATTTGTTTATCGATTTTCTTTTTAAAGCTTTTTGAAATAGTAGGTTGCCATTGATAGTCACCAGCATTTATAGCTGGTTTAAACCAACTCAAAGCAAACACAACGTAAAGCAAGAGAACACTTTTAATCATAACTTACTATTTAATAAAACCAAATTGCTACACCCAAATTAAGCTGCTGATTGGCCTTGTCAATGGCATCATTATCAAGTATTTGATAATCGGCCTTTAGCATTGCACCATCAGTTAATTTGTAACCCAATCCAAAAGTTATTTCATTGCGGCTGTATGCCTTATTTTTTGCCAAATCACCCTCAGTTGAGGCATGCGTATCATAGCTTTCATATCTTACAAAGGGTATTAATTCGGTGTTAATTGTTTCACTAGTCTGAAACAGGTTATAAGCCACCTCAGCGTAATAGCCTAGCACTTGACTACCCATATCTTGCCCAGTATAAGCATTGTACTCGGCAGTATTGCTTAGGTTTATAAAGTTGTATTGTCCTCTTAATTGAAAACCTTTGTTTTTATAGGTGGCATTTGCTCCAACCATTGCAACGCCAACTACTGTGCTATCGGCAGTTTTTTCGGCAACGTTACTCGATTTTCCTATACCATTGTATGCGGTAGATTGGGTGTTCCCAAAATATCCGGCAACTCCTACATTCAAATTTTTTAAGCCATAGTAGTCAACTTTTGCGCTAAAATTAGGACTGCTAATTATTGATTCAGCTCCTTTTTGTCTTCCACTGCGCAATGCATTGCTACCTTTTAATTGGCCACTGCCATCATAACTTAAAAAGCCATTCATTACGTAGGCTTGGTAACGTAGGGAAGCATTGTTGAAGCGCCCTGTAAAACCTGCGCCTAACTCACGCCATGTTGTTGGAATTACATTTTTATCAATATTGGTTCTTTCTACACCATTATAAGTAGTTGGCTCGTGGTATTCGTTTTGAATGCCCATAGGCACCAACATAAGTCCGCCTCTAAACTGCAGCTCGGGTTTAATGGTGTGGCTAACAAATGCTTGTTCTACGAATACTTCCTTTACATGCTCTAATTCAATTTCGGTAATGAACTGAGTTTTTTTGTTGAACTTATAGCCAAACAGCATTACTAAACGGTGCACATCTATTTTTCCGTTTAACCTTACACTGTCGTTAAAGCCTTGGTTGTAGTCAATTTGCGCATAACCACCAATGGTAAGGTTACGGTCTAGTTCCATCATTTTTTGCGCTGCATTTTGGTTTTGTGCTTGCAAAGTAATTATGGATAAAAGTAAAATTGTGAGTATTGATAGTCCTATTTTTTTCATTTGCCTCATTTGCTAGCACAAATTTATGCTTATTTAGACTTAATCCAAATAAGGAATGAAAAATTATTTAGGCAGTATTATTAACTACCTCTTTCTCTTTCTATTATCAATATAATTTTGGATGGCTTGCTTATTGGTGTACCAATTTCGGCCATTTTTATGAGCAGCAATTTTACCTTGCCTAACCAAAAGCCCTACATAATTAGCACTGTACGGCAATTGCTCATCTTCTACAATTTGCGAAATGGGTTGATAATTATCATAACCTTTATTGGGTATGGCACTTAAATAAATATCCATAGATCGCTCGGCGGCTTGTAGCATTAATAAGAATAGATTTTTGTAATTGCCTTTATTGGCACTGTTTAAAGCAGAATAATATTTTTTACGATCATTTTTTAAGATGACAGCAGGTGGATACCCGCTTTTAAGGAGGATAAGATTCATAGCCAAGCGCACCGTGCGCCCATTGCCATCAAAAAATGGATGAATATGTACAAATTGATGATGAAATACGGATGCCAATATTATTGGATGTAACTGCTGGGGATTTTGATTTACCCAATTGATTAACTCATCCATGAGGTTATCTATTTTTTGAGCATTGGGTGGTATGAAGTTAGCTCCACTAATACGAACGCCAGCATTGCGATACCTACCAGCAAACTGTTTATCAATTTTATCTAACACTAGCCTGTGCACTTCTAAAACATCTTTAGTGTTTAGCTTATATTTTGGATGTGCCAATTGCATTAACAACTCAATAGCACTTTGATGGTTAATCACTTCTAAATGCTCGTTGAGAGACTT
>Ga0114956_1002208_pt1 | contig 15322 bp, 7 predicted proteins | sample MaitaG_FD_87304 | JGI IMG/M metagenome (GOLD analysis project Ga0114956, IMG submission 87304) | Marine algal microbial communities from Maine, USA - Maine_Asex2 metaG | ecosystem: Host-associated > Algae > Red algae > Unclassified | place: Maine, USA | collected 2015-01-05 | reverse complement strand
GACGGAACCGGCAGGATCAATTGCCGTGCCGATATTTATTAGCAGAGTTACCACACCGTCGCGTTGCTCATCCAAATCGTTTGTACCACCATCTTTTACGTTAAGCCGAACACATCCAAAGCCGGTCGTGAGTGCAGTTTGATAGTTAGGGCTATTTGTATTCGGGCACGCGCCGGCGACAACAGGTGCGCTGGCCTGAGAATCGCCGTTTGTTGTGGATAGGTTATTCCACTGAGCGAGATTCGGTCGATAGATCTGCAGTTGCGGATTCAAGGGTAAATTCCCGGGCAATTGGATCACTACGCTTCCCATGTCACTATCGAGTTCATGAATTTCAAGATTGATGTTTTGCGTGCTGCTATTGAGATTTGGCACTGTCACTGGTTCTACATTGTTATAGCGCAGGGCTGCTGCTCGTAAAAACGCTTCGTCATCAAGTTGAATCGATGCTGAGGTGTAACCGTTAAGCGCCGCAGACACTGCAGCGACATCGCCAATAGCAAGTGCCTGGAACGATTGCGCTGTGATGGTGTTATTTATAATCGCTGGATTGGTCAACAATCGACGCGGATTGCTGTCATCAGAATCAACGCTGACTGGATACCCATCTTGATCAGCATCCGTAAATTCATCACCAACGCCATCATTGAGAATAACTAGTCGTGCTCGACCGCGCGCGGTAATACCGCTTCCGGATACAATGACTACCGCATCCCGTTGTGCGGGTTCGAGGGTAGCAGTTGGAATTTGCAGTGTGGATCCATCGTCAATAATGGATGCAACTTCGAGTAACTTAGGATGCGATTTTGACCAGTCGTAAGTTAAGCCAGTTAAATTTGATCGAGTATTGACCCGGACGAAAGCAGGGCTACCGTTGCGAGCGATAATTCCCCCGCGACGAGCACTGTCACCATTACCCTGACTTAGTTGAAAACTTATGGAATAGTCCAGCAATCCGTCGTTGTTTATATCTGTTTCGCACACATCGCCAATGCCGTTATTGTTGGTATCTGTCTGGTCTGCGTTCGAATGTGCCACACAATTATCATCGTTGTTGGCGACACCGTCAGAGTCATCGTCAGGTATCTCACTAACAGGTGGGGTTTCGAGGCCAATTAAATATAAAACCGCAGCGTTTAGTTCTGCAGCTGTGAAGCGTTGCCCATACGATGGCATCGTACCGAGTCCATTGATCACACTGTTAACCAGCAACGAAACGTCACCGCCCACCGCATCTATGCGGTTTTGCCATGCGATATCATCACCAAACAAAGGCGCACCGGATATTCCCGACAGGTGACAGGTTAGGCACTCGGCTTCGACTAAGGCTTTGCCACTGCCCAACACAAGCAGCTGCCCATCAGACCCGGGTATTGGATCGCACAAGTCTCCAACTCCGTCATTATCAGAATCAATTTGAGACGCATTTTGAAATAGCACGCAGTTGTCTGTCCCATCGAAGATGCCATCCCCGTCGACATCGCTGGGCTCGATTTCAACATTGCCCATACTGGATATTGCTCCGGGCTCATCACGCACCTGATACCTAAACTGATCGGTAGTGTTAAATACACCAGGCGGCGTATAGATGATCGCACCGCCATTCACAATCACTGAACCGCCTAAACTGGTCGAGTTACCGGGCAGTTCGATACTCAAAGCATCACCATCGGTATCGATGTCATTATCCAAAACCGAAAGGATTTGTGTTGGATTGTCAAATGTGAAGATGTAAAAATCATCTATAGGAATAGGCGCGGAGTTATCAGCAAAAACATGTACATCGAATGAATAAGCTGGTCCGCTTCCTGATAACGCATCTGACGGTGTTACTGTTATGGTCGCTGAGCCGTTGGCTACTGCATTTAGACTGACGCTGTTAGCGCTGTTTTGGCTGATACCCACAACAGAACTATTGCTAGAAAGAGCTGAGAGCGAAATCGTATCGTTTTCCAGATCGACAACTGTAAACGTCACCACCTGGATGTCATCCTCCACCAATGTTAAGTTGCCAGATGGAGCATGTGCAGTAATCCGAGGAGGCGTATTTTCAATGACTTCCTCTGCAACAACTACCGTAATCGGTATTTCCAGAACTTGACCTGCAGCATCTTCCACAGTGACATTGACGTTTGAGGTTCCGATTCCCACAGCCCGAATGCTAATGGCGTCGCCAACGCCATCGTCCACTTCTACAACATTAGGGTCATCCACCGACATACGTCGGATGTGACTAGCGGGATCGTCGTCAATAATTTCAAGTGTTGCGCTAACCACATCGCCAGGTACCAGCTGAATAGAAGACGAGGGATTGATGCTAACGAGTTCCGGGAAATCGTTGCATGCGGTGCTCGGTCGTGGACTGACCATTGGTGCTGTTTGCGTTAGATTTCGTACACTTATGCAAGCTGTGGATGTCGCTGATAATCCATCGACATCGACAACTGTAAAGCTAATGGTCGAAGAACCGTTGGCCAAAGCTGAGACAATATAGAATCCCTGGTTAACTTCAAAAATATCAACAACGTCCGAATCAAAATTACGGAAGCTATAACTGTCAATTTCGCGAGAGTCGTTACTGACATCGACAATCAGGTTTCGCCCGATACTGTTGGTGAGCGCTATATCTATACCGTCTAGTGGGCTGACAATGGTTGGACCATTGTTTGGAGATTGCTCTGTCACGGTGACTACCACCGATATAGAGTCTGAAGCGCCACTTGGGTCGGTCACTGTTAGCGTAAAGTCGGTAGTGCCAGCTGAGACCCCGGTGAATTGAAAGGTTTCAGAAGTGCTTCTATTATTCAGTGTAGACGGTGAGACGGATGCGTTAGTGTTGTTCCACGTCCATAGGTAGTTGAGTTCGTTGTTATTATCATCGTCTACGATTACGTTAATGTTTGAGGTTTTCGTCTCTTTAAGATCAAGCGAAAGGTCAGTTAAGGGGAGAGTAAATACCGGAGCTTTATTTGGCAGAGGTTCTCGGGTGATTTCAAACGAACCACAGCGAAAGATAGCTGAATCTGTGTTAAATGGCTCTCGCTGGCCTGCACAATATTGAATGGTTTTGGATTCAGTTCCGATTGGAAAATTTATGCTCGCACTTTGAGGTATTCGGTTAGCTGGAGTTCCGATTCTTGGAAGATATTCGTCAGTATCGGCAACAAAGTCCCAGTAACGCCAGGATGACCCGGCACTGTTGGCTGTTGGGGCATTAACCGTTACTGATGTTTCGCTTCGTGATATATTTTCGATGTTATTAAGTATCAGTTCACCGGGCCCTGCGTCAGAATGAGCGTGGCAAGCGCTGCACGTTGGCACTGCGTCCGAAGGAGAGTAGCCTTTAAACGCTGGTGATACCCATTGCCCGCGAGTGGCCTGTGCCTGACTAGCAAAGCACAAACACGCTACTAACGAAAGTAGGGTAGCGAGTAAATTCAGCGTTTGCGACCAACGAATTAGTAATCGATTCTGAGCATGCGGGAGACCCATAGAACACTCCTTCATAAACTGATATATCAATGGAGCCTGACTACTTCACCGATAAATAAAGTATTCATAGCCTCTCTATACAAACCCGATGAGGTTTATTGGGACAACGACTGCATAAAAAGGTATGTGTTGTTTCCCAAATCTTCAAATTTCAAGACTTGGCGCTTCACAATGTAGCTGCTGAAAATAGAATCTGAACCTAACTCGGCCTGAGTAGAAGCTGGAATGGTAAATGAACCATCATCGGTTGCCACACATACGACCCCGATATCTGGATTTAAGTCGATACCATAGTTACTAGCGAAGATGGTAACCACCGCATCTGGATTAGTACCCGGCACCCAGGTAAATGTGGTTGTAGGATTAACTTCATCAAGTGGGGTTGGCGATGTTAGTTCGATGGGTGCGGTGACTGGAAAGATTTGATTGCTCACAGCTGGAAATACATCCCCAGGCACATCAAGTGTCATAGATAAAGGTGGTATCTCATCCGGCAGATCGGAAAAGTTCACATCACGTGGTCTCGCATAGAAAATAACCCCCTCTTCAGTTTGCTGTGCTACTTCACGGAAGGTACCCGCCGAACTTGTGAAAACAATAGAGTCACCTGCGCTTACGAACTTTACACTGCCATCGACATTGCCTTGCTGCAAGAAACTACTTAGAATACTTTCCTCTTCATCACCGATACCCAGACCTTTAAAATCACCACCCGCAATGCTCATGGAATCCAAAACGCAGGTGTCTTGTACCGGGGTATACGCTGTTCTAAGAATATCGATAAGCTGACTGCTTTGACTACTCTCAATATTGTAGAAAGTGCCACCCAATCCCACTTTCTCACTTACAAGCATACTTATGACGCCTAAATTAGTTGTGGAATCCATTATTTCTGTGCTGTTTATATTGCCACTTGAACCGGTATCGCCATCGCTCTGTGGTGAGCTCGAGTCACCACCGCAGCCACTGATCAAGACGGACATGAAAACCAAAGCACAACAAAGTTGATAATCTTTAAACATGATGCCTTTCCCATTGGGTATTAAGATTAAATAGCTAACGTTCAAAAAGCGTGTATTAAGCTTTTCACATTCTATTCAAGCCAACAACACCCAATAGAGGGGACAGTTTGTGATTCAGGATGAGGAAATCTAATTGATTTTCAAAACAATTTTGATAGGAATGTGATTGTTCCTTGCAAGTTTGTCACTCAAGTATCTACCCATTCGGGTCATTGCTGAGTAAATCAAGATGTCTTCCCACTTCTTGCAAATATGCTATCTTTATGTGGCCCAATACCTATGGGCAGTTAGTGTTTTTCGACAGCCCATGCTACTGCCTAAACACAAATTCTACTTCTTCCAACAGGTCATGTTTAAACCTGTTAATCTGAAAAAATGCCAGTAGTGAAAATAGTGAAATTATATTTGTGCTTATGCACATGTTCATAATTCAACGCCTGACTAAAGTTAATTCCAAAGTGTAGGAACTCGTAATCAGGTTTGAGTTCAATTGAACAGATAAATTAGCCACGTTGGTAGCGTTAAAAACTTCAAACGCGCCTACTGTTCTGAAATTCGTATCGATTTCATTTGTTTTTGCCAGTATTATTTCAGAATCAATGTCATTAAATATGTTTGTTACTGATAGTGTGTGTTGAATATTAGTACGATCGCCTTGAACCGCGGTATCTAAAATTACGTCGTATATTCCAGCTTCAAGTTCTGCTATAAACCATTCAGTAGTGTTGTTCTCGTCAAGTTGAAAGGATTCGGTTGTGCCTGGAGATGTGACACGAAAAGAGGGGCAGTCGTCTATAAAAGGTGTTGGAACCGCCTCGTCTACGTTAAATAGCGCAACTTTGTAATCTTGTAACCCATATCTGGATTGGATTCGTACCCCGGCTAAGCCATTTTCGGTGGTATTAATGCCACTAATTTCTACGAATTGTGCATGTCTTATACGGCGCCTTATTTCATTAGAATTATATAATGGGGTATCAGTAGTTCCAAGAAATTGTGTGGGAGTTGCAATAATTCCAATGTTTGAACTTTGATTGTTAGTGAGTTGAGATTCCACAACAAAGATATACGGCCCATTACTCGCATCAAATGCCCAGAAGTGATTTAAATCCAGTCCTTCGCCTGGTTCATTTGAAATTCTGCCTTCACCGAATTGCCCGGGAGTTAATACTATGGGATTGTCTTGATCCGTACTTGTTGAGATGACAGGGTTTCCAACGTTAAATCCGCAATCTTTTGATCTGAGGTCTGTAATGACAGAATTTTCGCTACCATCAACTTGGTCCTGTTCATCCGGTTCGTTGTCGGTGACTGTATCGTTTGCAGCAGCGTTGTTTGGTTCATTGGATTGGCTGGTGTCTGTATTCGTATCGTTTTCAGTATCTGGTTCGAGTGCGTCATTTTCATTAGTAAGAGGAACTACTTCACCCATCGGGTTACTTGAGCCTGAGCCACCACCGCAAGCGGATAAACTGATCAGTAAAAATACTGATGAAACTGCGATTGAGCGAGAGATTAAGTTGTTCACTAGGTTTTCTCCGATGGTGGCGATAGAGCTACGGTTAAGGAATTGTTTGCTTTCAGTCAGGATAGGTCGTAATAAGTTGGCACAGTCTCATTTCGATTTGGTTAAAACAATAGTATGTTTGATTTAACCGATCTGTATGACTGTCAGTGAGTACTCGCGTCGAGTGGTTTATAGTTTGGCTTTTACTGCTTCCGTTTATAGAGTAGATAGAACAAAAGTAATCAAAATTCAGATGGAGTTACTAATGATTGGTTGGAAAACCAAATCGATAGCAATAGTATTTATGATGGCAGCGAGTAGTGCCAGAGCTAATTCACTTGTTGAGGCTGCTCAACAATTCTACGATAGCAACCCCGCCTGTAGCACAGCTAAAGTAGTAGCCATAGAACAAGAGAATGATTCACTTGCCATAAATATATTGATAGAGAACACTACGAAAAAGGCTATTATCGCAATGGGTAAAACAGATCGTGAGAATTGGCTCGCCTTACACTGTCCACCAGAAACACACGTTATCTGGGAAAAACTCAAAGATTCGGGGGACGTAGAGATAATCGGTGTTTCTGGTCTTGCTAGTGAGGTGAAGTTGAGTTGCCTAACGCATTTCAATGCAATTTACTCTAAAACTCAAATACGCAACAAGACCGTGAGGGCTAGAATTAGTAAATTGTTATCGAAATTAGGCGCTGGAAACATAAAACCCTAAGCAACAATCAAAAATTACACGCGTCTCTCCTCAGTCTTCTGCGAATTCGTTTGTCCTGTTTTTAACGTTTACCCGTGAAATTTCGATATTATTTGGTTGCGTGAATACGCATACTGGTCCACAGATGTCAGGCTTATTGCAAAACTGACGAAAAGCTGAGAATCACCTGATTGGGTTAAACACTAACTCGCTAAATATCTCACTAATAGTGAATACGTACTCTATTCTGGTTAACTTTAACCGTCGCGAGTGGTAGAAGATCAGTTATAAAGATCAAGAAAGAGTCTGATTTTAATAGTAATACGTTTATGTTCAAACAGAAAAATGCGATCTGTTAGTTTTAAGTTGAATTTCTCTGTACGTGTTAACGATACGACCATATAAACGAAATCTAATTATTTTCACTCAATATTCTGTTCAAACAGAGCCACATGGGCTAACTCTCTTACCAGTTCAGGTTATTGACGCTTATAGGTATAGCTAATTAATGTACAGGCGTTAGTACTAGGTAAATGGTCGATCAACGATGAAAAATGTGAATATAGTGGATACCTTCCGTGTTGGTATGGTATTGCTTGTGATTATGTTGATCAGCCTGTCGACATCAGCTTATGCAACAAGTGACGGAATAACCTGGCGCTCCGCATTTTCGGATCTGAATTTTTCAAGTAATGAACAATCAGGTTGTGAAGGCTGCCATTCAGGTTTTGGTACTACTGCGTCGAATGCTCTGAGAGATCAAACAGTGTCCGCTGGTAGCGTGACGTTAGAGCCTGACGTACCGAGCAGTTATTGGTGGTTTTGGAGTTTTAACAATGGCTCAACATCGTCTGTACAGACGTCATCGACTACGGTTAATATTTCAGAAGAAACTAATCAGTTCAGATATTGTGTTTTAGTCAGAGATAGTAGAATAGGGCGCAGTGCAGAGTGTAAAACCATACAATTAAATTGCCCCACCTGTGCCGAACCACCTCCACCAGTTGAGTCACCAGGCACCATTTCATTTACTCGGTCTACTTATACGGTTACTGAAGGCCAGAGCCTGGACGTACCGATTGTGCGTAGTGATGGGGACGATGGTGATGTGTCTGTCCGTGTTGCGTTGAACGATGGTTCGGCCGTTTTTCTGTCAGACTATGAACGTGGAGGCAGTCGACCGGCAAACGATTCCAGTGGAACATTTAGTTGGGATGACGGTGATTCAGGACCAGCTAGTGTGCCATTTTCTGTTAATGCGCTAACCGATTCAATCTCTGGAGAGGGAGACGAAACGTTCACGATCAATTTGTCTAATTTTTCAGGGGCCACAGCAGGCGATATCATCCAGGCCAACGTGACCATTGTTGATGCTGCTTCGACCAACAATGTACCCACGATCACGTCGACTGTCTCTCCGTTAGTAATGCAATCGGGTACTACCGTTGATGTACAACTTACTATCGTCGACGAAGATTTTCCAGACAGTACGGAACTAACAGCCACGTCTGAGATCACGGCCATTGCCGAGGTGAGTGTTGTTGGAGATGACTTGATAAGAGTCGAAGCTGGCGAAGATGGCGATACGCTACTGCGTATTGTTGTAGTTGATAGTGAAAATGAAATTGGTATTCTTGAGTTGCCCGTGGAGGTTGAAGAAGTCGGACCAGTGCCAAGCCTTACTTTGCAATTGGGTATATCTGAGACTCAAACACTGGAGTTGGACGAAACTTTATCTTTTGTTCCTACCGTGATATCAAACCAAACTACAGTTGACTCAAGTTATCAAATAGCATTGAGCGCGTCGGTGAGTCCTTCCGGTATTGTGCGTGCTATGTCGCCGGGGAATGATGGGTCAATTCTGGTTGAGACCATTAGTGCAGGAACAGCGACGGTTACAGTGACTGCCTCAGATACGCTGGGTGCAGAGGCTTCAGCACAGTTTACCGTTACTGTGCGAGGTGTCGAGGTTATAAACAATACACCAACCGCTCAAGCAGATTCACTTACGTTGCCATCGCCCAGTGATTCGGTGTTAATAAACGTGTTGGCTAACGACAACGATCCGGATGGCGATACACTGTCGATTGTACTATCGTCATCAAGCACATCTGAAGGAGGAAGTGTTGCGGTTGAAGGTAATCAGGTCAGGTATTCACCGCCGTCAGATTTGAATCGAAACGATAGCTTTTCATATAGTGCCAGAGACGCCAATGGTAATCAGTCGAGCCCTGCAACGGTTACAGTGAATGTACCCGATACACCTGCGATTAACTCCGGTATTCAGTTGGTTGAAAGTGACTGTCTCGATTGCCACCGAGGAGGTTTATTAGGTGCGCCATTGTTCGGTGATGAAAGCGCATGGAATGACATAATAGAGCGCGCTGGTGGGCAACCACAGAATCTATTAGCGAATGTAAAAAACGGAATCGGTGCAATGCGAGGCTATGGGGGTGAATATACCGATGACGTACTTTTAGAAGCGATATATTATTTGGTTGGTCGGGAACCGGGTCCACCCCCGATCGTGGAACCTCCTGGCCCGGAGAACACCGCTCCCACTGCGCAAGCCGACTCGCGCATAGTCGACGATCCCAGCGTGTCCGCGCTAATTGATGTTCTGGCTAATGATAACGACCCTGATAGCGACACTCTAATCATCGTGCTTGATTCTGAACGATCTGCGCGGGGCAACACCATCACAGTTGAAAATAATCAGGTTCGGTATACCCCGTCGTCAACTCTTCTTGAGAACGATACTTTTACTTACCGTGTCAGAGATACTAGTAATGCTGAGTCTGGTTCAGTTGTTGTAACGATCATTCCATCCGACCAGGATGGTGATGGTGTAATTGATATACAAGATAATTGTCCGATACTCAGCAACTCGACGCAGGCTGATTCAGATTCAGATGGTTTAGGTGATGTCTGTGACGTTACGCCAACAGGAAACGGTTCACCGCCCGGTGGTGGCGAATCCATGCCTAGTGGTCAAGCACTGGTTCAGCAGGAATGTTTGTTGTGTCATCTCGATGGATCATTCGGTGCACCGGAAATCGGTGATGCGCAAGCGTGGGACGCTCGTATACTGGCTGCCGGTGGTGACCCCGCAAATATGGTGATATCCGTGCAAAATGGTCTTGGTACGATGCCGGCGTTTGGTAACCGTTTTACTGCCAGTGAACTGCTTCAGGCCACGCTTTTTCTGAGTGGACGTGAAAATTCTACAACCGATCCCAATCCGGAAGTCATTGATTCCGATCGTGATCTGGATACAGTCGCTGATGCAAACGATAATTGTCCGAATGTACCGAACCTGGATCAAAGTGATTCAGATAATAACGGTGTTGGTAATGCCTGTGAGCCCCTCGCTGATAGCGACAACGATGGTTATCCGTTTAGTCTGGACGATGACGACGGAAACGCCAAGCGTATTCTGGCCAGTAGTCCGGTTACTAATACCTCTGTTTTCTCCAGCGAAAATGATTTGTCCCTGGGTCCGGTTGCATCGGCATTCGCGCAGCAACTTAACTACTCATCTGCAGCTGTCGTCATTAGCGAAAATGATTTTGTATTAACGGCAAACGATGTTTTTGATGGTGTTCGAGTAACTAAAGACGAGTCAACAAGCAGTCTAATGGGTATAGCTGATCTGTCAGTGCAAACCAGTTCAGGAGGGCGGGTTGATGTCATCGTGCAGCTCGGCGGTTCTCTGCCGTCGAACCCGGTATTGCGTTTATATAACCCCAGTCAAAGTGACTGGTTGAATTTTGACTCGAGCGGTACTGATAGTGTGTCAAGCTCGCCTGTCGGCACATCTGGATGCCCACTGGCCGGGAGCTCGAATTATCAGCCAGGCCTCACGACCGGCAATCAGTGTGTCAAAGTGACTGCCACAGATGGAGCAAACAACGATTGGGATGCGCAAGCAAACGGCATCGTTCCGCTAATGATGAACCTGGGCCGTGCAATTGATCCGTCCGAAGATGACGGTGAAGGCAATATCAACGTTAACCCTGAGCGAGGTAGTAGCGGCGGCGGTACATTCGCACTGCCGTTATTTTTGCTCATGGCTGTGATGGTTGGGGTGCGGTTTCGTCGAAAACGCTTCGTATAGGACTTGTATCGTTTTAGGCGCAATATTAAGACATGTCGAACAACTAGTCCTTAACGCAATACACTAAAAGTTGTAGCGATAACCGATAGCTAAATACGTGTAAGAGTTTTTCTTTAACTGTCCTTCCGATTCTGCCACCAGATCTTTTGCTTTGTTTGGTGGAGAGGACAAGCATTTACATTCTACAATCATTTCAGTCCAGCGGAATACGGAAGGGCACGTATGGGAATTCACTGGCAAGACCAAAGGCATTAGCTAGCCTGAGATCAAGGACAAAGCCATCTACTCGTTCACCGGACTTGGCATAGGTTACAACGACGGTACCCGTCAAACCTGTACGTGCTTCAAAGTCATCCGGTGACGCGATAACTAATGTATTGTCACCATCCCAGGCCCTCCACCAGGTAGAATCTAAAGGATAAATGCCAATAGGAGGGGATTTACCGTTTGTGGCTAATTCGATGGCCAGACCTCGACCCATTGGGTCTTGTCCAACAATATTGAAATTTTCTCTGGCTTCGCTGGTGTAACCTGCATTTAGCTGTCTATCAAAAGAGAGAGCGTCACCCAATTGGATACCGTCTACCAAAGTTGGGCTTGCATTACCAACGCACCATTCCACATCAATCGACTCAGCCAATCCCAATGCTTCCACCAGCCGTAGTTTTAAGTACGCCATCGCATCGACCCTTGATAACTCCGGAGTGCCTTTATAGTAGGTGCAGGCACTGGAACTAATGCCAGGCGACAACGTGTTCGTGATTCTCATGTTAGCTATTGCTATTGTGTCAGCGATATCATCATCGATTCTGCTAGCAGCATAGGAGTTAACAAATCCGTGTCGGTGTGGAAAAGGAATTGAAATGTTCGGGTCACCAGTATATGCATCTGCTGTTCCTGAGCGCACTGCTTCAAATTGAAGCAATCCCCAGAAATTCAACAAATCACGTTCAAAACCAAATTCTTCATGTGTTTGGGTAATTTCCTGCTGGGTTTCTGTGGGCCAGGAAGCCAGCCAGTCTGCGTAGTTGGCTCCACCGTCAACATACGCAGACGCATTATGGTAAGCATGCCCTGCCTCGTGTGCAATGAGATGAAACAATCGTCCAGGCTCGGAGCTCAGGAAGCTATGATTGATTAATACATACCCTCCCATAGTGAGACCTGGTTTTCTTAGTGTGCCAAATGCTAAGGAATCAATTGCGCTAACCAATCGTTTGGGCAGCAAGTCGAGTATTGACTCTACATACGCAATCTCAGCCGTCGTCAGCCCGACAATGTTAAAAACATCTGCCACGCTATCCTGCCATCGAGCAGAATCTGTTTCATCCATTAGGTCAATCCACGAATAGCGAGAAAAAGGTTGGCTGCTTCTAGTGGAAAGATTTTGTGCAACAGGCAAATCAGTAATGCTTGTAACAATTTTCATGGATTGGTCAATAATATCGATGCGATCCACGGCTCGAGTAGCATCTATGGTTATGCGTGTAAATGATTCATCTAAAGTGCCACTATTCGAGTCGATGTACTCAAGATTTTCGTCGAACGATTCAGACAGATAGCTTTTCGGGAAGTGGATTGGAACCGCATCTACCAACTCGTCAGCGGCGTATGCCATAGCCATATACTCGCCCGCATAATCTCCAATTGGGCGATAGGCATTTGATAGCTGTGGAGTAAACTCGACGTTGCTAGCAATGATCGAATCATCCGCGTTCTGCAATAAGTCGAGAACGAACAGTGGCGGCATTACGGGTGTATTGACGGAGGAGTCGGGCGTATTGATGTTTTGTTCTAAGATGCCTTCATTAGCCTGTACCTGGGGTTCTGTTCCACTGTCACTCGAACCACAAGCAACCAATACGATGGCTGCGAGACAGGCGCTCAATTCCTTAACGTTTTTCATATATCAACTCCACTGTTTACAGAACAACCAACGTTCTAATTCTTAGCTCGGGAGCATCCTGTACAGTCCAGCGTAGTTGACAGAGAACATAGCTTCTCATGTGACGCTCAGATTAATGTTTTTAGTTTCAAGCGCTCACGAAATATTCGGTTTGTGCAAAAGCACGATAACCTTGATTGTACGGAAAAGCTTAAACAGATGTCATAAATTTGCATGGTGCTTATTGGTGACTAATGAACATGCAATTGTATTAAGTAATGAGGCGAGCTACAAAAAAGCGTTATTGCTAACAGCGTGTAGCTCTCCATTAAACCGCAGGATGCATATGTAGCCACCAGTTAAAACATTGTTTCTAACGATGTCAGTTTCAATATTCCGCGAATGATTATTTAGCAGCTCTTAGGGGTTTTACATGGTGCTTGTATTTTCGCGAGCACCAATCAACACGCTGCACGACTTATTAAGCTCATGAGTTACCTGTTTGGGTAACACACGTTTGGGGTGATAGTCATATCAGCAAGAGGACAATACTATTCATCTGCTTGGATGGTGTTCGTAGTCTCAGTAATTACAAACCATTTTCAGGAAATCGCAAGGGGAGTCTCATGCAAGGTCTAACTATGAATCTAACAAAACCACAGATCATTCTATCAATATTATGCGTTATTTTGAGCGGCTGTAGCGACTCGGGTTCATCCGGTGATAGCAATCCCGTTTCTGAACCGCCGGTGGTTACTACCGGCAATATGTCTGATGACGGCGACACTAACAGTGGCGCGGATGGAGACGATGGCGATGAAAATTCTTCAGCTATGGGAATCATCCCCGGAGATGTGTGCAAAAACAATCAACCGATCGACGGAGCCGTATCATTGAGTGATATACACGATCTTGGCATATTTTCCGGTGACGTAACTTATCAAACTGGTGGTGGTCAGTGCAATCTAAGACAAGTGATTAATGGCGAAACAAAAACCGTTTTACGTTTCGTTTATTTTGATGACAGAGATATTGTACAAGATAGGCTGGACAGATATGCAGATAGGGATCTTCCAAATCCGCCTGAGGTGCGCACCATAAACGGTGCAGATTACATAGTTGATGATGAAATCTTAGGTGCCGTTGCGTACTTAAGATTCAATTACGCGAATGGCTTGGTTTCATCCTTGAGAATTATAGTTAACGACACTGAAAATAACGAACAACTTTCGAATCAGGAAATTGTTGCTCAGGCTGATGCCATGGCTAAGCTTGTGTTGGAGAAAGCCAGTTTTGAAGACAGAGAATTACCAGATCCAACAGATTGGTTTGTCTGCAACGAAAACAATCTAGGCATAGCTGGCGCTGATCCAGCGGCACTGGTATCAATCATTGGCGCAGACCCAGCCACCATGGAAGTCAGTCTGCGAACCAGTGAAATCAGTGACCAGATAAGTTGTATTGCCAGAGTAGAAACGAGTGGTACTGACCAGGACTACGTTGTGAGGTTAGATGTGTGGGACCTGTCAGCATTAGGGTTCGACCCTGTGGATACGTTTATCGAAAACAATGCCATGCATAATCCTGTGCGGGATACAATTGACGGCCGTAGCGTTGGGGTAGCCATCAAGGAATCTACTTTTGATACTTCGGGTGTACTCGTTGTTGGGCCGGACAATGTCACAGTGACAATCTCAGTATTCGTGCCTGAAAGGGAAGAAGATCAGCTAGGCGATTTAGTGAGAGCGGTAGCGGCAGAAATGTTGCCAAATCTTCCGTAGCTTTGCATGCATGGTTAGTGATTCAGAGTGTTTAAAACTCAAGCTCAGTTTCGAACATCCTTATATTTCATGAGCGCTGCAGATATGAATCGGTCGAGGTTTTTGCAAATTGTATTTTTGTCAGCTCTGTCAACTGCATTGCTTAGTAGCTGTGGGGGAAGCAGTGGGGGTAGCAGTGCACCCGCTAACACTAGTATGACCAACAGCACGGAAGTACCTCTTACCGTCTCCGAAACCGGATTAGGTACCGCGGTTACTACAAACGATTCGGTCGAAATACCCGCCTCGCTATTAGGGCATTGGTCTAGAACTATTTCTAATGGTGAGATGGAGTGCACTGAAATACTTACGATAACAGCGGACAACACCTATGCGATTAGAGCCGAGGACAGCGTTGTCCGTGCGCGTCTCATCTATGAAGTTTTGGTGAGTGGGCAGAGGCCAAGATTGGTTGTCTACAATGCAGTTCACAATGGACGCGCTGGTTGCTTTGGCGATACCGATCCAGATACTGGCAATAAAGGGTGGTATGTGGCACTTGCGACAGAGCCAGACCAGCTGCTGTTTTTCAATATGCGTTTTGGCGGTAGTCGCATTGCTACCTTTGATCGAGGGTTGTCTCCACCCATGGATCAGACTGAGAGCCCTGAACCAACGCAATCCAATTACGAGTTATTGGAAGCAATGCGTACCGAATCAGGGGTGACCAAAGAATTTGCATTAGCACAGTTTACTGCCCATTTCGGACCGCTGGATGGGGTACCCAATTTACCTGCAGATGGCAGCATGCCGATGTTTGCCTCCCATGCCAT
>Ga0114956_1002207_pt1 | contig 15327 bp, 12 predicted proteins | sample MaitaG_FD_87304 | JGI IMG/M metagenome (GOLD analysis project Ga0114956, IMG submission 87304) | Marine algal microbial communities from Maine, USA - Maine_Asex2 metaG | ecosystem: Host-associated > Algae > Red algae > Unclassified | place: Maine, USA | collected 2015-01-05 | reverse complement strand
TTATTATCCCATTCTTCTCAGGGGGGTCAACTTCCGTCAACTGGGGGGTCAATGCTAGGTCAATAGACACCATTCTTCTCAGGGGGGTCAACTTCCGTCAACTGGGGGGGGTCAATGCTAGGTCAATAGACAGTACTTTCATTATTCGAATAACTTGAGTCTAGGAGACTGACAATCATTATAGTCGACGAAATTCTAGGATCAATTGTACACAGAATCTATAAACAAGAAATACTTTCATGCAAACTAAATACACAGTAAGAGTGCTAATCTACTTTTAACTCTTAGTATTATGATTATTGTAACAAGTAGATTATACTTGTGGATAATAATATAATGACTGTACCTATCATAATAATTAACTGGAATGGTATCACAGATACCATTGAATGTATAGAATCTTTATTAAAGATGTCATACACCAATTATCATATTTATCTGATTGACAATGGATCAGACAATCAAGAGGGATACATCCTGTCACAAAACTATGCTGATTTAGATTCTCTTTCTGTTATAAGATATGATGAGAATTTTGGTTTTACAAAAGCCCATCTCAAAATATGGGATGACATGCTAAACAAAACAGAGGCTCCTTATATAGCATTATTAAATAATGATACTGCAGTAGAACCCGATTGGCTAGAGGAATTGCTTAACTTTGCTGATGTTAGGAAAGTTGATATTGTCTCTTCAAAAATGATTGATTATACTCATCGAGATTTAATGGACAATGCAGGTCATCGTATGTTAAATACTGGAGAAATTATTCCTATCGGCTTTAGTCAGCCAATTGCTGACTATACAAAACCAATAGAAAATGTTGGAGCATGCGCAGGAGCCTGTTTATATAGAACTGAGATGTTACAAGAAATCGGCTTTTTTGATCCATATTTCACAACGGGCTATGAAGATGCAGAATTTGGCCTTCGTGCTACTATTTCCGGCTATTTGTGTATGTATTGTCCGGAAGCTATTGTTTATCACAAACGAGGAGCTTCTATCAAAAAGGTATTCAATCGAGATTATTCTATCATGATTCAAACCTCTATTTTATATAGCTACTTCAAATTAGTGCCTACAAAAAATATAGTTCTCAGTGTACCATCAATTATTTTCAAGAATATCAGTATACCAGTGATAGATATTCTATTTCAAAGATGGAGTTATCTATATATATGGAGAAAGTCATGGATAGAGGTATTTACAATCCGTAAACTGATTCTAGCTAAACGAAAACAGTTCAAAAGGCAAATCGAATCAAGAATAGGATTGTGGGAGTTTTCTACTAAAACAAAATTTTTCCTAAGCTTTGATCTTTCTAGGTTTTGGAATATTATCATTCTAAAAAAACATTCTTCATTAGATAGTTATTGAGAGAATCTCATTATTAAGCGACTCTCATTATTGAGAATTCATAAAACATTCAATTATTATAAATCTCTTCGTCCCGAAATATACAATTTTAACTGATATGATTTTCGAAATGAGGAGCACAATATTCTTCTGGTTTCAAATTCATGAGTTTCTTATAATTATCATCAAAATAATCATAAGTCATATCCTCAATTTGCTTATCACTATAATTTAATGGATTTTCAGGCTTTCCAAATGTAATAACTCCTAACCCAAAATCCTTATTTACAGTATATACATGTAAATCATCTCTAAAAGCCCTTAACCAAACTATCGTTTTCCAAACATCACCATTCCAACAGTTATTAAAACCAGGCATAGTTTTAGCTACTTCATTAGACCTTTGCGAAGCTGCCTCATTAACTGGTATACAATCATGCATTACGATTACACCCTTCTTATTCAAATGTTTTAAGGCATTCAAAACATCCTTAAGTGATTGGGGATAAGTATGTAAACCATCAACAAAAACTACATCAAACTTTTTCTTTCTCCTAATTGTTTTAAAGTAATCATCACTTGTAGTTTCTATATATTTTACACCTGGCACATTAATTATACCTCCAGGAATTTTAAAATGAGGATCTACAGCAATTTTATCAGCGGATGAAATTTTCAAAAAGTTATATCCTGTAGCTACACCAATTTCTAAATACGAGGGATTAGTATATTTAGATAAATAATAGTTTATGAGTTTAGTCCTGTTTATATTCTTCATTTAATGTTATTTTTGATTTAAGTCTATTAAAACGATTATCATATATATTATTTGTAAGAACAATTTTATTGAAATATATTTTAGCACTACTAATATCTAAATTTTGGCAATATAAATTAGAAAGTAATAGAAGTTTTATTGGATTATTAATATGAGAAAGATCTAACTTTCCACAACAATCTATTAAATTGTTTAATTCGCTTAACTTAAACTGTCTATCTAGTATGCTATTTATAAATATTGGAGAAAGACCATTTATCTGATCATCAGCAAGTTGTAAAAATTCAATATACAATTTGCCAAATCTTTTTTGTATAAATAGAGAAGAAAACCTATTAGTTAAAATTGGGGAAGACTCCAAAGAGTCTAATGTACTTTTAAAATAGAAAGAATTCAGACTTTCCAAATTAATTTGAATAGAGTCAATTAAATTAGATGGAACACTCTCCATTAAACTAAAATTTCTATTCAAAACTGAATATATTGTTTTTAAATCCAAAGCTTTTGGAAGTCGATGTTTAAGTAATGTATTTGAGTTTCCAATCAAGCTGTTTACATAGTATGCTCTATTACCTAGAATAATATCAATTACCAAAAAATTAATATTAGGGCTTTCATCTGTTATATATGTAACTGTCTTATTTTTTACAAAAAGTAAATTATGAAAACCACTACCAATTATACCAATTAGTGTATCAAAAGTACCAAAAATCTTTATCTGGTCCATTATATTATGTTGTTCAGGACAAATTATGTCAACATGATCTTTGAACATGCTAACAAGATTATTTTCACCTACTGCAGTTCTAAGGTTAGAGGATAGTTTAAGTCTACTCAGGTAACAAATTTTAGATTTACTAATTGGAGACTTTTTTTGTTTGACTGAACTTGCAATGTATTCAAATATTTTAGTAAACTTAGAATTTATTCGATAATCTGCTATTAATGCAGGATCTGGTATATATACATTATTTAATTCAATAAGTTTATTATTATAGTGTCCATCGATCACTTTTACATTATAATTATCAAGTTTTGAAAGGAATAGTTTAATAAAGTCTGGTGCTTTATCCATATTCAATCTGGTATGAAGAATAAAACAAAACTTATCCTTGTCAAAATTTTCAAATATTGACCACATACGAGCTGTTGATTCTAATAGAAAGTGCCCGAAGTGAAAAAACAAGGGTCCCAAGTAAACACAGTCTTTTATCTTCACATTAGTTTTATGGATTACATCCAAGTCAATTCTCTCTTTGGAATCCAATGTAGGATTTGCTCCAATACCTCTTTTTATCGCGGATTTGTTTATTCTTTTGCCTTTTAAATCATACAAACAATAATTCTCACAATTTAAGAATGTAGTTTGTCTGATTTCAAAATCCAAATTAGACTCACTGTTACTTAATATTGTTTTCACTCTAGTTTTAAGGTGATTTTCTAGTCTTTCATCAAAATTTATGAATTTTAAAATTCCAGTCACTACTTAATTTTTCTCAAAGTTAAATCAATATTTCTTTTGAGATTATCATAGAATTCAGGATCGATATTCCCCTTATCCGCAATAAGTAAAGCAATTGGAGTTTCATTGCCTATTAAATATATATTCTTGACCTCTTCAAAATTTGAAAGAGAATCAATTACGCTCTCATAAAAGAATATCATTGGATTCTTGGCGTTTAGATTCTTTACATATCCAGAAACAATAATTAATTCTTCAGAACTTGCAACTATAAAATTCATTAATTTCTGATACTTTTCAATACTGTCTTGGTGAATTAAAACATCAAAACATAATACAATTTTACTTTTTACGAGTTCAGGAAATTCATTTTTAAAAAGCAAAAATTTAAGGTCTGGTCTATTTTTTTTTGCGATTTTAATTGCAGAATCAGAAATATCTATACCTGTATAATTGGCAAATTCAATTGCTTTAAGAACTTCAAAATCTCCACAACCAACATCTAAAACGCTTTTTGTCTTAACATCTAAAAAATTCACTAGATTCCTTTTCCAGTTCAAATTTTCTCCTCTACTACCAATACCTGATCCAAGTATTTTATTTACTGTATATCTGTAGTTCCAAAAAATCTCATTATTGTGAGAATAAGATGTAATTTTCTTTAATAAATCAAGGCTAATCTGTGAGTACTGTATTGGCAATAGTTCAGTTTTTAGCATACCAATATTATCAAATATACTTGGATTGCAGATTAGAGTGAGCTCTTGATCAAATAACTTCGATTGGTTACCATTTTTTATTTTAATTAATGAAATGAGAGTAAAGAATGAAATATCACTATACTTATCAGTAGTTTCTAAAATATTCTCTGGTGTTAATACAATTAGCTGAGGTATTGATAATAAAAATTCAAAATAATCTTGATCTGTATTATATATTGGAAATGAGCTATCTATATAATCAGCAAAGTGATAAAAAGTAGAGTCAAGGGATTCTACATTAAATTGAATAAGTGAAGTAAAAAGAACATTCGAAGGTATTAGTACAATTTTAGAATACTTTTTCCCTCTTGCTAATTTGTGCATATAATCAACAAAATTCTCACTCTTACTTTCGATTAATTGTGAAACATCCTTAAATAACGTCTTGTTAGAATCTTCATTGAAATTTAAAATAATCAATTTATCATCTTTGTTTTTCAACCTATGCAAATTACTTATTAGTATTTCTAGGTAAAAGTCATTTATTGGACCCTGATGCGATAAGATCAGGTATAAAACTCTACTCATGATTTTTTTTTTTAATAAACAATTAGATATTGATCCATTATACTATCATTTAAAATTACCTGAATATGTTAACACTAATAAAAAATTATTAAACTTCCACTACTTCTACTAGTCTGTGTACACATATTTATTTTGCTATTAAATTTACACCTATCAAGAACAAATGAAATTCCATTTCAAATTACCTATTTATAGATTGGATTTAACTATTTTAGGAAATTCTTTGAATGGCTCATTATACATCTTTACTTTTTCATACCATCGATATTCGCTTAATAATCGATCTTTAAGTTCAAAAGTCAAAATATTTGCTTCATCTAAATTTTTCTTAAGTGAATCAAAAAGTCTATCCTCAAAGTTATCCAGATATAGTTTTCCCGATTTATTCCTTCTCAAATCGGTATCAATCAATGAATAAACATCTCCTATTTTGTCTTTGTTAATATCCAAATATGAGCACAACATCTGTACACATTCATCTGTTTTATCAATAATATCATCATAATCAATAAAAAGGGAGTTGGCAGTAATTGAATCCAATAGATGATAAATATATGTAAACCAAACCCTCTTTGTATAATTTTCCTTAAACCCAAAGTGATGATATTTCCTACCACTTTTCGCTCTTCTAAATTCAGATATTGCAGTATCGTTAGGGTTCCTTAATGTACATATAATAGAGACATTGGAATTCTGTTTTTTCAATATTCGCTGCCAAAAGTTTAATAGAAGACATACTCTCGGATCTTTAATAAATATATTATCGCTATCTACAAAGAGATCCGATACAAGATCCATAGCTTCATTTTGAAACTTATAATTCACTAATCTACTCAATTCCATATCAGATATAAATGGAGTATCCCATACATAATTTAATGACCCAAGAATTCTTTCGTTTAAATTAACAATATAGTTATTCTCAAAATAGCCTTTGGGATTATCTTCCGTCGGCGAAATCATATCACTACCTCCAAAGTAGCCAAGCTGATTTATTATAGAACTCAACAAAGAAGTACCTGTCCTATGCATACCACATATCAAAACACAAGATCTCATAACGATTTAGTTTCTATTGCTTTACTTAAAGTATCTAAATATGAGTAGCCATATTTTAGGTCTGGTTCTAAATATGAGCCCTCACTCCATTCATTCCATCCATTAACAAAAAGAATTCTTTCTTCTTTAGAAAAATTCTGCTCTAAATATGCCTTATTTTGATTAACCCAATCTCCAAATTTGGTCGGTGTTGCTCCAATAAAGGTTTTTGCTTTATTTCCATATCTAGCTGAGTTATCCCAAGCCGTTGTCACACAAGGATAAAGTTTATGAATAACATTTTCATGAAGTTGTCTTCTCTTCTCTATCATACTATCATATAAATACGTCTCACCTTTAAATTCATTCGGTAATGGTATCCTTGTATTCATATTTGTTATACCACCTGACAATTCAGCTGTTGGGCAGAATTCAAAACATGAATCAAACCCGCATCCTTTTATTACTTTTGTGTAATCCAACGCATAATTCAATTGTGCAAACGAAATATGTATTTCACCTATACCATGCTTTAAACAATATTCTCTCCAAATATCAGTCATCGCTGCGCATTCTTCAAAATTTGGCGGGCCGTCTGGTGATTTGTGATGCAGTAACATTACTAAAGGTTTGCCATTTATCTTTATATAGTTATCATCTTTCAAATATTTTTCAATTCCTTGTATAAACTGCAAGTAGAATTCTCTATTATAGTCAATCCCAAGTAGTAATTCTCTTTCTTGACCATACCAAGTCCTGGTCCATGGGTGATTTGCCCAAAATATGCAATAAGATAAATCCTTATTTCTAAACTTCTCGATAGGCTTATCCATAATAATCCTATCGTTAAAAGCATAATAATAAAATGCAAAGCCTTCTAAACCTGAATTAATTGCGAGTTCAATCTGTCTATCTGCAATACTTTGATCTTCCATTAAATCATAGTATCCTAAATCAGACGGAATTCTAGGTGCATAGTGTAAGTCAAAATTTTTAACATTAGTCTTAACGTGTGTCCATTCAGTAAATTTTTCACCCCACCATATGTTATTTTCTTGAATTTCGTGGAATTGAGGCAAATAGAAGGCTATGGTTCTAATATCTACATCATTACTTATTTTCGGAGCCTTAAATACAGGCTTAATAGATTCGATCTCTTCTTTAATTTCATCATATGATTTAAATATGTCAAATCTTTCAGGTTGAGGATTGTAACCTTTTTCTAAACCATATTTACAATAATGAGTAAATGAATCAATTTTATTATATCCAACTTCTTTATACTTACCTCTATACTTAAAAAAGTCAAAATGTTTATTTGGCGAAAATCCTTTATTACTACCTATGTTAATAAAATGATCTATTAGATCATTGTCATATGTATTTAAATGATTGAATTGAGATGCATAATATTCTCTATCAAAAATCCCACTTTCTTCTATAACCTTCTTTTTATTTTCAATTTTAGATAGTTTAATATTCTTTTTCTTAGTATTGATTCTCTTTACTAAATTATAAATAAGAGAACCATCATTAAATAAAATTTTATTAGAATTTCTAAGTTCTACAAAACTTCTAATTTCAGGTATAGTTTCTGAAATCGCATTGCTATCTTTGATTGCATTATTCAACTTGTAAATAGAATTCGCCAAGAACGGAGAAAATTTACTTGATATTAATGTCCAATCCGAGTTAAACCAATCTTGATAATATTCTCGATGAGTCTTGGCAATATGAAAGCCAGATATGTGGTGCGCTTTTTTTAATAGCTCTAATACCGCATTTAATTGTGGCGGAAGAAAATTTATGTCAAGACCAATATCTTCACAAGTCATTGCAATCCCAACCTGATCTACATGAACTGCCCACTTTGACATTAATTTTCGGTTATGAATTAACCAATCAGTCCATTTTATCCAAGATGTTGTAAAGCTATCCACGATATCTGTAGATATAATAATAATACCTGCACTATTATTATTAATATAACTTTCCTTAATCCCAGAATTATTTTCAAAAATAGCTAAGCCACCTCGAACACTATCTGTTATCTTACTATGAGTAAATAGTTTATGGTAAATTTCTATAGGTGGATTATTATGATTGTTAGGAGCTAATCTTACCGACTGCTTAAGTAAATATTTACTTATATCACTTACAATAAATAAATCCGAATCTGTTACAATTATATGAGAATATGCTTTATTTGATTCATCAATAAATGGTATGATTTTATTGCAATGAGGTGACTCTTGTCTAAAGGTTGAACATTTAACTAGTTCTATGCCGTACTTGAGAGCATATTCAGCAATTGATTGTGGTATTTCATCAACCCAATATGATTTAATTGTTATATTGGATCCTTTGCAATACCTAAGCAGACATTGTGACCATACTATAAATTCCCATCTAAATCTAGGATTTTTGTCGACAACGCAACAAACTACTGGTGACTTATGCTCCATTTTGATTTTCATCTAATTCTATGATTTTTCTTTCAAGTACAGTATAAGAGTCAGAACATTCCAATCTTATAGTATCAATTTCTTGCAGTTCTAGCTCTTGTAAATCTATATAGAAGTTATTATTGCTTTCACTATTGATTCTGTCAGCAATATATATTTTCCTGAAGACACCATTTACATATAATTCTAATTTAAGATATGAATTCTTGTCAATTGTATTAATTGCAGTTCCAGATATAAATTCATTGTTGACTTCATTTAATTGCACCTTAAAATGTAAATATCTTGATCTATAAGAAAAATTATGAAGAATAATTTGGTTATTGGCTATTATATCTAAAATGTGTTGTTTACTATCACACAAAACATCAGCAAGATCAATTTCAACGTTTTCAGATTTATTATAAGAGACCAAAACATCTTGATATATTATTTCATTATTAGATTTTACAATTAATTCCATTTCACTTTCAGTATTAATCTTAACTGTTAAAATCCCACATCGAATATTAATTATTTCTACTTTAGGTATCTTTTTAACCGGAGGCTTACGCTTTACTTTAGCACCCTTCTTCTGACTCTTTTTTTGACTAGGCTCCTTAGGTGGTAATTTAGGAGGCGTGTCATAAAACTTTGCTAATATTGAATTATTAACTTTCAATTCAAAACCTGACTCAGAGATGAATCTAATATTATGATTTATTAATTTTTTATCCAAGCTTAGTATAAATCCACTCTTTGGATTAATATTTTCACCTACTAAATCCTCTCTGTAGTAGCCTGTTTTTACAGTTTTTAACAAATTATCATTATTATATACTGATACATTTTGCCTTTTATTTGGATTACTGGCATCAACTAGCCAACCATAAAAACTATTCCCATCATATGAATCTATATGGCCTTGATAGGTATTTCGGCCAAATAATTTAAACAATTTATACTTAAATAGATACATTACTACTATTATTTAGAATACTAATTACTTGTTGATCGAATATTTTTGAAGCTAAATGATATAAAATAAAGTCTTGATAATTTGTTTTAGAAATTTTAGATATTAATTGGTCACTAAATTTAAAATAATCTTCTGAATTATCATTCAATGGTGAAATTGCTTCTAAATTCCAATCTAAGATTTTATTAATTATTTTCAAAGACTTATCATATTCATCAGTTAGTCCAATTATATTTACTTTAGAAATATTGATTTTTGCCGTATTAAAATTATCTTTACCTGTAACATATCCCATATATCTAGATTGTATATTGGATATAGGCTTTATATGCTGGAGTTTATAAACATCGGTATCCGTTAACTCTCCCTTTATTCTTAGGTGGTTAAGATGCGATAAAGTTCTACTTATAGGATTTCTAAAAAAGCAAATCGTAATTACATTTTCATCGAATAACTTTTGATAATTGAACCCATAATGTCCAAATATTATTTTCTTATCCTTTAAAATGTCAGTATTAAGCAAAATTTCTTGATGAGTCAAATATTTACCTTTATTCGCTCTTAATTCAGCTCTATTAGGATAAATTATGGAATCGTCAAAACTATTGTAAATTATATTCCTAAGTGTAGTACCTCCTGTTTTTGGGATATGCAAAAATAGATATTTTGTATTTGGCTTTAATTTCACTTGTTTTGATAGTTATTTTTATGAAATTGGAACTAAATTATGTGATAATTTTACATTATCTATATTATATAGCTCATCTTTCTTTTCTAATTTAAATTTCCACTTATCTACAAAATAATTGATTGATTCTATCTCCATATACTTTGGATCTCTAGTTTTAGATTCATAATGAAATAGCTTAACTTCATTATTTACAATTATTTTATACCCAAGAGAGTTGACTTTAAAACATAAATCCACATCATTAAAAGAATTTGGAAGTTTGCTATCAAACATAGCAACCTTTTTAAATAGAAATTTACTAATCATTAAACACGCACCTGTTACTGCTGAACACTCTTTAATTGAATTCGGGTAAACTTCATATTCATTATATTTTCCAATGTGATCGATAATATAGTCTTGTTTATTTTTAAGTAAGCCATAGAAGACTCCTTGATGTTGTATGCTTCTATCTTCATATAAAAGCTGGGCACCCACTATTCCTACCTCATTACAATCAATATATCCCTTTAAAGAAGTGAGCCAATTTTCTGTAATTACTTTAGTATCGTTATTAAGGAATAAAAGCGTATTCCCATTTGTATATTGACAAGCAATATTATTTAAATCAGAATAATTAAATTTCTTATCATATTGTATAAGATGAATGTTAGTATGCTTTTTAGAAATCTCATTAGCATAGTCATGAGTCTCTTGATTAATAGATCTATTGTTGACTAATATTATTTCATAATCCAAATAGTTAGTTTTTTGTCTAATACTATTGACACATGATTTTAGTAATAGAAGATTATCCTTAAATGGAATAATTATAGATATTAATTCATCAGTATTAACACCATATTGTAAACTTGGAGAATTAGTTTTGTTCTGTTTATGTAGTTTGCAATTTGAAAGATAATGTTGAACAATTTGCTTATGTTCAGTCCTATCACCAATAATAAACTCCTGAACAGCTTTATTACAACACTTTGTGATAAATGAATTTATATGCTGTATTTGGTCTAAACCATAATTACTGATTAATCTTAATAATAATTCATACTTAAATTTATGGTAATATTCTGATATAAATGAAGTTGAACAATCAACTTTCTGCCTCTTGACGATTATAAGATCAAATAAATAGTCTCTAGATAATAATAGAGTCTTGTCAAGTTTAGCTCTAAATTGAGGCCTTATTTCTACATCCAAATCATATAAGTAGTTGCCAAACAATAAAACAGGTGATTTTTCAAAATCATTAATTTTATTATTTATGATGTTCAATGCGTATTTATTAAGATGGCAATTTTCATCTAAAAAAAGCAAGTAGTCTGAATTGCTTTGAGATATACATCTTTGTATTGCTTCTACTACATTTTCGTTTGTATAGGTAATCTTTAAATAAGGATTTACGTTTACAGTATTTCTATTTTCAGCAGGTTTTATTATGTGAATCTCCCATTGACCAGAATAAGATTGGCTGCTTAATTTAAAATATTCATCTATGTTGAAATTTCTATTATCAACAATTAGGATCAAGAATTTTGTAAATTTATCATTCGGACAATTACTTGCGTTAAGGACATTAATATTATGATAAATATAAAATAATATAGTTTTATCTATATTAAGATAATTATTGGTGTAACTTGGAATTATATTAAAGAATAATGTATCAATTTCTTCGTACAGTTTAACATTAATAATATGCAAACATTTTACAGCAGAATTTAATTTACATGTATAGATTGTTTTTTTTATATTATCACAGTAACTAATATGAGCATTGGGGCTTGGCAGTTTATCATTAATTGTAATCGTTATATTTTTAAAACTACCATTGAAGACTATTATTAAGTATTCATAGTTGATAATACAACTATAGTAAATATGATTTGAAAGTATATTATCATTTAAAGTTGAATGCAATTTGCTTATAACATTTTTAATTGCATACTTGCCTCTGGTTATATATCGATTTTCTTCTTTCAATTCTATTTTTAAAATCTTTCTAACGCTAATGAAGAATATCTTTTAAGCACATTATATCCTAAAATAAGGATAATTATGCCCTGGATTAGGTTTACAGACATAATCATCATGTCCAGGCCTGAGTCAAAAATAAGTATTTGTCTAACATTGTGTAAAATTCCAACAAATGGATTGATAAAATATAAAAGCGGCACATTGTCTAATATAACATCCGTGGTATAAAATATTCCTGAAGCCCAGAAACCAAGAAGAAATATGATATCCAAAATATGTATTATGTCTTTAAAAAACACATATAAACATGAAAGAATCATACCAAACCCCATAGATATTAAGAGAATATTTGTTACTAATAAAGGAATAAAGATCAAGTCCGTTGATATTCTAATGTCCATGAATACTCCTATGAAAATTAATGCTAATATATTAAATGAAAAGCCAAAAAATCCTGATAATGTATTGGTTATAAAAAGATCCTCCTTATCAAGCTTTATATTCTCAATCAAGTATCGCTTGGAAAGTAAAATTCTCATTGATTTTTTACTAATCTCGACAAAGGGCATCCAAAATATTATTCCAGTAAATAAAAACAAAGCAAAATTTTCAATACCCTCAATGCTTCTTTTAAAAAATATTGAAAAAATGAAATAATATATTATGACTTTTATTGAAGGATTTATGAATGCCCAAAGTAGTCCTAACCTATCATTGTAATATCGACTTTTGAAATCTACTTGAGCGATTTTCCAGATTCTTTCAAATCTGTTAGTTTCTGGAACTAATAAAAGTAATTTTTCGAATACTTTCATATTGTATTCTCCGTTTCTTTTAAGTACAATTCAATAGTTTTTTTTGCTTGGCCAGAATATTTTATTTTACCCTTATCGAGCCAAATAGCTTTATCACAATATTTTGCAATTATTGGCATTGAATGACTTACGATCACTACTGTATGGTTTTCGATTATTTGCGTTTTGAATGCTATATCAGATTTAATTCTAAAATTCTTATCTCCAGTACCTCCAAAAAATTCATCTAATAAGAAAATATCTGATTTCGCATATAATGCAATTGAAAACATTAATCTTTGCTTCATTCCTGAAGAAAAAAACTTAACGGGTACATCAATGAAATCTTCTAAATCCGCAAATTTAATGATCTCATGAAAAATATTTCCAATAGCTTTAAATGAAAGACCAATAACACTACCGTTAATATAGATATTTTCTCTAGCGGTTAAGTTAGGGTCCATACCCATTCCTAATGATAATTTCATTATGCTACCATTAGTCTCAACTACTCCACCTTTTTCAGGTTTTATTGAGCCCATAATTATACTAAGAAGAGTAGATTTCCCACTCCCATTTCTTCCAATTATCCCAAGTCTCTCTCCTTTTTGTAAATTTAGATTTATATCTACTAAAGCTTCAATATATCTAGCACTTCCACCTTTTATAAAATCATAAATATAATTTTTTATTGTTTTGGCTCTTCTATCTTTGATTTTATAAGTCTTATTTACATTTTCTAATTTTATCACTATTTGAATTTAAAGATAGCCTAGTCATATTTACATTTCAGATATATTAAATATATCTAATTATTGATTATAACAGTTGTCCATTTACGACACAGAATAAGCATAACTAAAATCCCACTAACTCGGAGTTTTGGAGACCTTTTTAAGAAATTAAGTCTATTTAAATTTCATCTTTATTGAAATAATTAAGCTTTTAGGATCATTTTATGCTAAGCCTGCAAATTTTATAAACTGTAAATCAATTTCTATTTTGCAAATATAGTCTATGTTTATTGATTTTTAGCCATAGATTAATTCATAATTTTGTTGACTATGAAAACCCTGCTTCTTGTCATAGAATTCCAAATTATTGTAATCTTATACTGCTCTTCTAGGTCTTACTTCCATATCACAGTTACAGATAAAAGATCTTTTTTCAATTGAAATATCCTCCCGTCACATCTGTTTATTCTATTCACTCAATCTAGTCTCATCATGCACAATTAATTATGAAAGAAGACATATCCACTAAAAATAAAGAAAGAGTTATGCAATAACGCATAACTCTTTAAAGTATTAAAGTTTAAAGTACTTTTTACTATGTTACTTAGAAATAACCATTTTACTTGATTTAACAGCTCTATTATCAACTACTAACTGGTATGAATAAGTACCAGAAGGAAGATCATGAGCGTTTACATCTAACGTACCCTGACCAACGTGATCTATATCTAAAGTCTTCAATAATTGACCTGAAGTTCCAAATATAGAAATCTGAGCAGAAGAAGCTGCAGTAGGTATTACATAAGAAATTGATGTAACGCCATTAAATGGATTAGGAGTATTTTGGTTTAATTCAGCCAAATCATAGCTAGATAAAGTAACCTCACTTCTATTCAATGATTCAGAACTACCAATTGTGTTAATCACTTCTTCTAACTGAGAAATTTTAACATTTTGTGCATCTATCATCGCTTGCTGCTCCTTGATAGCGTTAACTAGTAAATACTTAATCTCATTATCTTTAATCTCTAAATAAGTCTGTTCACTAAGACTCTTATAATAATTATCATAATCAGCTTCCTGAGTTTCAGTATGCTTGTATTCAGACACAAATTCAGGAGCAATTTTTTGCAATTCTTGAGCAATAAGCCCAACATGTTGAGAACCTTTAACTGATCCACCCTTACCGTTATAAGTAAATGATACAGGATTCAATTGAAGTACTTCATTAAGACCTCCAGTAAAATCTGAAACGTCATTTTTCAAAGCTTTGTCAGAACTCATAACAGTACCAGTTGCTTTAATATTACCAGCTACAGATAAAGCCTCTGTTGGATTAGTTACACCAATACCAACATTTCCATTTTGCAAGATTCTCATTTTTGTACTTGATCCGAATCTATAATTAATACTTGAACCAGCCACGTTACCTGCATCAAAGAAAAAAGCTCCTAAGAATGCACTTGAACTAGACCATGCTTGAAATGCTGCTCCTCCAGCACTGTTTGATGCAAGATCCCAAGAACCAATTCTCAAATTACCAGTAGCTCCTGGCGTAATGTCAACGATATTAAGAGTACCAGCAGCTCCTGCTGTACTTTTACCAATGTTTAATGATGTAACTCCTTCATTAATTTGAAGCTGTTTAGCGGAAACTCCAGAAGTATTATCACCTACAGTTGTATTGCCATTTGAATGGACTTTAATCTGTCCATAACTTAGAGATGCGTATAATGCAAAACATAAAAGTAAAAATAAATTTTTCATTTAAAAAGATTTTAAGTTCCGGCG
>Ga0114956_1002206_pt1 | contig 15336 bp, 11 predicted proteins | sample MaitaG_FD_87304 | JGI IMG/M metagenome (GOLD analysis project Ga0114956, IMG submission 87304) | Marine algal microbial communities from Maine, USA - Maine_Asex2 metaG | ecosystem: Host-associated > Algae > Red algae > Unclassified | place: Maine, USA | collected 2015-01-05 | reverse complement strand
GGTGAACATGGTGAGCTAGAACATGCTGCTGCCATATTGCATCCCAAACTCGGTAAACCATTAAGAGCTGCAGTTGAAAAAGGTGCCGCACTGGTTGCATCGAGTAAAAAGATGGGCTCACCCGGTCAACCGCTGGATGTGCCACTGGGCCACAAAGAAGCTGCGTATGTGCGGTCACACTTTGATGGCATGGAGGTGCGAATTAACGATGCGCCGCGTGCCAATGAAATTATGGTGGCGGTAGCAGTGACTGATTCTGGACGGCCTTTACCTCGTGTTGGTGGGCTAACGCATGAAGAAGCGGAAGGCAAGGATGGCTTACGTTAAACCCAATATGATGAGTCTTGACGCGGCGCTGGAGTTACTCGCACACAACAAATCGGGGTTGCTCGCCGGTGGTACCGACTACTACCCGGCTTTGAATGATTCAAAACCCGAGCCTGATTTGTTGGGTGTGTATCGCATCGCAGGTCTGGACAAGATTGAACTCGTTAATGGCATATGGCGAGTCGGAGCTGCGCTAACCTGGACTGATCTGATCAACGCTGAATTGCCGCGTGGTTTCAATTGCCTCAAGCAAGCCGGACGTGAAGTGGGATCGATACAGATTCAAAATGCAGCGACGTTAGCAGGCAACATTTGCAATGCGTCTCCAGCGGCAGACGGTGTGCCGGCTTTGTTGGCACTTGGCGCTCAAGTCGAACTGTCATCAGTTGATGGTGTACGTGTGTTGGCATTAGCTGAATTTATTACCGGGGTTCGACAAACTGCGCGACGCCGTAACGAATTGGTCACCGCATTATTAATTCCAGATGAAAACGCGTGCGACCACACCGCATTTATCAAGCTTGGTTCGCGAACCTATCTGGTGATTTCCATTGTTATGTGTGCTGTGCGCATTCGTGTAGACGAGCAGAACATTATTACCGATGCAGCTGTCGCGGTTGGCGCTTGTTCACCAGTCGCTTGTCGACTACCAGACATTGAACAAGCGTTAATCGGTCTTCAATGTTCCACAGTAGACTTAGATGCGTGTGTGCGGCCTGAATATCTGCGTACGTTGTCGCCGATTACCGATGTTCGGGCATCGGCAGCGTATCGATTAAAAGCAACACAAATTCTATTGCAGCGACAAATAAAAAAAGTTGCTCAAACAATTTCTTCTGATAGTTCAATGAGTGCAGTTTAATGAGTACGAACAAGTTGTCGGAAGAAACGCTGTCGTTTGAACTCAACGGACGCGCCGTATCGCTCAATGTTCCATCTCATACTCGATTGTCGGACGTACTCAGAAACGAGTGTGCGCAGACTGATGTCAAGGTCGGATGCAACGCGGGTGATTGTGGTGCTTGCTCCGTTCTGATCAATGGTGATTGTGTTTGTGCGTGCTTAACTCCCGTGAGCCAAGTTGCCGATTGCAAGGTAGATACGTTGAGTGGACTGGTTAACAGCGATCCGCTTGCCAGAAAAGTGGCCGATGCCTTTCTTCAATACGGAGCGGCGCAATGCGGTATCTGTACACCGGGAATGTTGGTTAGTGCAACAGCACTTTTGCGTGAAAATCCAGAGCCGGATGCCAATACTGTTGCTGATGCGCTCGGTGGTGTGTTGTGTCGTTGCACTGGGTATAGAAAAATCATTGATGCTGTCGTCAATGCATCGAGTATGTGTACCGTACCCAACTCGGACAGTTCAATTCTTGTTGCCACATCAGATGCACAGCGTACAAATACAGCCAAAGCCGAACTGCCAGACATGCGCAACGTGGTTGGTGGTGTAGGCGAATCCATCGCCAGGCTCGATGGGGCTGAAAAGGTCGATGGACGGGATATGTTTGGTGATGATGTGGCTCCAGTGGATGCGTTACGGTGTGTGGTCATTCGTTCACCGTTTCATCATGCTGAATTTGTATTGGGTGACATCGAGGGCTTTGTCAATTCCCATGATGGAATTGAATGCGTGCTCACTGCCATTGATGTTCCGGGTATCAATTGCCATGGTGTGATTCCCCCTTTTGAAGATCAACCAGTGTTCGCTGAACACAAAACACTGTTTAAAGGTGAAGCGGTTGCGGCGATTGTGGGATCTGCCGACGTGATAGACGCACTGGTAATCGACACATTTCCAGTTACCTGGACTGAGCTAAGTCCACTCCTTACCACTAGCGATGCACTGGCTGACTGTGCAACGGTTTTGCACGAAGGACGCGTGGGCAACATTATGTGTAGGGGAAAGGTTGTGAAGGGCGATGCAATCGCTGCACTCGGAACTTCTCATGTTGTGGTGCAAGGTCGTTATAAGACTGATTTTATCGAGCACGCCTACATTGAACCTGAGGCCGGCTATGCGGCGCGAGTAGGCAATCGTATTGAGGTGCATGGGTGTACACAAACGCCATTTATGAATCAAGCTTCCATTGCCAAAATTCTTGGTGTTGAAGCAGATGCTGTTCGTATTGTTGCCAGCTCTACGGGAGGCGGTTTTGGTTCAAAGCTTGATTTGTCCTATCAGCCTTATATTGTATTGGCTGCCTGGAAGCTGAACCAACCGGTTCGTATAACTTATACACGCCGTGAGTCTATGCAATCAACTACTAAGCGTCATCCTGCAAACATGCATGTTCAGGTAGCAGCAGATACACAAGGCAAACTGACCGCAATTGATTTTAACGGTGAATTTAATACCGGTGCGTATGCATCGTGGGGCCCAACGGTCGCCAATCGGGTGCCGGTGCATGCATCCGGTCCTTATTTCGTACCAAACTATCAAGCGAGAACGGTGGCTGTGCATACACATACAGTTCCTGCCGGCGCATTTAGAGGTTTTGGTGTGCCACAGGCAGCGATTGCTCAAGAGTGCTTGTTCGATAAGCTGGCCGATAAACTCGATATTGATCGGCTTGAATTTAGAATTATGAATGCGTTGGACAATGGACAACCTACCGTGACCGGGCAAACATTTGAAACATCAGTCGGCATCAAGTCCTGTCTTGAAAGTTTAAGGGATCATTGGCAGACATGTGGAGATTCGGTAAATGCGTTTAATCAAAAAGCAGTGGCGCAGGCAACGCCTGTTCGGCGCGGAATCGGCATAGCGTCTGGTTGGTATGGATGTGGGAATACGTCTCTGCCTAATCCGTCATGCATCAAAGCCGGCATTCGTGCAGATGGTGCTGTGTGTTTGCATCAGGGGGCGGTTGACATCGGGCAGGGTTCTAACACGGTAATTACGCAGATGTTCGCCAGCGCGTTGGGTGTTGATGTGGGGAGTGTGAATCGACTTGGTAGCGATACAGATATAACGCCAGATGCAGGTAAGACTTCTGCTTCACGGCAAACTTTTATCTCGGGCAATGCTGCCAGACTCTCAGGTTTGGCGTTGCGAGCCGAAATTTTAAGGCTGTCTAACTGCGAGCCCGATAGTGACATTCGCTTTCAACCAGGTGCGATTGTTATACGTGACGGCAACGCACATGAAAGCACGATAGATTTAGCATCGTTACCAGTCGATAAAGACGGCTACGTACTCAACGTTTCCGAATCATACGATGCGCCAATAAAGCCATTAGATGAATCCGGTCAGGGCGAGCCCTACGCAATGTATGGTTACGCTGCGCATCTGGTAGAGCTGGCAGTCGATATAGAATTAGGCAGCATCGAGTTGATTCGATTCTATGCAGCACATGACGTTGGTAAGGCCATTAATCCAAATTTAATTGAAGGCCAGATACACGGTGGAGTTGCACAAGGTATTGGCCTTGCATTAATGGAATCGTTTGTGCCGGCCCGTACTGAAAATTTGCACGACTATCTTATTCCGACCATTGGCGATATACCGCCAATTGAATCCATCATTGTAGAAGTTCATGACGAGCACGGTCCTTATGGTGCCAAAGGGTTAGGTGAACATGTTCTGATACCCACCGCACCGTCAATTCTAAATGCGATTCGTCATGCCTGCGGTGCCGAAATTCATCATTTGCCAGCCACTCCAGACAAAGTGCTGTCGGCAATTGAATCCGCACGCGATGAAGTTAACGTTGCAGGAGGCCACCAATGATCAGACAAAAAGTAGATGTCGAGGCTAATGGCAAAATCAGGTGTGATGCCTGTCCGGTACTTTGTTTTATAAAAGACGGACGCTCAGGTGCTTGCGACAGATATGCCAATGAAGGCGGTGAGCTTGTCAGGCTGGACGCATTTACGGTCATAGAGAATCGCAATGAATCGGGTGGGGAGGTTGTCGCCTTTTTACCTGGTGACGATGTGCCTGAATGGGATGGGTCGTTGCTTAATCAAAATAAAACATTTGTCACCGCAGTGGGTGCTGGCACGACCTACCCGGATTACAAACCTGCACCCTTTATTGTCGGTCAAGAGCACGATGGGGTCGATATGGTCACGGTGGTTACCGAAGGTATCTTTAGCTACTGTGGTGCGAAAGTTAAAATAGATACTGATAGACATGTTGGTCCGGAGCAAGCGCTGGTGCGGGTTGAGGGTGAGGCTATTGGTCATGTCACTACCGGCGAGTATGGTTCGCAAATGCTCTCTCTGGGTGGTGTAAATCACTTAACCGGTGGCAGCAAAAAAGAGGGGCGATTAACCTGCGAAGCTCTTTTGAATCTGTGCAATCGCGAACCGGTTGAAATGAGTATCGATGGTGGTGTCGATATGATCGTGCAGGCCGGTAAAGCACCAATCGTCAATGGCATTGAAGAAACTCTTATGCGTGTGGGCTGCGGTTCGGCAACCATTGGAATGTTTGCAAAGCAATGGGAGCCGCATGTTGATGAAGTGGTTGTTGTGGACGATCACATTACCGGTGTTCTGTCCGAGCATCAGGCTGGGAAATTACTGGGCATGCAGCCAACTGGAATCAGGATTAAAGGTCGTAAGTCAACACCGGGTCGATACTTTCAGGTTGCAGAGCCTGGCATGGGGTGGGGAGGGACGGACATAGATGACCCGCTAACCATTATTGATGATTTCAAAGCCGGTGTAGCAAAGCCTGGCATGCGCATGCTGATGGTATCTACTACCGGTGAACAATATGCTTTTTATGAGTTGGACGACAATCTTAAGCCAATTGCAGCGGATATGCCTGATGCGTTAAAGCCGTCTGTGGAGCGTGTTGCCGAAAACTGCGAACCGTCACTTTGTTCCGTTTTATTTATGGGAGGTGCCGGTGGTTCATTACGAGCCGGTGTAACGGAGAACCCGGTGGGCTTAACGCGTTCGGTCAGAAATTCGCTGACCTATGTAAGCTGTGGTGGCGCGCCAGCCTATGTGTGGCCAGGTGGTGGAATCACGGTGATGGTTGATGTAATGCAATTGCCATCAAACGCGTTTGGGTACGTGCCCACACCAGCGCTTGTAGCACCAATTGAATTCACTCTAAGACAATCGGACTATGTTGCGCTGGGCGGGCATGTGGATAGTATTTCCTCTCTTGAATCGTTAGCAAAGCAGGTTGATCGATGCGTTGGTGTTGAAGCCAGAAACTCCTGGCCAATGGATCGACGAAACTATCATTGGTAGCTGTAGAGATAGCATTAATTATTGAGCTGAATGGATTTGATACTGTTTCGCAATTCTGTCTCGTACTGGGAAAAATCCGCAACAGTAGAATTGAAGTTAAAAATGAGCATCTCCTGTTCGTAGCTGGTAACAAGCATAATGTTATAAATATCAGCGTCGACCGCATTTGAAGTCATTTCCAGAAATATCCATTCTTTGCCTTCAATTGTGATGACATCTTTTTCAATCCACTCAAGTCCTGGAACCATCCTTTCAAGTAATTGTTCAAAGCTCTTTAACACTTCATCCAACGGTGCTTGCGAGATATCGCTTGGCTTAATATCGTAGGCGATTGTCGTCGAGCCGGTTTCATTACCAACCGCCCATTTTGGCGCTTGGTTGGATGGCCACTTTTTTGAGATTAATTCTTCTGTGTACACAGTAAAATCAGCTGGAGAATCGAATGTAATTCCGGTTGATTCAATTTCAATTTGATCTGCATAAGTTGAAAAAGGCAAGATGAGTGCAAGAAATCCTGCGGTTAAAATTCTAAATTTCATAAACAAATATTCCATGTTAATTGTGCAACGGTTACTACTGGGCTTGGTAACGCACGCGGGCATTATAATTGACAACACGGGCATATTTACTCGCACACTTACTCCTGTGCGGCTATACTCATACAAACAGCGTTGATCCGACCATCAATCGGGGAGTTATCGGAAGAAAAGGAGCATTTGCTCCCCATTAGAACCGATCGGGTTGGCCCGTAATAGCCGTTATTAAGATGGTTGCTGGTGTTGCACGCAGGTTGCAACCAAGTAGCAAACGAGGTGGTACCGCGGCGATCCAGCATGACGATCTTCGTCCTCGAGTTCATTATCTATTTTGATCTCGACGGTGCCGATGAATATGACCAGAACGACTTCAAGCAAAAACGCATCAGCCAGCTACCCCAGGCATGGTGGGGCTGTGCCGGCATCACCATCGTTTCCCCGGATTGAAGAAAAAATACTCGACTATTGGGCAAAAGATGGCACCTTCGAAGCGTCCATCGATGCTCGCGAAGCCGGCGACGATGGCAAAAATGAATACGTTGTTTACGACGGCCCGCCGTTTGCCAACGGCCTTCCACACTATGGACATCTGTTGACGGGTTACGTCAAGGATGTGATCCCGCGCTTCCATACTATGCGTGGAAAACGTGTAGAACGTCGCTTCGGGTGGGATTGTCATGGCCTGCCGGCTGAGGTTGAAGCTGAACGACAACTCGATATCACGCACAAGTCTGAAATTGAAGCACTGGGTATCGATACGTTCAATGACGCATGCCGTAAGTCAGTTTTGCAATATACATCCGAGTGGAAGAAATACGTTACGCGCCAAGCCAGATGGGTAGACTTTGATAACGATTACAAGACGCTTGATACCAATTACATGGAATCTGTTTTGTGGGCATTCAAATCACTGCATGAAAAAGGATTAATTTATCAGGGGTTCCATGTACTTGCCTATTGCTGGCGATGCGAGACTCCATTATCCAACACCGAGACGCGCATGGACGATGTCTATCGTTCGCGACAAGATCCTGCGGTTACAGTTGGACTACGTTTAGAAACGGGTGAACTTGCACTTGTCTGGACCACCACTCCGTGGACTTTGCCATCGAATCTTGCCGCGGCTGTAAACCCCGAGCTCGATTATGTCGTTGTCCAGCCCGAAGAGGGAGAATTCGCAGGAGACAAACTCGTTTTAGCTGCAGCTGCGCTCGGTCGTTATGCTAAAGAATTAGGTGAATCACCGAACATTCTAGAGCGTTTATCAGGTACCGACTTGGTCGGACGCCGGTACACACCGCCATTCAATTATTTTGTTAGCAGAAAGAATGCTCATCAAATTTTGTCTGCTGATTATGTCAGTGCAGAAGATGGCACAGGGCTGGTTCACATCGCACCGGGGTTTGGTGAAGAGGATAAGGTTGTAACAGATGCAGCCGGGATTGTGCCGGTGGTGCCCGTTGGATCTAACGGTGAATTTACATCCGAAGTGACTGAATTTGCCGGCATGCATGTATTCGATGCTAATAAGCTAATCGTACGAGCACTTCGTGACGCCGGCTTGTTAGTGCGACACGAAAGTTATGAGCATCCATATCCACACTGCTGGCGCTGTGACAACCCGTTGATCTATCGCGCGGTATCTTCATGGTTTGTAAAAGTTACGGCTTTTCGAGACAGGATGGTTGAACTCAATCAACAGATAAACTGGGTCCCTGATCATGTTAAAAACGGGTCGTTTGGCCAATGGCTGGCTGGCGCGCGCGATTGGTCGATCAGTCGGAGTCGCTATTGGGGTTCACCTGTTCCGGTTTGGCAATCAGATGATCCAGCCTACCCACGCACTGATGTTTATGGTTCGCTTGATAGTCTTGAAAAAGATTTTGGCATCCGGCCAACCGATCTTCATCGACCGAACATCGATGCTTTGACCCGCCCGAACCCGGATGATCCCACGGGTAAATCCACAATGCGGCGCGTGCCTGAGGTACTGGATTGCTGGTTCGAGTCTGGCTCAATGCCTTATGCGCAAGCGCACTATCCATTTGACAACGCCGACTGGTTTGACAATCACTACCCGGGCGATTTCATTGTTGAATATAATGGCCAGACTCGCGGTTGGTTTTATACGCTACACGTTTTGGCAACGGCGTTATTTGATCGTCCTGCATTTCGTACCTGCCTGGCACATGGCATTCTGCTCGGTGACGATGGTCGTAAAATGAGTAAATCTTTATCGAATTATCCTGACGTGAGTGAAGTGTTTGAGCGAGATGGTGCTGATGCAATGCGCTGGTTCCTGATGTCGTCGCCGGTTCTGCGAGGTGGTAATCTTATCGTTACCGAAAAAGGTATACGCCACTCAGTACGCCAAGTCATGCTTCCGCTTTGGAGCGCCTGGTACTTTCTTTATCTTTATGCCGGTGCGGCAGGAACCGTGGGGCAATGGCAAACTGATTCAACATCGCTACTAGATCGTTATGTTTTAGCGCGAGTTAATGCGGCAATTGAAGGTGTTACGGCAAGTCTTGAATGTGGAGATATTGCTAAAGCAACAACGGTGTTTTCAGATACGCTTGAGAGCATGACGAACTGGTATATAAGACGATCTCGTGATCGATTCTGGGAGGCCGAAACGGCAGACGGCCAGGCGGCAGTCAACACACTTCACACGGTACTCGAAGTTATGTGTCGATTGGCAGCACCGTTACTGCCGCTGGTAAGTGAAGAAATCTGGCGTGGAATCAGTGGTGGTCGCTCAGTTCACCTTGCCGATTGGCCAACAGCAGACGAACTACCTGCAGACGATGCGCTTGTTGAATCAATGGATATTATCAGAGCGGTTGCATCGGCGGCCCTTGGGCTGCGCACCGCCGAGGGGCTTCGAGTGCGGCAGCCATTGTCCGAACTCACTGTAGCTATCAACAACCCTGACGTGCTTGCACCACTAACTGGGCTGCTCAAGGATGAAATCAATGTCAAGAATGTAAAGTTGTTAACGATCGAAAATGCCACTGAACAAGGCATAGACGTAAAACAACAGCTCACTGTCAATGCCCGGGTCGCCGGTCCTCGCATAGGAAAAAAAGTACAACAAGTGATCAAAGCTTCCAAAACAGGGAATTGGTCAATTGAAGCTGACGGTGTAGTTTGCGATGGCATACCACTTGAAGATGCCGAGTATGAGCTGACCACCCACATTGCCGGATCAGATGAGAACACAAGCGTAGCCCAACTTCCCGATGCGGGTTTTATTCTGCTCAATACCATCGTCACATCCGAGCTGCAAGCCGAGGGTTGGGCCCGCGACGCCATTCGACAAATTGCAGATGCGCGACGTGATGCCAAGCTTGATGTCAGTGATCGTATAAAGCTGAGGCTTAGTGCATCCGCAACCAAGGCGCAAGCTCTGGACGTTCATCGAGAGCTTATAATGAGTGAAACCTTGTCAGTCGAGATGACGGTAACCGATGAGGAGCATGCCACAGACGATGAAATAGGGGTGTCGTTGGAGAAGGTTTGAGCGGGTAGCGATGCTGGAAAACAGTTCTAGACAGCGCATTTACTTCATTTACTTCATTTCCAACATTGTTTACTGTTTAGTAAGCGGCATGCTGAAATCAATGCTGGTTGGCCGTACCGGCGGATCTGCATCTGGATCATTATTTACGCCGAAAAACAGTGAGGTGCTGTCGAAATAAAAAATATCCAATACAACGGGTTTATCTAATATCGGAGAAATTGTATCGCCTTCAAGTGTGGTTAAGGAATTCCTTGTGATATCCAATTCAGTAACCTGTACTCCGTCAGTTGACATTATGTTGCTACCAATCAAATACGTACCGGTAAACGTCCCGCTTTGCGTTGCGGTAGCAGGTTCAGCACAGTTAGCAGAACTGTGCCCAGAGAACGTAGATTCAAAGTTACCCGATGAGCCTCCTGTAAAGGAAACGTTCACTTTTCGATAAACCGCATCGATCTCGGTTGGTAGCTCAGTATCAAGGTAACAATCCACCTCCCAAACGCCTTGCAGTATAGATGGTGTCGCATCGGTGGTATCGCTGTTCATTGGATTATCACTCGAGGGATCATCACTCGAGCTACAGGCCGAGAGAGCGAAAGGCAGACTAAGGATTAGTACAATAATTAGAACTTTCTTTCTTGAACTCATTTTTATGTTTCGAGTTTGTGCTGAAGTATTTTTCTGACGATGCAGAGCCACTGCCGATCCTAATTCTCCACCTAAGCATTGTATCTGTTAGTCAGTATCATGCCCCCTGCCAAACCTGCAATGAATATAAGCAAAGCCCATGGCTGGATAAAAAATGCTGCCAGAGCAGGGCCGGGACACAGGCCAACCAATCCCCAGCCAACACCGAAAAGAACAGCACCAACGATCAGTCTTGCGTCTATATCAACAGCAGTCGGGAAGCGAAATTTGATATCGAACCATGGTTTACCGGATCGACCAATCCAGCGGTAGCCGAAGAAAGTAACGACAACCGCACCACCCATCACAAACGCAAGTGAGGCATCCCAGTTACCAAATATATCCAGAAACCCGAGAACCTTTGCCGGATTGACCATGCCAGAAATGATGAGTCCGAGACCGAACAATAAGCCTATAAGTAATGCTGACACATTTTTCATTAATCGATTTCCTCAAATATTCCGAATCAAATATTCCGAATCAAACATGCCGAACAATAAAAACAGTGATTGCTGCAGTGAGCATGAATGTACCGGTTGCAACTATTGAACGCATAGATAGTCTAGGTAGTCCGCACACGCCGTGTCCCGAAGTGCAACCATTACCCGTTACTGTTCCCACGCCAACAATCAGCCCGGCGATGAGTAATACAAAAGGATTTTCGGTTATTGTAACTGTTGGGAACTCACCAGTAAAAGCGCGCGCCACTAAAGGTGATACAGCCACACCCAGAACAAACAAAGCACGCCAATGCCAGTCTGTTGCTACGGGAGGTAACAGCCTATTCACGATACCACTGATACCCATGATCTGGCCTTGCGCAGCCATCAGAAGTACAGCAGCAGCGCCTATCATAAGACCGCCGATAAGTGCTAGAACGTAATCGTGCATGATTGATTTCTCTGATTAGGCAAAGCTTGAGTTGGGGCAATGCTTGGGCTTAGCCAGTGCCTGAGTACAAGGGTCATTGGGTAAGTCGAATATGCCAACGCTGTATTATACATTTATGTGTTTGATGATTCAGTGTTTTAAACGGCCATTAGATCACTCATTTAGTCGCACATAAGGCGGCTCAACCGTGCTGCGCTGTATACGATGCTGCAACACCGTGTTGCCGATAAACAGTTCATTATTTGTGCTGGTGCTTTGCAAAGTGTTGTTCCTGATATCCAGATTTGAAACGTATCCGTGACCTTCGCTGGCATCTATGGAGGTGTGTGGATCGCAATTGATTGTCGGATTCTCGCGATATCCACCTTTACTGTACCCACCAAGTAACACATCACCAAATTGTGCGTTCGATGATCGGTTGTCAAACATTTGCACAAACGATGACGTTACACAGTTCTCTGAACCAACGACCAAACTCCAGGGTGCATTGGAAACCGTGTTTCCGATTACCTTGATCGAATGCCCGCCGTCGATGTAAATAGCTGCAGCCCAAGAGACTTTATTGCCATATGCGGGGTTGTCTAAAGTACTCATATCCGAAACAGTATTGTTCTCGATAAAACCAAGACGTGCAGCATCAATATTACCAGGTGCGATTCGACCATCTGCTAATGTCTGCACGGGTGCTGTACCTTCACCGCCTATTGCGTCAATAGCAATATTATTTACACGCTCAATTGTGTTTCCTCTTATTTCCCATTGGCGAACATTGCCGTTGATTGCAATGCTTTCGCTTGACCCGGTGCGCATGTCACTTATGTGATTGTTTTCAATAATTATGTTGTTAATGGCCGATGCTTCAGTTGCTCCTGTACCGTAGAAGGCAATGGCATGTGCATTTTCGCTGCCGTGCAGGTTTGCAATCCGATTGTCTGAAATCAGCACGTGAGATATGTTTGAGTCATAGGTACCAATGCCAAATACGTCTGGTTTCTTTTCTCTGTTTTCACCATCGATATTCAACCCGGAAAAGATCACTTCACTAACACCATGTTCTATGCGAAAAAAGAAGCCTTGAACATTTTTGGCAGCAGACATTCGAATGCTATTTCCATCAATGCCGGTAAAGCGCGTCTTAGAGCGATTCACTTCAATGGTTCCGGTTAGCGTTATGTTATCAATTAGCAGTTCGCAGTATTGTTGTTCAGGGCATTGCAACATTGCCTGTTCAATTGAATCTGTCACAACTATTTTTCTCGCGTCTTTAAATGCGGCTAACCAGTGTCGGTCTGGCCTGTCAGTTTCAAGCACGAACGACGTAGCATTAGCAGGCTGCAAGCCAATTGGAAGGACTATTGTCAAGTTAAAGATAGTGATCAAAAGTGTTTTGCGCATAGTGTGTCATTAATAAGTCGCGTGGTCACAATAGGTGGTATTAATACCCGAAATGAATACCTATATTCATTGGAAGCGGACAGATAGCTGCAGTAAAATTAGTCCATGCCTCCATTTGAGTAAAATACATGTGGCACTCAAGAAAACCTTCAATACCCATCTGTGTCATTGCTGCAATCAGCGTTCCAATACTTCTGAGTGCCTGCAGCGGCGCAATTCAACCAGAAAATGATTCGCTGCCAGCTTCGTCTGCAGCGTTACCTGAGCAGTCGTCCACACTCTCACCTGATAATGGTGGAAATGAAACACCGCGAGCAGCCATTAGTGACTCACACGCCGTTCCAGCACCGACATCGCTCACCAGTACAAATTCAAGAGCAGGCTATGTTTCGCTGCAATGGAGCGCATCACCTGGAGATACAACTCAAAGTCATCCTGATGGCGACACAGTAAGTTACTACAGAGTGTTTCGTAACGGTGAGCCGTTCGTCGATGCGTTCTCGCCATCAATAGAAGATACCAACCCACCTGATGGGCAGGTAATATATTCAGTTCAAGCGATCAAGTTCGTCTCGTCACCTGAATTTGCGGTGCTAAGCTCAGAGATAATTGAACTCAACGTGCTGATACCAACCGTTGAAGAAGAGCTAGATCGCTTAATTGCGGTTGAGCTTTCAGAGGATGCTTTCGTCGATAATCTTAACAACGCAAAGCATTGTGTGAGTGCTTATGTACTGACTGACGGTGGTTCAATGTGTGTCAATCAACTGGGTTACGCATGGCCGGTATCGCGCTCCGGAGAACCCGGAGAATTGCTGCCACCAACGAGCGGTGTTGCAAATGGTTTGCTGGTAAACGTCGATAATCCAACAGCTGAGATCGGCCTTGTTCCCGCATTGCCTGTATGGTCAGTCACACAACTATCAACTGGGCAAACGACTACCCGTGAGTTAACGCTTGAGTCTGACGTGTTAGCTGTAGAACGATACCTGGTCAACGGCGTTGCCATCTCTGTTCACGGCTCGGTATTTGTATCGGGAACGCTATACCAAAGTTATATACCGCGCAGTCTGGGGCCAAGTCCTGGTGTATTGCCAGTAACCAATGGCTACTTCCTTGCTCAGCTTGAGGCGCTAACGGGTGAGTTGATTCAGTTCAAAAGATTTGATCTGAAACTGGCACCAGGCAGTGTTGCCGGCGTTAATAATGGCGTGCTTGAGATGTATCAGACAGGGCTGGTATCATTCGTCGACGCTCAATCTCTAACCCTCACGGGTACTTTGCCGATAAGTGGCAAGCCGCTGTTTAGTGACGAGTCATTTGTCTATACGCAAATTGTCGACACCGACTTGAATACCCAACATCTACGCTTTGCGAAATAGCGCTTTGAGTGCTTTGAGTGCTTTGAGTGCTTTGAGTGCTTTGAGTCAGGATCAATTGCTTGCGCTGGAACAATCATCTGCACACGGCCCTGTATTTGCTATCCTCAGTGACATGACTCAATTCTGCTAAGGCAATTCTCATGTCCAAAGAGCTCATCACTCATATCGATTCGCGTGGTGTACTAAGCATCATCATGAACCGTCCCGATGTTCACAATGCCTTTGACGAACTGCAAATTGCCAGGTTTACAGCTGCGCTGGATAGTGCCGCGTCGAACGACGAGGTCAAACTTATCGTTCTGGGTTCCGACGGCAAACACTTTTGTGCCGGCGCTGATATCAACTACATGCAAAGAATGGGTGGTAACACCAGAGAGCAGAATCTTGAAGATGCAGCCGCACTCGCTGGGTTAATGAAAACGCTGAATAATATTCCAAAACCAACCATCGCTCGAATTCAAGGTGCAGCGTACGGTGGTGCAGTGGGACTGGTTTGTTGCTGTGATATTGCTATTGGTGCAACCTCTACAGTGTTGTCACTAAGCGAAGTAAAAATAGGCTTAGTACCTGCGACGATTGGTCCTTATGTCATACGAGCAGTTGGTCAACGTACCGCGCGGCGGCTATTCATTAGCGGTGAACGCGTTGCGGCACACGCTGCCCAGTCGATGGGTTTGCTACACAGTGTTGTTGAAGATGAATTGCTCGAAGATGCGGTGGACGGCGTGGTTGATTCGCTGCTGGACAATTCGCCCAATGCAATGGCTATTGCAAAGCAGGTGGTTTTCTCTTTGGCACCTGACCCAATTAGCGATGAAATGATTGCTCATTCGATTGAGACTATTGCAGATATTCGAGAGTCAGAAGAAGGGCGTGAAGGCACAGCGGCATTTCTGGAAAAACGCAGCCCTTCATGGGTGAAGTAGATAAAATAGTCGGAATAAACAAAGGGCGCACAAGGCGCCCTTTAAAGTACTACAGGAGGAGAAAAACCGTACTAAACCAGCAACGCAGAATCAAAATGCAATGCCTTCAACAACAGTTCAGTACAGGTGTATCTTAACAAATTACGACACGTCACATAGTATGAATGGGTGGCAATTACAATGAATAACATCGCTGCCACGTTTTCTTGCAATTGTAGGTAAGTTTATGGCGTATCTTGCATATTCAGCACGGCGTCGTCTATTGATTCAGGACCGGAATTGCGCTTTTTTGTGCGCTCCCAAGCCAGGTGCACCGTGCTCCGCAGCCATATTGTTCCTGCCAATTCTAATTGGTGAACGAATTCCGGGCACACCATCGTTATTGATTAACAATTGTCGATGAATAAACTGGGGGTCGTTGAACGCTTCCTGGACTGTGTTGATAGGGCCTGCTGG
>Ga0114956_1002202_pt1 | contig 15356 bp, 10 predicted proteins | sample MaitaG_FD_87304 | JGI IMG/M metagenome (GOLD analysis project Ga0114956, IMG submission 87304) | Marine algal microbial communities from Maine, USA - Maine_Asex2 metaG | ecosystem: Host-associated > Algae > Red algae > Unclassified | place: Maine, USA | collected 2015-01-05 | reverse complement strand
CTCTACTCAAATTTCTCTGATCACTATTGGATTGTCTGCCACAGATTATTGCGGTGCGAGTGCGAGGCATTGCCATGCAAATAATAAACTATGATGAAACACATACGGTCTTTATTGATGTGCTTTACCATCTTGCTCGGAGGCCTGAGCTTTGGTAATACAGCTGAAGAAACTTTGCTTTTTTCCGAATTTAGAAATATCCAAGGCTTTGTCTTTGATCAGGATGGGGTCCCTCTCATCGGTGTCACGGTTGCTGTAAAAGGATCTACACGCGGTACCATCACAGACGTTGATGGCAGTTTCAGCCTTGATGCCGAAGAAGGTGAAGTGTTAGAAGTGCGATTTGTCGGATACAAGGCAATCGAAGTGGCCATCGACACCCGATCGAGCTTTGACATCACGCTGGAAGAGGACAATGTCCAGTTGGGTGAAGTAGTCGTCACCGCCCTGGGCATTGAGCGCAGGGAGGAAGCCCTGGCCTACGCAGTTACAAAGCTGGACGGGTCTGCGATCTCCGATAAAACGGAGTCTGATGTCGTGCGATCACTCAATGGTCGTATCGCAGGTGTAAATATCTCCCAATCGGGCGGTGCCGCCGGGTCCTCGACCAACATCGTGATTCGCGGTAATAATTCAGCAACCGGCAATAATCAGCCCCTCTTTGTAGTCGACGGAATACCTTTTGACAACACGACCAACAATTCAGCCAATCCTGCGGGTGCAGCATCTACCTATTCAAATCGGGCCTTGGATCTTGATCCCAGTGATATAGCATCGATCTCGGTTTTGAAGGGCGGCGCTGCCGCGGCGCTCTATGGATCAAGAGCCTCCAATGGAGTCATCATCATTACCACACACTCTGGGTCGAGCAGTCAAGAGGGCTTTGAGGTAGAAGTATCTAACACCTTTGCCATTGAAAATATAGCAAGATTGCCTCGCTATCAAAACAAATACGGGCAGGGCAACTTAATTGATGGCGTCTATACGTTCAGTAGTGTCGCGACGGAATCTTGGGGTCCAGAAATAGTTGGTGACGAGCTAAATGGTGGACTTTTTCTTGAAAATGGTCAGCGATCGTATGTAAATCACTACGGCGCTACGGTTCCTTATCAAGCGTATCCAAACAATGTGGAAGAGTTTTTCGAGACCGGTTTTCAGAGAGAAAATTCCATCCGTATGAGAGGTGGCAATGGTACTTCAGGTTTTGCAATCACGCTAAGTAATGTGGGCAATCAGGGCTTTATTCCCAATACGGGCCTGAACCGAACCTCAGCAAAGGTGGCTGGAAATACCAAATTGAAAAATGGCTTGACATTTGATGGATCCATGACGTATGTGAATACCGCCCAGGATGGAATTTTATCTGGCGGACACAATACGTTGTCATCGATCAATCGGCAAACGATGTTTATACCAAGATCGTACGATCTGACTGGATTTGAATTTATCGATGATGTGACAGGGCTGCAGTACCGCTATTCGTTTTGGGATAATCCCAGATGGCTTGCTCAGGAAGGACCCTACAATAGCAATGTAAACCGGATCTATGGGTATTTGTCTGCAGGCTATGAAATAAAGCCGTGGCTTAATGTCTCATACAAATTGGGAACAAATACTTATTCTGATCTAAGATCGCAGATTGTTCCTGTCGGTAGCTTTAATAGTCCGGGGCAGATCATAAATCACAATATTGCTTTTACGGAGATAGAGTCAAACTTATTGTTGACGGGACAGAAACAAGTGTCTGACGATATTCACTTAAGTTTCATAGCGGGGCAAAATTTTAATCAGCGTAGCACTGACGATAATATTTTCATAGGAGATGGAATTATTCAGAGAGGCATAAATCGCATTTCCAATACCCGTACGATCGTCAATAGTTTGTCTGCGCTATCGAAGCGGAGGTTATTTGGGCTTTTTGGTGAGGTTTCGATGACGTACAGAGATTTTTTATTTGTCACAGCCACTGGGAGAAATGACTGGTCCTCAACTTTGCCTCAGGGAAATAACAGTTACTTCTATCCTTCGGTATCTGCGGCAGTTGTCATGACTGAGGCCCTTGACATTCAAACTGACTTTCTATCGTATTTAAAATTACGCGCTGGCTTTGCCCAGATAGGTAATGACGCAAGCCCTTATTTGCTTAATACAGTAAACGTCGTGAATGGTGATGCTGGCTCGATTCAATTTCCCTTCAACGGCATTTCAGGTACTTCGATCGGCGATAATTTTGGTAATGCCAACTTGACGCCTGAATTTACCAATGAGATAGAAATCGGAGCGGACATTCGATTACTTAATTACCGATTAGGTATTGATTTGGCTTTTTATGATAAAGTGACAAGTGATCAAATATTTAGTGTCAGTGTCCCTGCGGCGAGTGGGTTTTTAACGAAGACCTTAAATGCTGGAAAAATCTCAAATAGAGGTATCGAATTGGGTATCGACTTTGATATCATCGAGAACAAGGATATAAATTGGAATCTCTTTGTGGCATTTTCTAAAAATAGAAGTGAGGTCATTGAACTTTTTGAGGGACTTGATCAAATAAATCCCGGATTTCGAAGTGGAGCCTACGGAAATATCTTGAAAGTGGGCCAACCCTATGGCGTCATCGAAGGAGAAGTTCAGAACAAGACCGACGATGGTCAGCTCTTGGTAAATGCAACGACAGGATTGCCCACCAAAGCTCCTGCCTTTGAAATTGTAGGCGATCCCAACCCCGATTTTCAGATGGGCATCACAAATTCGATTTCCTACAAGTCGCTTAGCTTAAATTTTTTGGTTGATATCAAGAAAGGGGGAGACATACTCTGTCTGTCTTGCGGATATTATAGAGGATTTGGCCTGACCGAAGAGACAGCTAACCGTGATCGTACGTTTATTATTCCCGGTGTTTTGGCTGATCCCAATGACCCGACGAAAGCGCTCTTAAGCAATGATGGTCAAACAATACCAAACGACATTCAAATTTCTCCGCAGTCTTTTTGGAGCGCGGCAGTGAGTGGTTCGGACAACAGTCAGTATCGGTTTAGCGCGGAAGCCTATATTTTTGATGCCACAGTTTATCGGCTGAGGGAATTGAGTGTACAGTTTAAGTTTCCGAAGCCATGGCTTGACCGGGTGCCATTTGGTTCAGCTGCGATTTCATTGACGGGAAGAAACTTGTGGTTTTGGGCTCCCAACGTGCCACATATTGATCCAGAGGTGTCTACATATGGCGCAGGCAATGTGCAAGGGGTTGAACAATATGCCCCACCCACAACCAAAAATTTTGGTTGCAACCTAAAATTTACCTTTTAAATGATTCATATGAGATATATATCGAATAGAGTCCTGGTTTTTGTTGCGGTTACGCTGTTGGCTTCGTGTTCATTGGATATCAATGAAGATCCCAATAACCCGACTACTGCATCCGAGCGGGAGATTTTGCCTATTGCTCAGGTTGGAACACTAGAGGCCCTTGCTGACTATCCCAATAATATATGTTCAAGTGTGGTGCAAACGCGCGTCTCAAATAGACACGATAACTACACGCTTGATCTCAGTGTTCTGACAAATGTCTGGAATAGCGAATTATTCAGTGGTGGCTTAAATGATCTAGAGACGGTCATAAAGCAAGGCAGCGAGAATGAGAATTGGCACTACGTAGGCATTGCCCAGCTTTTAAAAGCCTATGCATTTAGCATCATGGTAGACCTTTGGAATGATATCCCATATTCGGATGCTTTTCAGCCGGATTTGGAGGTCATTGAATACGATCTTGGAAGCGAAGTGTACAATGATTTAATTTTATTAATTGGTGATGCCAAAGCCAATTTGAAAGGAGCCTCTGCCAACTCACCTTCGACAGATGATGTGATCTACGAAGGAGATTTGGCTAAGTGGGAGAAAATGGCAAATACGCTTTTGATGAAGCTTTATTTGCAAACAAGGTTGGTTGATTCAGATGCAGGTAGTAAGATCCAAGGAGTCATTACTGAAGGTGGATTTATTGCTGATATCGCAGATGATTTTCAATTGAAATTTGGTAGTTCGAGCTCTCCCGAGAATCGGCACCCGCTTTTTGTGATCGATTACGTAATACGGTTGGACAATCGGATAAGTACTTATTTTGGTAATCTGCTTTATGGCAACAACGACCCGCGCATTCCGTTTTATTTCTTCAATCAAACCCCGGGTGAATTTATCGGACGTGATGCTGGTAATCCCAATGGACTGTCTCAGTTTGAGGATCAAGACATTCGCACGTTTCATGGAGTCTACCCTTCGGGTGGGGCATATGATGATGGACAAGGTGGGATTACCAATGCAAATATGGGCTTGCAGGGTGCAGGCACTTTCCGCATGATGACCAATGCGCAGCGACTCTTTATGGAGGCGGAAGCGGTACACACCCTTGGGGTGCAGGGCTCGGCCGATTTAAGAACTCTGTTTGAGGATGGGATGCGTGAAGCGATGAAAAAGGTAAATGAGCTGGGCGTGGGTGCTACTATCGCCGACGAGGACATAGACGCATACGTAAATATGCGTCTGGCGAGTTTTGATCAGGGCACCGATGAGGAAAAATTGAGACTGATCATGATGGAAAAATATATCCATCAATTTGGCAATGGTATAGAACAATTTAATGATTGGCGTAGAACAGGATATCCAGATAATTTAGAATTGGTTGTGGAGATAGGAACAATAATCAATCGTTTTCCTTATCCCTCGACCGAAAACCCACCATCCAGACCAAGCAATAATGAACTTGTATTCTGGGATAATTGATTTGAATCATGAATAAATATATACTACCTCTTTTGTTTCTAGGAATTCTGTCTGCATGTGATCATCCCGAAGATGAGGCACTACCCGGTTTTCTTGACGGGACTCAATATGGCGTGGCATTCACAGTCGCTCATTTGACCGATGATATTCTAAAGCTGGGTGAAAACGATGCCGTGGAGATTGAGCTCATCGTAAAAGGAGCAGATCAAAGGCCGGTCGAACTAATTGAGATCTTCAAGCAGTATGTGCAGGGTGAGACCGCTCTGGACAAAGTTAGTATTGGAGATGTTTCCAGTTTTCCCGATCAAATGTCACTGGATTTGTCGAGCCTTGTTGACGGGTATGAGTCACTTTCGGTTGATTCTCTTCAAGCGGGCGATGTATTTAAAATTAGTTTTGAGATCCTGTACCAGGATGGCGCCCGAGTGACCAAATTCGGTACCCGGATCAATCCTAATTTTGATATAATAGTCGAGTAGCATGTTATCAATCAGAGAAATATCGATTCTGCAAATTTGTGCATTGCTTCTCGTATGTTGCTGGTTCTGCAATTGCCAGAGCGATAGCGACCGGTATACGATTCATACCTCATTGGGAGAGATCCAGTTTGAGGTATATCCAGAGAAGGCTCCGATTACGGTGGCCAATTTTGAACGCTACATAGATCAGGGCGTTTTTGATGGAGCTTCTTTCTATCGAGTGGTACATATGGATAATCAACCCAATGATTCAATCAAAATCGAAGTGATTCAGGGAGACTTTACTGGAAAAGCTCATTATTTCCCAACCATCGAGCATGAGACGACCAATATTACCGGAGTGAAACATAAGGACGGTACGGTATCCATGGGACGATTTGCTGTGGGTACGACAGCAGCGGAGTTTTTCATCTGTATCAATGATCAGCCAGAGCTGGATTTTGGTGGCAAGCGCAATCCAGATGGACAAGGTTTTGCGGCCTTCGGTAAGGTGCTAAAGGGAATGGACGTAGTTGTTGAGATTCAACAGCGCAGCAGCACAAAGCAAGCCCTGGATGAACCCGTTGCCATCACAGAAATAACCAGAAAATAAATGATGCGTATCCTCTCGTACTTACTTATTGCTGGTCTAGTCGGGAGTTCGATCCAGTGTGCCAATCGTATGATTGGGAAATTTAAAGCTACCGATAGATTTATCATAAAAACAGAAGTGGGCGATATCGAGATGGCACTTTTTAGTGAAAATGCTCCGAACACGGTGGCCAACTTCATCCGGTATGTCGAACAGGGAAGATTTGAGGATGCACGTTTTTTTCGGGTAGTCACTCCCGAGAACCAACCCAATGACTCCATCCGAATCGAAGTGATTCAGGGCGAAATTGTAGGACAGGAAGAAGGCTTTGCGGCTATTCAATTAGAAACCACCAGAGAAACGGGATTACGGCATCTTGATGGAGCAGTATCGATGGCGCGAGGAGCACCGCACACCGCCAAGTCGTCTTTCTTTATCTGCATTGGTGATCAACCCGAGTTGGATTTTGGGGGAATGCGTAATCCGGATGGGCAGGGCTTTGCCGCATTTGGTCAGGTCACGAAAGGAATGGATATTGTCAAATTGATTCAGCAGGGGGCTGCAGAAGGTCAGTCGCTGGTGGAGCCGGTCAATATTTCTACAGTGAAGAGGATGTGACAGCATTGTCGATCGCCTCAGTAATATAAGTTTTTGGACACCCTGAATGGTCTGACGTAATAATTACTCCTTGCGAATCTCCACATCCCTAAAAATATACGCATTGTCAGATAGCCTTAAGTCTTTGCCGCTGGCCGTACTTACATTTTTGAGTATAATTTGTTTTGTCCTGACGTGCGGATATGCTTCATGATAGGTATCGTCAATCATTTCTGGATTGAAGTCAGCAAAAATTGTGACTCCTTGGTCTTGGTCCTTATTTGAGTCATCTATATGGAGCTTGTCAATGGTGATCTTCTCAGGCATGTAGCAGGTATATCCAAAATCATGCATTCCGGAATTGCGTCCACCAATTAAACTGGAACTTTTGCTGCTGCTAGTGGCAGGCACGAAGATGCAATTGCGGATCAATATTTTTCCTTGCCACGTGCTGCCGTAATCACTTCGAAGGTTTACGAGGGTTCGGCCCCGAATGGTACTGTTTTCGACTGTAAGCAGGCCGAAACCAATCGCATTGATGCCCATGTGCCCCAAGGTTGAATTTCGAATGGTCGCATTGGCAACTCCCATATGCGCATCAAATCGCGAAAAGGTGCAGCTGTCGTACAGTAGATTCTTGCAAAAGTTGGAACCCATGATACCCCAGTAGGTCCGGTCATTGATGTCATTGGTTTGGCTGCAGTTTATGAATGAAACATTGATGGCACGGTTTAGCGAGATGTCATAACTGCCCATGGGAACAGGGACCCCTGCTCGCCCGATCGTGCGGTACGTTTTATGGCCGGTGAGAATGGTATTGCGTACCGTCACATTTGCACAATCGCGCACGATGATAAAACCGTGATAGGGTGCACCATGATCGCCTTCTCCAGTGATACGATGTTCGAGGCCATCCACGATTACGTTTGAGCGTTTGATTGCGATACCTCGTCGGTAGTAATTGTACTTCGATTCTGCTTGGTTGGCGATGGTGGTGAAACGACCTCCGGTGATGGTCAGTGTATCTTCTTCGATGGGGAGTGCAGTGATGTCCGTGATCTTTTCGAAGTCCCATACGATCGGACTGTCCTGATTGACATGGCCGTTTGTATCAATAATAAAGATGTCTGTCTGCTCCGAGCCGTTGTTTTGGTTTGCTCCAAATCGGATGTAACGTTTTACATCGGAATTGGTCACGGTGACCAGGCTGCCCGTAGGCAGAGATGCATTAATTTTTCCTTGATTCTTCCTCAGTGATGTAAGCCCGTCCAGCTCGTAGGGAAGCTGGATTGAATTAACTTCAAAAATATTTGCGCTGCGATTTTCGACTTCCAGATCGTCGATGACAAATGTAGCCGAACCAAAATCTGTATCGGTGCGGATGAAAATTGTGCGCTCACTGCCTCCGATGTAGTAGGTGGCCCCTTCGTCTGCTTTCACAGGTAGGTCGTGCTCATTGGCAAAGGCATGGGTGGCAGCGATGGCATTTATATCATCGGTTTTGCCGTCTCCGCTGGCACCGAAATCGCTGTACTGTACTGAGCCGTTGGAGGTGAATTTAAGAACATCGACGGGGGATACGTTGACTTGCAGATCTCCATTTTGATTTGTAATAAGCTCTGTTTTGTTTTCATGGGAGGTGATTGCTGTGTTTTTAGTCTGGCAAGTAACTGGGATTGTCAAGGAGATCAAGAAGAAAGAGAGTACGTATTTCACTGTGAACGCATTTTTAGCTTGATGAACCAAGTCATATTCTTAGTTCATGTAGATAAATATAAACATAATACTCATGTATGTCCAAAGTGTAGTGAAGACCACATGGACAAAAGTCTCAAATCTCTTTCCTCGCCACAGCTCAGAAGAGTAGCCGAACAATTGGATTCCCAAACCGCATTGTCCAGAAGGCAGCAAGTCCCAATGAAATTGTTTTCCCTAATTCAGTGGTGACGAGCTGGTCTGATTTCGCCAAACAAAGCAATCCCATCAGAAATGTTGTAATCGCGATAAAGAGGGTATGAATCTTCATCATCTGTCTATTTATTAATGAGAGTCCCGGGTGATGAGACTGTTTTTCTAAAGAGATCCATTTATTACAATTTTTGGTTCAGTAACATAGACGAGATTTTGCCCAACTTGGTTGGTATTATTTATTTGGCAGTTTCGCGGCATCAATGAATGATAAAACGGAGAAGCTCATCTAGGTTGATTCAGTTGCATGGGGATGGTGCCATTGGTCTTGTCATTTCCGAGGTAATCACCGCAATGATCGACCTCGTCAATGACGATGATGAGATAGTCCAGGTAGATTTTCGCCTCAACATTAATCGCCAAGCTGAATGATTCTGTCAATACATCAAACTCCTCACTCAATTTCTTGTAGATAGATCGTACATTCCCAAGAGGGGGGAGGAATTGTAGATGAAGTAGCGAAATGTTGATGTGTCATTTCAAGTAAGACAGTTCAGCTTTTAAACAAATATTTCTTCAGAATGATTGTCTTTGGTGCAATAAAAATCCGAATTGTGCAGACTTTCTGCAGGTTCCTAATTGCCATGCCGGTCTGAATCTTTGAAATAATTATGATGCATTTGCGACACCAACCTTTTGATCTTTTGACGCAATCTCCTGGGTTTTGAAATTGTGATTGCTGGCCCGAAACCCATAATCAAACGCTCCAGTTCAAAATTATGATGGATTTTCAAACCGACCAAGATAGATCCATCAGCATACTCTCCCAGTACTTTTTGGGATGTATGGAAAGGCTTGGTGACAACATACGGAGCATTGAGGCGATCTACCGTCATCTCGACATTGATGAGATCTCGGTCTGACATTACACTTACCCCATACGTATCTTTATAGTAACTGTCTGGGTCAAAGTCCTCTCTGGAGTAGTCAAGATCGAGGGCATATTCGATGGTGAGTATCCGATCAAGGGCCAACGTCACGATGCTGCTGGCCTCCTCTTTTCGACCCACCAAAAACCAGCGGTTATTAAATTCCTTGAGGATGTATGGATGGAAGACAATGGGCGAAGGTTTTCTGGCTTTAAATGATTGGTACTCTATGTTGATGACCATCTTTTTCAAAATGGCTTGGTAGATGGTATCCAGATGCTCCATACCGAGCAGTTGATCATTCCTATCTAAATGGATGATGGGAGACTGGTCCTTGGTTTCGCGATAGACTTTGTCCTCCAGTTTTTGGATGACACCATTCAGCTCAGAGAAAAGAGAGAAATTTTTGAATTGCCGCAGCATTTCCATCGACTCGGTAAGGATATCCAGATCCATGTCGGTGACGGGAATGTCAGTGATCGAGTAGTTTGGGGTGTCGTATTTATAGTATTTTTTTTCGTAGACAGAAATCGGTGCATTGTAGCCTAGCTTGTCGCTGCGCATATTCTGAATATCAAGCTGTACGGTGCGTTTGCTTACGTAGGTGTCTTTCCCCTCATATTCGTAAAGGGCATCTGAGCAAGCTTCAATTAAATCATCGAGCATCCATTTTCTCCCGCTATTTTGCAGGCACTTGTCGATGGTGAGGTATCTGATCAGGGCATTTTTATTGGTGGCCATGGCAAGTGATCTTAGTTTTTCCAAAGTACGCAAAACCTTTGCGTAGTAGCATGGATATCTTGTGGCAAATAGTTGAATCATGAACATAACAGGAAAAGACTTGCTTGAGATGGGTTACCGCAGCGGTAAGTGGTTCAGACCTGCACTGGAATATATCAATGCAAAGAACCTTGCTGGTGACGCACTAAAAACGTATCTCGATGAGGCTCAACCATCCTACATCGCTCCGTTTAGAAAGGGTGAGTCATATCATGTGAATATCGCAGCTCACAACGAGTTGGAACAGGATAATATCGCTAAGGTCTGCGCCAGCATGGACGAATTGATGAAGACTCCCACTTTGGTCGCTGGAGCGATTATGCCAGATGCATGTCCAACCGGTCCTGCCGGTCACATTCCAGTCGGGGGTATTGCGGTAGCGAAGAATGCAATTCACCCCGCTATGCACAGTGCCGATGTTTGCTGCTCTATGATGATGACTTCATTTGGTCATGTTGATCCAAAACGTGTATTGGATGCGGCGTATGGCATCACTCATTTTGGCCCGGGAGGTCGAGATGAATTTTGCGAGGTTCCGACGGAACTGGCAGAGCGAATACGAGCGAATGATTTCGTAAACTCTGAACGCAGCATCATGCTGTCCAGAAAACATCTGGGTACTCAGGGAGATGGAAATCATTTCCTCTACGTCGGTCAGTCAGAGCAAACCGGAGAAACGATTATGGTTACTCATCATGGGAGTAGGGGCTTTGGTGCCAATTTGTATAAGCATGGCATGAAGGCTGCCGAGGCGATCCGCAAGGAGTTGTCTCCACTCACCATGAAGACGAATGCATGGATACCATACGATACAACTGAGGGCAAAATGTATTGGGAGGCGTTGCAAATTGTGCGGGCCTGGACGAAATTAAATCATGAAACACTTCATCAGGCTACGGCTGAAAAGTTGACTACCGAGCCGACTGACCGGTTTTGGAATGAGCACAACTTTGTCTTTAAGGATGGTGACGAATTTTTTCATGCCAAAGGGGCAACACCCCTGGATAATAAATTTGTGCCCGATTCTGCTGAGGCTGGTTTGAGGTTGATTCCGCTAAATATGCGTGAACCTGTGCTTGTTGTGAAGGGTGAAACAACGTCTACCAATCTCGGATTTGCTCCCCATGGTGCGGGAAGAAATGTGAGTAGATCTCAACATCGTCGCGACAATAATGATCGTACCATCGAGGAGATCTTTGCGACAGAGACCGAGGGACTGGATGTACGTTTTTTTTCCGGGAACATTGATATCACAGAGTTGCCTTCTGCCTATAAAAATGCCGCAGCAGTGCAAGAACAGATGAAAACAATGGAGCTCGGAGAGGTCGTAGACCGGATCTTGCCGTATGGTTGTATCATGGCAGGAGACTGGCAGCGGGAAGCTCCGTGGAGAAAAAGGAGACGTAAAAGAAGATAGTGTTACTTTTGTAGGAATGATTTTGACAGGTATACATATCGAACTACGACGAAGCAGTGCATTAAATCTGCTGGAGGAAGAGCATGATCATCATGGACGTGGTTCAGATATATATCTATATTATTCATAAAGAGGTAAGAAATATATTCTGAAAGCGTCCAGAGAAATTTGGGCGCTTTTTTTTATTGGATAAATGGTAAAAACGATGTGATACTGTAAATCGGAATAAATCGAGTGATTGGACGATAAACAATTGGGAGACAGACTATTGGAAATCATGTTTTATGCTGCGATCCGCGGCCTGATAAATCTATGCCCTAATTATACCTAATTATCTGAAAAACAATTATTTATAAATAGATATAATTTGGATTTGTAAAAAAAAATTACTTACATTTGCATCGAAAATATTGACCATTGTGGGACACAGCATTTTGGAATTTAAAAAAGAAAAACTGATGGATACAGCATTCTATATACAGCATCACGTAGTTGGAATACATCTAGAACAGCCGGAACAGGATTGTTTCGAATCCCTGACCAGAGTAGATTGTATCGATTTGGATTAAGAACGATTTAAATTATACAAAAGGCACTTCTCTGGTAGTAGGGGAGTGCCTTTTTTTGTGCCCTTGATCGGCATACGGTATTGTAACTCAACGGTAGAGTGCCCGACTGTCTCTCGGGTGGTTGCGAGTTCGAACCTCGTCAATACCGCAATAGAAGAAGCATTTTTAGCAGCTCCGTTCGTATAATTGGCTTAGTACACCTGACTTTCTCTCAGGAAATGTGGGTTCGATCCCCATGCGGAGTACAATTTATTTGGTGATGCCAGTTTAACTGGTAAAACAACTCTTTGTGGAAGAGCAGAACAGGGTTCGAGTCCCGGTATCACCCCTATATTAAATAGAATTTTGGCAGTCAAAATAAAGAGTAACCCCTTTAAATATTTTCTTACTTACTGCACCCTTTAACTCTTCTTCCCAATCGCCACTGAAATCTTCCGATAAATTTCCTGCCATTCCGGATTATTCTGCATTAATTTCAAGTGCTTTTCCATCACTTCAACATCACCTCGCAGTGCAGGACCTGTCTGAGCAGCACTGGGCTTTAACTCCTGTGCTTTGCGCGCTGTCTCAGCGATGAGGGGCTTGAGTGCAGCAAAGTCAAGATCTGCAGAAGCGAGTATTTGATCAGATATCGAGTACATCGCATTGGAGAAATTGTTGGCAAAGACCGCAGCCAAATGCAACGTGCTGCGCTGCTCATCCGAGATTTTTTGATGAGGTGCACCAAGTTTACTCGCCAAGGCAGAGAGCATGCCAAGTGTGGCGGGATCGCTGGCGGTAAGGAAGAGCGGTATTTCAGACCACGGAAGATTGCGGTTTTTTGAAATGGTTTGCAACGGGTAGAAGACTCCATTGCGTCCATGCTTACTCAGCACCGATCCAGAAACGGAGCCGGAAGTATGCACGTATATTTTGTCAGGATGGATGGGCAAATGATCGGCCACCTTTGCGATGGCATCGTCGCTTATCGCCAACATGCAGATGTCAAAATCAGCTCGTAGATCTGCCAAATGACCGGATGCCTCTGCACCAACCATATCTGCGAGCTGGCGGGCATTGTTTGGATTGCGAGAGATGATCTGAGTAACATTCGCATCTGGCAGATCTGCAATGCCCCGAGCCATCACGGTAGCTACATTGCCTGATCCAACAATTGCAATGTTCATCTCCGGGCTTTCTGTACCATGCCCAGGCCAAGGCCACCCATCATCATGACACAGCCCAGCCAAAATAGATTGATGCCAGGAAATTCGATGGTTTCCAATACCAAAAAGTCCGTGCGTTGCACATCTTGGGCGACCTGAACTGGCACCGGTTTGATATGCTGCGAGACATCGGCCAGCAATAGATCAAAGGTTTCTGTTTCTGGATGAATGGCGACAAATTTGGCCGACAGGCCCAACGCCGGCTGGTAGTCTTTGATCAGAAAGGTGCGATTTTCGCGAATCAGGAAGATGGGCTTAGCGACCCCGAGCGGGCGGCCGTCGCGTGTCATCACCTCGAGTTGTGCTGCCACTGCAATGTCTCCTTCTTGTGGCTCATAGGATGGATTTACAGGCTCTCGTTCAAATCCGGCGATGCGGATCACAACATCTCCAAATTCGAAAATGTCACCTTGCTTGCCACTAAAGGGTTGGTAATCGAGCAGCTCTTCGTTGGGATAGATGGCCTCCAGGCTTTCTTGATCGAGCTTTACCCGAAGGTGATGCTCGTTTGATTGATCGTGGTAGCTGAAGATGTACAACCCATCTCGCACCACCAACATTGGTTTGAGTGTTTCCATCGGATCGATCGAATCCCAAACCTCGAGGTGCAAACCAAAAGCCAGGTCGTTGTCTTCGGGCGTGTATTCTTTGTGTTTCGGTTGCATGTCGATGTGCCGCAAACGAAGAGACTGATTACCCACTTGTACCTTCTCATTGATCGGAAGGGTAATCACTTGATATTTTAGTGAATCCTCAAATTGACGTGCGAGCTCAGTACTTTGTACCTCAGGTGGAACAGAAGTGATGTGCGAAAATATGTCACGATGCAAATACCGTTTGGTCGAAGGATTGGGGTTCTTCATTTCGGTGAGCTCATTGTTGTACGTGATGTAGGGCTCCACCTCAAACTCCTCAAGTACTTCATCGGTGCCTTCTTTCATGCGGGCAAATTGCACCTTGTATTTTCGATCGTGGTTAATCAGGGTATCTGACACATAAGTGACCAGATAGTCTTTCATGTACATCGGTTTTCCCTTGATCAGATAGACGTTTTTGGTAGATCGATCATCTCCGGGAGGAAAAAGCCCTTCCATTGCAAACGGATTGCTGGAGATGTAATTTTTATTTAATCCCGACGCGATGATGCCCAGGATCATGATGCCAAAACCAATGTGTGCCAAAGCAGAGGCGCCAGCCCGCATCTTACCTTTTAGTATGGTAATTAAATAGTCCGCATTAATAATAATAGCGAAGATGGCGCCGAACATCAGCATCAGGTAGGGTATTTCATTTGTTTTAATCCAGAGATTAAATACGAATGTGGCAGGAATGGAAATAATCAATGAAATAAGTAGATGCTTAAATACTTTCGATCGATAGCTTTCCCAGCGGGGCTCTTTGTAGCGTAGGAAAAGTGTGGTGCCAGATAGAAAAGCAATTAAAATGGCAATCCAAATCTGAAATCGATTGTAGTGCGACATGACATCCTCAGGGCTGGCCCGATGCCAGGACGATAGGTCTTTGCCCACAATTTGTCCACCAAAATCAATTAATTTATTAAATACCGGCAGGGAGGTTGTAAAAATAATTAAGCCGGCAGAAAATAGCAGGACAAGCGAGCCGATGAAAAGCCAAAATTCACGTGCAGTGAGTGATTCTTCTCGTTCAGGCACGGGAATTGATTTGCCGTGCTTTACATACTGCCAAATTCCAAATAAGAGAAATGCTGCCATGAAAGCGGTGAGCTGCCATTCGAGTCCCATGTCGGTAAATGCGTGGACAGAACTGTCTCCCAAGATGCCACTGCGGGTGAGAAAGGTGGAGTAAAGAATAAATAAAAAGCTCAGCGCGTAAAACACATACGTGCCTTTGATCGATTGCCCCGTGCTGCGCGCCACCATATTAATGTGTACGCCTCCAATAAGGATGATCCACGGCACCAGCGAAGCATTTTCGACGGGATCCCACGCCCAGTAACCACCAAAGCTCAGTGCTTCGTATGCCCATGCACCGCCCATGACGATGCCAGTGCCCAGAATAGCTGCGGCAAATAGACCCCATGGCAAAACCGGCTTCAACCATTCTCGGTATTTTTGAGTCCATAAACCAGCTACTGAATAACAAAACG
>Ga0114956_1002201_pt1 | contig 15359 bp, 13 predicted proteins | sample MaitaG_FD_87304 | JGI IMG/M metagenome (GOLD analysis project Ga0114956, IMG submission 87304) | Marine algal microbial communities from Maine, USA - Maine_Asex2 metaG | ecosystem: Host-associated > Algae > Red algae > Unclassified | place: Maine, USA | collected 2015-01-05 | reverse complement strand
GGTCGCCGTGGCGGTGGGAGTCGGCGTCGCGGTCGCCGTGGCTGTCGGGGTCGCCGTGGCGGTGGGAGTCGGCGTCGCAGTCGCCGTGGCTGTCGGGGTCGCCGTGGCGGTGGGGGTCGGCGTCGCAGTCGCCGTCGGGGTCGGGGTCGCCGTGGCGGTGGGGGTCGGGGTCGCAGTCGCCGTCGCGGTCGCCGTCGCGGTCGCCGTGGCGGTAGCAGTCGGCGTCGCAGTCGCCGTCGGGGTCGCCGTCGCGGTCGCCGTGGCGGTAGCAGTCGGCGTCGGGGTCGGGGTGGCGGTAGCAGTCGGCGTCGGGGTCGGGGTGGCGGTAGCAGTCGGCGTCGGCGTGGCGGTAGCAGTCGGCGTGGCCGTGGGGGTCGCAGTTGCCGTGGGAGTCGGAGTAGCAGTCGGCGTCGGAGTAACAGTCGGCGTCGGCGTCGGAATTGCGGGAATGGTCACGAGAACGTCGTCGAACTTCGCTGTCATGATTTCGTCTATCGTCGTCTTACGATTGAGTTCCGCCGAGAGCCACAGCGTGTGCGAGCCGGCAGACAACGGCACCGTTACCTCGTAGGTTGCCCAACCCAACACCCCGTCTGGGCCACCCGGTCCGTCGCCAAACAGGACGGGGTAGTAGGAAGCCCCGTTGGGAAAGACGTACGTTCCGTCGACGGCGAAACCAACCGCGCCAACCTCGTCGGGATCGAACCCGTTGTCCATTTCGATGAGGTAACGAAAGCTGATCGTCGCCATCGCGGCGCGTGGAAGTATGACGGTACGGCTCCAGATGCCTCCCATGTTGTCGATAGCGAGCGAATCCTGACCACCCAACTCGATCATCAATCCGCCGCCAGACTCGCCGACAACGACCGAACCCGACACGTAGGCACCTGACGCGGAATCGCTATAGCTGAAACCGCCCGACGTGAAGTCGTCGAACGATTCCGAGTACACGACTTCATCGAGGGCGGAAGCCGGTGTCGAACCCAACGAGAGGAGGAGCCCTCCGATCAATGCCACAGCGACGAGGCCTGCGGTAACCCGAAACCCACGACCGGCGACGGACAACGTCCGTCTCACAGGTCCTTGCACAATCGTTGTGCGCGGCGGGACTTCAATCTGACTCACCACGTCTCCTCGGCAGGAGCCGAAGAAACCTTTGCCAAATGGTTCGCGATCCCTACATCGCGGGCCGCGTTCAGACCTCAAGCATCAACGTCGAGGGGCCATCGTTCACGAGCGCCACCGCCATGTCGGTACGGAAGCGTCCCGTCGCCACGGTCAGATTGCGCGCTCGTAACTCGGCGATGAGCACTTCGATAAGCGGCTCAGCCACTTCTGGTTTCGCAGCAGCCGACCAAGTCGGGCGCCGGCCTTTCGAGGCGTCACCATACAAGGTGAACTGGCTGACGACGAGCACCTCGGCGCCAACGTCAACGACCGACTTGTTCATCACGCCGTTCTCGTCGTCCATGATTCGCAGTCCAGCAATTCGGTCCGCCAGTTTGGTCGCCTTCGCCTCGTCGTCATCGTGGGTGACACCGACGAGCACGAGGAAACCAGCGCCGATCTCCCCCACGACCTCGTCGCCAACCGACACCGATGCCGACGTCACCCGCTGAATCACCGCTCTCATCCGATCGGCTCCCCGGCGTGACGCGACATGAAGTCGGCGACGTGAACGGCGACCTGACCCGGCGCCTCGACCATGATCGAATGCCGCAGTTCCGGCAGGATCACTAGCTCGCTGTTCGGCAGCTCACCGTGGATGAACTCGTTCAGGCGCGGGTTGCAACCGGGATCGTTCTCGCCCGTGAGGACGAGACACGGCACGTCAACCTCCGACAGCCACGGGGCCATCTCGGTCTCGGCATACACGTCGAACACCGACAAGAACACCTCTGCTGGAGTTGTCAACACCTGGTCGATGCGGTGGGCGATGATGTCGGGATTCGCGGCAGCGAACGGCTCGGTGTACCAACGATCGACCAGCGTCGTCAGCACGTTGTCGATGCCCTCGGACAGCATGCGAGCGACCACGCCTCGCACCTTTGCGCCGTCTTCCTCGGTTCGCCCGGCCGCGGTACTCAACAGCCCGACCGTCAATGTGCGGTCTGGGTACGCGAGCGCGTAGGCGGGCCCGATCATGCCGCCGAGTGAATGACCGATGACGTGAATCTGCTCGTGGCCGAGTCGGTGCCGAAGCCCTTCAAGGTCAGCGACGAGTTGATCGAGCGTGTAGGGCACGGGCGGGATCGGACTGTTGCCATGGCCGCGCAGGTCATAGGCCACACAGGTGAAGTCGGCCGACAGGGCGTCGATCATCGGCTGCCACATCGTCTTGCGAGACCCGATGCCGTGCACCATGTACACCGGTGGACCCTGCCCGGCGATCACGTAGTCAACATCAACCGCGGAAACCGTCATGGCGAAACTGTACGTGCCGGTCTCACCAGTACCCTGCACTGACGATCCGGTGGCGTGCGATGCCATGACACGACTGACCTCGGCCCTGGAATATCCCCCACCACAGCCCGTTGGACCCACTGCATGACTGAATCACACATTTCCCCCGCCGTCGCGTCAGATGGCGGTGCACCGCTACGAATTGCCTTCCTTTCTTACCGGGGCAAACCGCACTGCGGCGGCCAGGGTGTCTACACCCGCCACCTCACCAAGGCACTGAAAGACATGGGCCATCACGTCGAAGTCTTCGGCGGCCAGCCCTACCCCGAGGTCGTCGACGGTGTCCCGCTCCACGAACTGCCGAGTCTCGACATTTTCAACGACCACTTCCCCGGTCGTATGCCCGGCTTTTGGGAGGTCAAGAGCGCGGCCGACTTCGCTGAGGTCATGTCCTTTATGGGTGGTTCGTTCTCCGAACCGCTGTCGTTCAGCCTGCGGGCGTGGAAGGCGTTGAAACCTCGCATCAACGACTTCGATCTGGTGCACGATAACCAGACGCTCGGCTACGGAATTCTCGGCATGCAGAACGATGGCCTGCCCGTGCTGCAGACGATTCACCACCCGATCACGGTCGACCGCAAGCTCGAGTTGGAACACGCCCGCACCGCGGTCGAACGATTCGGCAAACGTCGCTGGTATTCGTTTACGAAGATGCAGACCCGCGTCGCGAAGCGCATGCTGCGCGTCATGACGGTGTCCGAATCGTCGTTCGACGACATCGCGAATGACCACGAGGTCGACCGCGATCGCATGGTGGTTGTTCCGGTCGGTGTCGATCCCGAGCTGTTCCGACCTATGCCGAACGTGAAGCGTGTTCCCGGAATGCTCGTCACGACCGCGAGCGCCGATGTGCCATTGAAGGGACTGCGCTACCTCCTCGAAGCGTTGGCCAAGGTCCGGACCGAACGTCCCGAAGCGCACCTCGTCATCATCGGCAAACCCAAGGAGGGCGGGGCCGCAATGGATACGCTCGATCGCCTCGGTCTCGCCGATCACGTCAGCTGGATCTCAGGCGTGTCCGATCAGCGCATCGTCGACCTGTACTCCGAGTGTGAAGTCGCCGTCGTCCCGTCGCTGTACGAGGGCTTCTCGCTACCCGCGATCGAAGCGATGTCGTCGGGGGCCTGCCTTGTGGCCACGACCGGCGGAGCCTTGCCTGAGGTCGCCGGCAATCACGACGAGTCTGCGCTGCTGTGTGAGCCCGGAGATCCCGATGCACTCGCGGCGATGATCAACCTTGCGCTCGGCGATCCCGACCTGCGCGCTCGCCTCGGCGCTGCGGCGCGGGCCCGCGTGATCGACAAGTGGAGCTGGCATCACACCGCGGTCAAGACCGTCGAGCAGTACCGCCTCCTTTTGGAAGAGTGGGACCGCGAAGGCAAACCCAAGATCCCGCTCGGCAAGCTTCTCTCGAAGCGCCGGTAGTCGATCATGCTCACCGTCGACTACGACAAGCTGGGGCTGCGCTCCGGCCACCATCTTCTCGATCTCGGTTGCGGTTTCGGCCGCCACGCTTTCGAAGCGCTCCGCCGCGGCGCCCATGTGACCGCGTGCGACATGGCCATACCCGAACTCGAAGAGGTCCTCAAGATCGCGGGCGTCATCTACGAAGACGGCGAGGTGCCCGAGGGCACGACTGCCACCGTCGCGAATGGCGATGCCACGAAGTTGCCTTTCGCCGATGGCAGCTTCGACCGCGTCATCGCATCGGAAGTCATGGAGCACGTACCGAACGACGCCGATGCGCTCGCCGAGCTGACCCGAGTATTGAAGCCCGGTGGCGTCATCGCCATCACGGTGCCAACCTTCCTACCCGAACGCATTTGCTGGGCCCTGAACGATGCCTATCACGCGCCGAAAAGTGTCGGCGGCCACGTTCGCATCTACACGAAGGCGGAGCTTCGGGCGAAGTATGAACTGGCCGGGCTCATGCCGGGCGAGGTGCACCAGGAGCACGGCATCCACTCGCCGTACTGGTGGCTGAAGTGTGCAGTCGGGATCGACAACGACGACCACCCGCTCGTGGCTGCGTACCACAAGCTGCTCGTCTGGGACATCACCGACGCGCCGAAGGCGACCCGCATCGCGGACCGTATCCTCAGCCCAATCATCGGCAAAAGCATGGTGATGTACGCCGCGAAACCACTGACAACCCGCATCGGAGAACCGGTTCATGCAGCTGCCTGACGTCGACGGCATCATCACCGCCGACCAGATCGCCGAGACCGGCGCAGCCATAGCGAGCGAACAGCTTTCGTCGGGCATGATCCCGTGGTTCACCGACGGCCATGCCGATCCGTGGAATCACGTCGAAGCCGCGATGGCACTCGCCGTTGCCGGCTACCGCAGCGAAGCTGAAGCGGCGTACGCATGGCTCGTGAGCAAGCAACGCGACGACGGCGCGTGGCATCAGTACTACCTCGCCGATCGGGTCGAACAAGACAAGCTCGATGCCAACTGTGTCGCGTACATCGCGACCGGCACGCTGCACCACTACCTACTCACCGGCGACCGAGGTTTCCTCGAAACGATGTGGCCGGTTGTCGACCGGGCGATCGAGTTCGTGCTCGCACTGCAACAGCCCCGCGGCGAGATCCGTTGGGCCCGCCACAGCGACGGCACGCCATGGTCGTTCGCACTGCTGACCGGTTCTTCCAGCATCTGCCACAGCCTCCGGGCGGCGATTCGTCTCGCCGAGGAAGTCGGACAGGAACGTCCGAGTTGGGAACTCAGCGCCGCGCAACTCGCGCACGTGATCCGCACCGACCCGAGCGCCTTCGCCCCGAAAGACCGCTGGGCCATGGACTGGTATTACCCCGTGCTCAGCGGCGCCCGACATGGCGACGATGGCATCGCCCGCCTCGCCGAGGGTTACGACACATTCGTGATGGACGGCCGTGGCGTTCGTTGTGTCTCAGATCGCCCCTGGGTGACCGCTGCAGAAACCTGCGAATGCGCACTTGCGTATCTGACGGTCGGCGACACGGTCACGGCTCGCAAGCTGTTCGGCTGGGCGCAAGCAGCTCGAACCGATGGCGGCCATTACTACACCGGCACGGTCTACCCGCAAGAGGTCCAGTTCCCGGCCGGGGAGACCTCGACCTATACCGCGGCGGCCATCATCCTCGCTGCCGACTCTATGAGCGGAGCGACCTCGGCATCACGGTTGCTCTCGGATCATGCCCTGCTTCCTGAGCTCATCGACCTCGACGCGATCGACGAGCCATCACTCGACTGAAGCCAAACCCGATCGAGACCTTCTTCGACAGGTTCATCGTTCGACCGGTCCAATTTGCCCGGTGGCCGTCGTTGACGCTGCCGAGACCCCCGCATGGACCGTTTGGTTTCGTCGTCGGCATGGTGACCGTCGACCTGTTCCTGCGTCTCTCGACCGTCTGGCTTGTGCTCGCCGGCACGTCGATTCTCGGCGGAGCAAAGTACGACGCGATCGACGAGATCGAAACCGCAGGCTGGGTGCTGCTGTTCTTTGTTGTCGTCGTGGCACCGCTGTCGGAAGAGGCCGCGATGCGGCTGATCGTTCACCCATGGTCCGGCTGGCGCTTTTGGCTCGGTCTCGCGTTCTGGCTTGGGTTCGCGGCTCTGGCTGCCGGTGTGGGTGGCTGGGCGTGGATCATTCCCGCATGGCCCGTCGTCCTGTTGCTGTGGCGACTCACCCGCCGCAGTGCAACGGCCGAACGGCAGTGGTCGTCGCATCAGGGGTTCGTCGTCTGGTTTTCGATCATCGGCTTTGCGCTAGCCCACGTGTCGAACTATTCGATTCCGACCGTCGACTGGCGAGTCGCTTCGGTCGTGCTGCTCGTGGTGCCGCAGCTCATCGGCGGCGTGCTGATTACCTACACCCGAGTCAAGGCCGGCTTCTGGGCCGGCGTCGCTCACCACGCGCTCTCGAATGCGCCGTTCGGTTTGCTGCTGCTCGCCGCAGGCAGCGAGGCCTAGCCGGCCGCTAACCAGGCCAGCGAGGCCGTCGTTGCAGCTGAGGGCCGATACTCAGCACTGACCCAACCGTCGTAGCCGAGGTGGTCGATCGCGGCGAAGATCTCGTCAAACCCGAGCGTGCCGGCCCCCGGTTCGTGACGTCCGGGCGTGTCTGCGAATTGGATGTGGCGAACGATCGCCGCGTGCTGCTGGAGCGTCTCGACGGGATCGTCGCCCATGCGAGCGGCGTGGTAAATATCGAATTGCAGACCAACGTTTGGCCGGTCGACGCCGGCGAGCACCTTGGCTGCATCGGCCTGGGTTGCCAGCAACGCCGACGGACGGTCGTGACTGTTCAAGACCTCGAGCACGACCGTCACATCGTGCGGTGCCATCACATCGGCTGCAGCGTGGAGGTTCGCCGTCAACGTCTGGATCTGTTGCGCGAAACCGGTGCCGTCGACCCGGTCGCCGCCGTGCACCGTCACGACGTCAACACCAAGCGGTCCTGCATACTCAGCGGCGGTCGCGATCTCGCGTGCAAAAGCATCGACCTCGTGGGGGTTTGCCGTCAACATCGGTTCTCCGGAACCAAGGTCGCCAGGCCGAATGTTGAGCTGCACCATGCGAAGCCCGGCGTCACTCACCAGGGTCGCGACCTCAGCTGGCGATCCGATGTCTTGCGGCGATTGCATCTCCACCGCCGTGAACCCGGCCGCCGCAGCCGCAGCGAACCGATCGCGTGGTTCGTGTTCGGTGAACAGCATCGTCAGGTTGGCGGCGAAGTTGGGCATGAACCAACGTTACGGCTTCGGGGCCCAGCCAGTAGGCGCTTCGCGGCGGGTGGGGCGCTTGCGTTCATCCTGGTTCGAAACTTCGTACAGCCTCCTACCGGCTGAACTACTTCCCGATGGCCACGATCCGCCCACTGGCATGATCGGCGACAAACACTTCGTCGCCGACGGTCAGAACATGCTGGGGGCGCTCGAAACCATCGTAGAGAACATCGAAGCTCTCATTCGGCACCGAACCCGTCGAGCGCGGCACGAGCACGACCTCGCCCGTCGACCACAGTGCGACGACAAACGAATCGGGGTCCCAGGGTGCAACGTCGATCGAGGTTGGTGTCGCACCGCCGATGAAACGAGCGACTGCAGGCGGGCGGTCGGCGCATAGGAGGGCGTCGCCCCCAAACTCTTCGATGGGCACGCCGCTCCCGGCGCACTGCGGCCACCGAAGGTCGTCGCCGGATCGAACGGCCACGATCGAATCGCCCACGGCCGCCTCGTCGTTGCCCGCATAGATGTCGGTCGACCAGACCGTTCCTTCGTCATCAATCAGCCGGGCGTACGCGTTCTGAATGCCGACGGCCAACTCGGTGCGCTCTAACGTGGCCGGATCGAGCCGCCAGATAGTGGCCGACCCGGCTCGACGTTCATTGCCATCGCGGCGTCCGGACGTGTTGAAGATGAGCATCCCGTCGTGCGCAGTGAGCGTTCCTTCGGAACGACCGTTGAACTCGAGGCCCGGAAGAACAACCTCGCTCGTTCCGCCACCGACCGGCCCGCGGCTGAGCCGGCGGCGTTCCATGATCCACACCGTGTCGTCGATCACGGCGAGTCCCGTCGGTTTGTCGAGATCCTCGAACCAGACGTCGACTGCATCGGGCTTCGCCGGATCGATGGTCACGATGCTGCCGGTCTTGTCGTTCTCCGCGCCGCTGAGCTGCGCGACCAACAAGCGGCCGTCAGCGAGCAGGACCATCTGGGTCGGCTGCGATAGACCCGATGCAACGTCCCGAACGGTGAAACCACCGTTGAGGCTGTCGCCGCTGCAGCTAGCGGCGAGGACGGCTAGGGCTGCGACGACAGCGAGGGCGAAGAGACTCAGGCGCCTCATGACGCATCGCTCAAGCCACGGCGGCGGGAACCGGCTTCATCCAATGACATTGTTCGGATCGGTGTTCGATCCGCAGATGACAACGACGACCCGCTCGCCTGCGGCCGGTGCATACGCGCCCGACTGAAGGGCCGCCGCCGCGGCCGCGCCTCCTGGCTCGACCACGAGTCGCATGCGGTCCCACAAGAGGCGCTGCGTCTCGGCGATGGCGTCGTCGGTCACGAGCAATGACTGTGCTCCGTTCGCAACGAGCGTGTCGAACGCGAGCGCGCCGACAATCCCAGCGCCGAGCGAGTCGACGGCGACACCTGAGGCTGGGACCCGCACGGGTTCGCCGGCTTCAAGCGCCGCGGCAAAACAGCACGATGTTTCGGGCTCGATGGCCACGATCCGCTTGCCGGACCCGAACCATGCCGCCGCGCCAGCCGCCAATCCGCCGCCGCCCGACGACATCAGCACGGTGTCGACATCGGGCACTTGATCTTCGATTTCGAGGGCCATCGTGCCTTGACCCGTGATGACGTCGGGCTGATCAAACGGATGCACCAACAATGCGCCGGTTTGTTCGGCTCGCTCGGCACATGCGGTGTAAGCGTTGTCGTAAATGCCTTCGACGATGTTGACGGTGGCACCGAACTCGCGCAACTTGGCGACCTTGATTTCGGGGGCAACCTCGGGCACGAAGATCTCGGCAGGAAGACCCAACGAACGAGCTGCGAAGGCAACCGCCATGCCGTGATTCCCACCAGAGGCGGCGATAACGCCGGCATCGGGAATCGCTCCAGCGTCAGCGGCCAGCAACGTCCGGTTGAAGGCCCCGCGCGGCTTGAACGACCCGGTGTGTTGCAGCAGTTCGAGCTTGGCGACGACCGGCTCGATGGTGCCGAAAAGACCGCCCTCGATCTCGGCGACCGGCGTGCGGCGGATGTGCGGCGCGATGCGGACTGCCGCCTCGGCGATTGCGGTGCGATCCATGATTTAGGTCCGATCAGATTCCGGGGCCCGTGCGCTCAAGAATGCGCAACGAGCCGGTGTGGCCAACTTCGATAAAGGCACCCGACGCTTCGGCCCGGCAGTAGATCTCGTACGGCGGGCGACCACCGTCGGCGGGGTCCGGAAACACATCGTGGATCGCGAGCAGGCCGCCCGGAGCCACGAGCGGTACCCAGTGGTCGTAGTCGTTGTGGGCTGGCTCAGCTCCGTGGCCGCCGTCGATGAACAGGAACGCAAGCGGCGTCGTCCAATACCGGGCGACTGCGGTCGAATCGCCGACCAGCGCGATCACATGAGCCTCAAGTCCGGCGTCGAACACCGTGCGGCGAAAGGTCGGCAGCGTGTCCATCTTGCCGATCGTGGCATCGACTAGGTCGGCTTCGTGATGCTCCCAACCGGCCTGGTTTTCTTCGCTCCCACGATGATGGTCGAGCGCAAACAACACCCGATTCAGCTCCTGCGCCGCGGTCCCGATATAGATCGACGACTTGCCGCAATAACTACCGACCTCGAGCAGCGGACCGTCGACGGTGATCGACTTGGCCGCCTCATAGAGTGCCCACCCCTCATCGGCCGGCATGAAACCACGTGCCGCTTCGGCCGCCTTCTGTTTCATTGGATCCATGATGATCAGATGATCGCAGGTTCGGATGGTTCGGTTGTGTTCTTGCCGAAGAGGAACCGCTCAAGCACAAAGAACTTGAAGACCCACACGATGCCGAACGACAGCAGGTTCACGCCAAGCAAGATGATGTTCGACGCACCCTGACCCTCGGCAAACCACGCCGCAATCGTCGAGAACAGGAAGCCGATGAAGGCCATGATCCAGAACGGCAGCACTTCACCGCTGAGGCTATTCTTGGTCGTCTTCTGCCAGACGAAGTACCGGTTCATGAGGTAGTTCGGGATGACCATCACCGCGGTAGCCGAGGCGTTTGAGACTGGGGCGCTCCAACCGCTGAACCTCAGGAAAAGGAAGTAGACGAAGAGGCCGATCGGCACGCCGATCGCAGCGACGGCGATGTACTTGATGAGCTTGGCGCCCTGTCCCTCCAAGAGAGCCATGCCCCGTTCAATCACCGCAGTCACGGCATTGAGACTACCGGCGCGGGTACCAAAGGTCGCCGCGGAACATCTCGGGTTGGGTTGGCCAAAGCCGGCGTCGTCGAGCCGCCACAGATAGCGCGAACCGCGCCGGTACGCTTCGTCGCAGCATGCACCGTTCCAGCTTGAATGTGTTCGTTCGTGGCGCAATCGGCGTTGTCTCAATCGGCCTTGTCGCCTCGTCGTGCAGCTCCGGCGGTTCGATCACGGTTAGAGGCACCGCCAGCGGCTCGTCTGATTCAGCCGCCGTCGAGGCGGGGCTGTCCGATCCGACGGGAGCGACAGCGGGTGATGCGGCGGGCGAGACTGGCCAACGCAACGACCGGCCGAACCAAACCGACGACGGCGTCGATCCCGACTCCGCAGCCGAGGCCGACGGCACCGACGCTGATTCCGCAGTCGAAGCCGACGGTACTGGCCTTACCGGGAGCCGACGGCTGCCCCCGGCTCCGGAGGGACGCTCGTTCGAGGGTCGCGGCGAACTGCAACGACCGTTCGACTTTGCGCTCACGGCGATCGCCGATCTTCCCGGCGCGCTGGGCCTCGCTCTTCGCCCCGGTTCCGACTCGCTCTACATAGCCCTGCAGCCCGGCTTTGTCGTCGAGTTGCGACCAAACGGCGACGGGTCCTTCACCCAGCAGCAGCAGCTCGTGCTCAACGTCGCCGATCGAACCGAGTCAGACCGCGAACGCGGATTGCTCGGCATCGCCTTCTCGCCTGACGCCCAGTTCCTCTATGCGGTCTGGACCGATGCGAACACCGGCGCAAACCAACTCGTCGAATTTCCCGTCGGGCCCGACGGCACGATCGACGTGAGCGGCGAACGACTGGTGCTCGAGGTCGCACAACCGGCCCGGAACCACAACGGTGGCCAAATCGCTTTCGGACCCGACGGCTATCTGTACTACGGGCTCGGCGACGGTGGCGGCAGCGGCGACATGTTCGCCAATGGACAAAATCCGTTCACGTTGCTCGGAACCATCGTGCGACTCGACCCCCAAGGCGATAGTCCGGGTGAGTACACGATCCCGGACGACAATCCGTTTGTCGATGGCGCCGACGGTGCTCCGGAGGTGTGGGCGTGGGGTCTGCGAAATCCCTGGCGGTTCTCGTTCGACACTGAAACAGGCGACCTGTGGATCGCCGACGTTGGCCAGAGTGAGTTTGAAGAGATCAGCGTGTTGTGGGCCGGCGACGACAACGCAGGTGCGAACCTCGGCTGGGATGCGATGGAAGGCCTGAGCGAGTACAACGGCACCGCGAGCGACGGATTCGTCGACCCGATCTTCGACTACGCCCACGGCAGTGGGTGCTCGATCACCGGCGGCTACGTATACCGGGGTTCGATTCATCCATCGCTCGTCGGCTCGTATGTCTACGCCGATTACTGCAGCGGTGAGATTCGGGTTCTCGACGCTCAAGGCAGTCAGGTACTGGACGGACCAAGCGGACTGCCCGACGTTGGCCGCAACACGCTTGCGTCGTTCGGCGAAGGGCCCGACGGCGAGCTCTACGTCATTCGATTGACCGGATCCATCTCCCGGATCGACAGTCTCCGATGACGTCGGCGCGCCGACGTGCCGCAGCGACTGTTGTGGCGGTTGCCGCTGGCCTGGCTTCGGTCGCGTGCGCCCCAGAACGTCCGGAGTTGATCGCGGTCAACAACGTTCCAGCCGAACCAACCGAGCCCACGGAGACGGTCGAGTCCCGGCGACCAACGCGAGGTCCCGAACCGACCACGACCTCAGATGGTGCGGCGTCAACCGTCGAAGATGACGAGACAGCCGACTCGACGCAAGAACTGCCGGCCACGGTCCAGCCCGCTGCGACACCGGAGCCCCCGGCCACAGCAGCACCCGCAGCAACCGCCGAAGCGGCTGCCCCGGCAGAACCGACAGCCACGCCCGAGAATGCCGCCACAGCAGCACCCGCAGCCACGCCCGAGAATGCCGCTAGCGATGCACGCGCCGCGGCCCCGAACGGGCGACGAGCGCCGATGGTTGCGACCGACTCGGCTGGGCTCGCGGCCCAGATCATCGAGGCCGAGACAACGCTGCGCGACCCGGCGTCGTCGCCAGAAGCGCTCGCGGCCGCAGGCCACCTCCAGCAGGTCACCTACCGCAAACTCGGCCGCGAAGATGACTGGGATGCAACGCTTTTGCCGTTGATCCCCGACGAGCTTCGCCCAACCGTCGAACTTCACATCACCGCCCGCCGGTCGTTGCGGGGTCTCGCGAGCGGCTTTGCGACAGCTGATTTCATTCCCGCGTGGGACATTGGCGAACCCGAATCGGCCGAGAACCTCATGGCGTACTACCGAGAGGCCTCGGAGGACTCGGGCATCGACTGGGAGTACCTCGCGGCCATCAACCTGATCGAAACTGGCATGGGTCGCATCAATGGGCTTAGCGGGTCGGGCGCTCAGGGACCGATGCAGTTCATGCCGACGACGTGGGACGAAGTCGGCGAAGGCGACGTGTTCGATCCCCACGACGCAATCGTGGCTGCCGCCCGGTACCTCGTGCGGCGCGGCGGACCCGATGACATGCCCAAAGCGCTGTGGGGCTACAACAACAGCGACGAGTACGTCGCATCGGTCTCGACCTACGCGCAGATCCTCCGTGAAGATCCCGATGCGTTCCTCGGCCTGTATCACTGGCAGATCTACTTCTGGACCGACGCCGGCGATGTCTGGCTGCCGAGCGGCTACCGCTCGACATCAACGATCGACGTCGACGAATACCTCGCCGCTGCGCCGTGGTCAGAGCCCGACCCGGGTCTCGGCTAGCCGCCAACCGGTCGCAGCCGAAAACGACGAACGCCCGCCTCTTTGAAAGAAGCGGGCGCCGTCGAAGCGTGCTGGTCAGACTGCTTTAGTCGAGACCGTTGAATCCGAAGTCGTGGGTGTCAACAACCTCGCCACGATCGAGGACCTCTCGCGAGATGCCGTCGCCGCGTAGCGGGTTGCCGAACGGATCGACGCCTCGGTCGAGGTCGAAGTTCGCCTGCCAGAACGAAATTGCACGACCGCCGAAGATGGGCGGCAGCGTCCTCCGGTCGACTCGCACTTCGTACTCACCGGGCTGAAGGCCAGTGAAGTTGTAGTTGCCGTTGATGTCGGTGACCTGCTCGCCGACTTCAACGCCAGCAGCGTCGAAGAGTCGCACGGTGACCTCCGGAAGGGGTTCGTCGTCCTGGTCGAAGATGTCGAGGTCGCGAGTCGGGTTCGGGCCGTCTGGGGCCTTGTTGAACCAGACCAGGTCGCCGATCGCTCCGAGGAGCTGATAGCCGAAGTCCTGGTCGAGGTTGACCTCGCCGGCGCCAAGCGCGAGCTCGGACCGGTTGTCGTTGCCGCCATCGGGGTCGGCCGTCTGGCTGATATCGCCGCCGGGCAGACCGTCGATAACGACGGCGTAGCTGCCTGACTCAAGGCCGGTGAAGAGGTAGGCGCCTTCAGGCGAGGTCTCGACTTGGTCGACCTGCACATCGGCACCACCGTCGATGCGGAACAGGGTGACCAAGGCATTCGGGATACCCGGCTCATCAGCATCCTGCTGAGCGTCGCCGTTGTCGTCGAACCAAACGAAGTCACCGATGGTTCCCGATAGCAGCACGTAGCCGAAGTCTTGGTCGAGGTTCGAGTCGCCCGAACCCAAGGTAAGCGTCGACTCGTTCGCTGTCGCGAGGCCGTCAGCATCGAAGGTCTGCTCGGTGCCGACCGGCAAGGTCGATGCGACAACCCGCACCGTGTACGTTCCCGACGGCAAACCGTCGAACAGGTAGAGACCACCGTTCTCGGTGGTATCCGTGCCGATGACCTGGCCGCCACCATCGACGAGCTCAATTGAGACACCGTCGAGGCGGGTCTCGCCGTTGTTGATCGTGCCGGACCGGTCAGCGTCGAGCCAGACCGTGTCGCCGATCGCTCCTTCAAGGATGCGGTAACCAAAGTCTTGATCGAGATTGCTGTCGCCGCTGGCGAGAGCCAGATTCGATCGATTGTCGAGGCCACCGTCGGCATCGAAGGTTTGAGTGGCATCGGCCGGCAGGGTCGATGCGACGACCCGCACCGCGTAGTCGCCGCTGCGCAAACCGGTGAAGAGATAGTCGCCGTCACCCGAAGTGACCGCGCTATCGATGGCCACGCCACCACGGACGAGTTCGACCGTGATGTCGTTGAGGCCAGCTTCGCCAGCGCCCTGTTGCTGATCGCCATCGGCATCGAGCCAAACCCGGTCACCAATCGTGCCGACCAGTAGCTGGTAGCCGAAGTCCTGATCGAGATTGCTGTCAGCCGCACCGAGCGTCAGGCTCGACTCATCGTCGAGGCCACCGTCGGCGTCGAAGGTCTGGCTGGCATCCTGCGGAAGCGTCGACGGGTCGATCCGCACCGTGTAGTCACCGAGGACGATGTCCTCGAAGAGGTAGTTGCCGTCGCCCGAGGTGATCTGGGTGCGAACGATCGCGCCACCCTGCTCAAGGAAGACTCGGACATCGTTGATGCCGGTCTCGCCTGGATCCTGGACCTGGTTGGCGTCGGCATCGAACCAGACGCGGTCGCCGATGGTGCCGGGAAGGAAGACGTAGCCGAAGTCCTGATTCAGATTCGTCTCGCCCGGGGCAAGCGTCACGACCGACTGATCATCGAGGCCACCGTCGGCGTCGAAGGTCTGTGAAACGTTCGCCGGCAATGTCGCCGGGTCGATCCGGACGACATACTCGCCGCTGAGCAACCCGGTGAAGAGGTAGTCGCCGTCACCGGCGGTGACCTGCGTGGCCACGACCGAACCGGCCTGGACCAACTCGACCGTCACATCATTGATGCCGTCTTCGTTGCCGTCCTGGAACTCGTCGCCGTCGGTGTCGAGCCAGACCCGGTCACCAATCGTGCCGCCGAGCTGTTCGTAGCCGAAGTCCTGGTCGAGATTGCTGTCGCCGCTAGCGAGAGCCAGGTTCGAACGATT
>Ga0114956_1002200_pt1 | contig 15375 bp, 8 predicted proteins | sample MaitaG_FD_87304 | JGI IMG/M metagenome (GOLD analysis project Ga0114956, IMG submission 87304) | Marine algal microbial communities from Maine, USA - Maine_Asex2 metaG | ecosystem: Host-associated > Algae > Red algae > Unclassified | place: Maine, USA | collected 2015-01-05 | reverse complement strand
GGCCCTCGGCGCCCGGGTACCGAATCCGATCCCCGGTGTCTTTGGCTATCACGAGGTTTGGCACACCCTTGTCACGATTTCGGTGATCATGCACTACACCGTGGTCTTCACCGTTCTGATTCCAAACCTCAAGTGAGGGTGCGGGGATATGTCCCGGTGAGCGGCACCGTTGCTCCATGCTGAGCGGGGATGTCTGCCAACAATGATCGAGCGTCCGTCAGCCGGGGGTACACGTGGGAAGTTGACGCCCACCTGCATTTGAAGCGTTCGTGGGTTCTGGGCCATGCTACGGCTCTGCTGATGAGCAAGCGGAGTCCTGCCTCGCGCCTCTTACACGAACGGCGCTTCCCCTGGTCGCTGGCACCGCTTCGGCCCCTACGGCTCTAGAGTCGGCCTGATGCGATCACTATGTGGCACTTCATGATTGGGCGTCGCCGTCCGGCTGCCGACTTCTCGGAATGGGCTTTGCCCCGTGCTGCCACAAATCTGGATTCTCCATCCACGGAACTTGGTCCCCATGGAGGTGGAGCCTCGGTGTGGGTGGACCGCAAAGGGTGGATCAGCCCGGGCAACGCTGCGTGGTCAATCGACTGGCGCATCCGCACTGGCGACGGCTGGGAGAGCGCCCGAAACAACCGCAAGTCCGAGCAGCGACTCATCGGTGGCTCAACCATTGAAACCACCGTGCCCACTGCGGTCGGCCCCATTGTGCAACGCGTTGCGGTTGGTGTGGTTGGGGGCCAGCCGGCAGCCATCATTGAGATTGTCAATACCGCCTCGGTTGCGATCGCCGTTGCGCTGAGTGTGCGCCCCTTCGCTCGCCAGACTCTGGGTCCGCTCAACGCGCTTCGCGCGGGCGTGGACGGCATCGAGATTGACGGTGTGCACGTTCTCGCCGCCGACCGGCCGGCAGCTTCTGTCGTTGGCGATGCGGACCATGATGTTTTCGAGCTGCTTGAGGGCGCCGCTGATGCGTCAGGTGCGGTGTCCATCGACAGTGCAAGTGGCCGGGCGAACGCCGCGTTGGTTTGGCCGTTGGCCCACACATCAACGCTGCGTGCCGTCGTGCCGCTGAAGACCGCAGTCCCCGCCGCTGCAGCCGTTCCCGGCATCGACGACATCGTGCGGGGCTGGGATCGCCACCTCGATAGCGCCGCGAGGGCGGTGGTGCAGGACAGTGCCGTGACCGAAGCATTCCCGGCGCTTGCCCGTGACCTTGCCTGCCGGGCTCCCGCCGACGGGGATGTTGCTGCCTGGATGATCGGTCTCACCGAGCTGGGCCTCGGTCGTGAAGCTGTCGCCGGCGTGCGGTGGCTCACCAAAGAAGAGGACCCGGCGTGGACGATCTTCGCCATTGGTCGACTGGCGCATCTTGGCTTTGGTGGCGCCTGGTTCGAAGATGCGCTGGAGCCGTTGGCTCGGGCCGCGCACACGTTGCGCAAACCCGCTGCGAGCAAGAGCACCCCTCCGGGCTGGCGTCCTTCAATAGTCGCAGCAGCAGCGCACGCGTGTCGCCACATTGAACAGCCCGACGTCGCCGAGAATCTCGACACTATTGCTGCAGCCCATTCGGCCACCATGGATCTCGTCGACCCGGATCTGGTCTCGAAACTGCATGACGCCACCCCCACCTGGGCATGGCCGGCGGCGGACGGGTCAACTCCGCACGATCTCCGCTCGTCTGCGGTGATGGCTGCGCACCTGCGCAACACGCTCGTGATCGATGACCCGGTAGCGGACGGCGGTCAATCTGCTGATCTCCATATCCTTCCTGTTCTTCCTCTTGAGTGGCGAGGACTCGGTGTCGAAGCCCATCAGATTCCCACCAGCTGGGGTGAAGCATCATTCGGCCTGCGTTGGCACGGACCGCGACCGGCGCTGCTGTGGGAAATCCACACGGTCGATGATCGTCCTGTCACCATTCGGGTCCCGTCGGTTTCATCCACATGGCAGACCACTGAACCGGTTGGCGAAAGCCTGCTCCCGGATCCGGGCTGGGTCAAGGGATAGTCTCTGGCCATGTCCGTTCCAAAGCTGCGCAAGGCGGTCAAAGGCAAATCGCCCGGCTTGCACAATGAACGGGCACTGTGGGAGTCCGGTCGCAAAATCGTGGCCGGCGTCGACGAGGTCGGCAAAGGGGCGTGGGCCGGCCCGCTGACAATTGGTGCTGCTGTCGTCCCGAAGAACACGCGGATCTACAAGGTGCGCGATTCGAAGATGTTGAACGAATCTGAGCGGGAAGCCATGTTCGACCGCATTGCGAACTGGTGCGACGCGTGGGCAGTTGGCCATGCCAGCGTCGAGGAGTGCGATGAGCTCGGCATGTCGGCGGCGCAACGCCTTGCTGCTCGACGTGCCATCGACAGTTTGGGTGTCCCAACGGACCATGTCCTTCTTGATGGCAACTGGGACTTCATTGGTGAGGGACAGACCACCAAGATCGTGAAGGGAGACGCAACCTGCCTCTCGATTGCAGCGGCGTCCATCCTGGCCAAAGTCACCCGGGACCGGATGATGCGACAGATGGCGCAGACCTACCCGGACTACTCCTTTGCCGGCAACAAGGGGTATCCGTGTCCCACCCACAAGGATGCGCTGACGCGTCTGGGCCCCACGTCCGAGCATCGGCATTCATGGGCGTTCATGGATGGATTGCCCGCGGTCGACATTCCGCTGCGGCGACAGCGCACGCTTTTTGATCAGTGAAGCTCGATCAGTGAAACTTCCCAGTGATCTCCGAGGTTTCCGCCTTGGCGGCGTGGTGCCTTTCGTGGCATGGACCCTCTTCGTGTGGGGTACCCGTTTCCGCAATGCCGCCAGTGATGAAGAGCTTGCCGGCTCTGAACTGGTGACGGCCTATCTGGCAGCTGGTGTCTTTGTCGCTCTGGGTCTCGCGGTGGGAGCGGTGGTTCTGCTGCGTCGCCGTCAGGAGGTTGGCAGACTCGACGCTGTCGTGGTTGGTGGCGCGGCAGCCTTCACCGTCGTGTACTGGCTGATTCGCATGGTCACAATTGCGTTGAATGATCACCGAGTCGGGTTCATTCTCGTGCACGTCGTGCTGGGCCTGGTTTCGATCCTGGTATCCGCGTTTGCCCTGCGATCAGTTGGGGCCTCGAAGAATGACACAGGCAGTAGCATCAGGGCATGGGACAGCCCGTAACCGTTGTACAAAAGGCCTCATCGAATCCTGGTGTGGTGCGATTCGAGATCAATCGCTCCATCACCGGCATGAGCCATGAACGCTACGCGTCCGCCGATGATGCCGTTTCCGATCGTCCACCGGACGAGTTGGCCCGTCGGATCTTTGCCTTTGACGGTGTGGAACGGGTGCATGTGAACTCAAACGTGATCACCATCGACACCCGTGGGTCCGCTGATGGAATGCAGAAGGTCATTGAAGATCTCTTTCTTCACTACCGGCCGGGTGTGCGGGTTCCCACCGAGGCCGATTTCGCCTGATCGCAGCCCATTTTGACGACGTCCATTTGACAACGTCCATTTGACGCGCGTCGAACGTATGTTCGATACTGGCGGGCATGGGTTCAGAGGCCTCACATATTCGTGCTGGCGGTGTCGCTGCTGACCGACCTGCCGATGGATCAACCAATGGATCAACGCTGCGCGCAGCTCTGGCACAGGTCCCGGCGGTGTCATCTGCTCTGGTTGATGTCAACGCGTTGGCCCAGACCCGCCGTCTGCCGGTGGCTGAGGGCCTCCACTCGCTCTTTGATGGGCGAGCCGGGCCTGCTGGCATTGGTCTGACCCGCGGGACCAGCGTTGGGGTTTCCGGAGCTCAGGGGAGTGTGTCTTTGGCTCTGGCTCTCGTGGCTGAAGCGATGCGGGCTGGTTCCTGGGTTGCAGTGGTTGATGCACCCTGGCTGGGACTGGCGGCGTTGGAGCAGTACGGGATTGCTCTGCATCGTCTGGTCATGGTCAACCAGACCGGGGTGTCGTCTGGCCGTCCTGCTTCTGGAAACAGTGCTTCTGGAAATAGTGCTTCTGGAAACAGTGCTTCTGGAAATAGTGCTTCCCAGCAGTGGGCTTCGGTAATGGCTGCATTGGTGGACGGTTTCGAAGTGGTGATTCACACGAGTCACTCGGTTGGGGAACGGGATGCGCGTCGCGTGCGTGCGCATGCCAGGGAGAAGGAGGCGGTCCTGATGCAGGTCGGTTCTGTGCGGGCGGGCGGTATTGCTGATCTGCAGCTCGATGTGGTGGGCAGTACGTGGTCAGGGGTTGGTGATGGGCATGGGCATCTGGTGAGCCGTCTGGTGGATGTTGAGGTATCCGGGCGACGTCTCGGCGGTCGTCCTCGTCGGACCTCCCTGTGGCTGCCGGATGAGCAGGGGGTGGTCCGAGCGTTCGATCCGACCCTTGACCGGCGCGACGGCGATGCTGTCACCTGGGCCGGTAGCGACATCGATGGTCTTCTGGATCATGACCCCGACACTCCTGGCGTTCCTGGCACTCCCATCCTCCGCAGCGTGCGGTGACGGTGATCTTCACCGACCTTCGGCCGTCGTGGAAACACTCCAGGGGAGAGCCAGTCCAATGAATGACACTCGTACCACGGTGGTGGTCTGTGATGACTGGCCCGTGGTGGCAGTGAGCGACGCGCTCACAGCCCGCAGCACAGTCGACGTCCGCGCCGGCCGAAGGCCGGTGAATGTAACAGCCGTCGTGCATACGAATCGGGTGGTGGCGTGCTCACCAGAAGCGCGGCGTACGGGGGTGGAGGTTGGGTTGCGTCGGCGTGAGGCGCAGCGGCGTTGTCCGGAGCTCATGGTGGTGGAGCGTGACCTGCGGCTGGAGGCGCGCCGGTTCGAGGTGGTGGCAGCAGCGCTGGATGCTCTGACGCCGCGGGTGGAGGTGGAGGCACCGGGCTGGTGTTCTTTTGTCACGCGTGGGCCGTCGCGGTACTTCGGTGGTGATGCATCCATGAGCCTGCGACTGGTGGAGCTTGTTGACCGGGCGTTGGAGGGGGCAACAACGGTGCGGGTTGGGACCGCGGACACCCGTTTCGCTGCGTTGGCAGCGGCGCAGGTTGCGGGCCCGGGCGAGGCTCGTGTGGTCGCTCCGTCGGCGTCAGCTGCGTTTCTGGCACCGTTGCCGGTGAGCGCGTTGCTGCAGGCTGAGGCGTTGGAGCATCCGGATCGGGTGGCCGGCGGAACGGGTCGTGGCGGTGCGCGGCGGGGGAGTCCGCTGGCAGACCTCGTCCAGGTGTTGTGTCGGTTGGGTCTGACATCGCTGGGTGATTTCGCAGAGTTGTCAACGGCTGATGTCGTGGGCCGGTTCGGGGCGATTGGCCGGAAAGCCCATCAGTGGGCATCCGGGAGTGAAGAGCGGCTGGCGTTGTGGCGGTCGCCGCCCGATGACCTGGATGTGATGATGGATCTTGATCCGCCGGTGGAGCGGGTGGATCAGGCAGCGTTTATAGCGAAGGCGCTTGCCGACGAGTTCTGTGCTGCTCTCGACGGTCGGGGATTGACCTGCATGCGGGTGGGTATTGGCGCGCGGACCGAACAGGGGGAGGAGTTGTTTCGCCTGTGGCGGGGCGAGGAGGCGTTGCATGCAGGGGCGGTCGCAGATCGGATGCGGTGGCAACTTGATGGCTGGCTCACTGGTCTTCGTGTACCTCGGGCCGGTGGTGATGGGGGCGGCGGCCTGGTGCGGTTGTGGTTGCAGCCGGATCAGGTGATCGCAGCGACTGGCCGACAGCAGGGATTCTGGGGGGAACGGACCGAGCAGACGAATCGCGCTCTTCGGGCTGTTGCGCGGGTGCAGGGACTCCTGGGTGAAGGTTCAGTGGTGGTTCCGGAGCGCACCGGCGGACGCAAGGTGGGTGATCAGGTGGCGTCACTGGGGGCAGAAGCGGTCGATCTGGGTGCTCGGGCCAGTAGCGACCCATCACTGGGTCCCCGGTCAGAGGGTTCTGCCTCGGAGGCTTTCGGGGCGCGGGCTGGAATCCGTGGCGTGGAGTCGGTTCCCTGGATGGGCCGAATTCCGGCACCTTTCCCCTCTGTGGTATATGAGCACTGTCGCCCGGCAGAGGTTCTGGACGGGGCAGAGAAACCAGTTCATGTCAGTGCTCGGGGGATCCTGTCAGCGCATCCCGGCTTTGTCAGGGTGGGGGCAGGAGCTCTACAGCCTCTGCGAAATTGGGCGGGCCCCTGGTTGTTTGATGAGCGATGGTGGGACCCGGCCGGTCATACCCGGAGGGCGTACTTGCAAGTCGTGGTTTCCGAGCGGCCGCCGCTGCTTCTTTTTTGTGCAAATGGGTTATGGATGTGCGAAGCTGTGTACTCGTAGGGTTGCTTTGTTCGTACGGCAAGAAATTGCATCAAACGACACAGTGCTTTGTGAGGCGATGTTCGAGTAATCGGACACAAAGTGAATACTGTCTTTCTGATGCGCTGGCGGCCAGGCGGGACAACGTTCAAGCGGGACAACTTTCAGGAGGCCATTATCGTGTCCAAACGCGTGCTTACTGCGTTGCTGACCATCAGCGTCCTCAGTGCAGTGCTGGTCACTGCAGCTGTCACTCAGGCCGGGGCTCAGGCAATTGTGACAGGGGCGCCCGATCCCGAAACGGCCGGCGTCTTCCTCTTCACTGCCGGAACCGACACTGGCAACATCGGAGTGTGCGATGGTACGCCGGGTGGAACGCCAACGAACGACATTGTTCGACTGGCCGTGGACAATGACATCCTCGCGTTTATTGGTGACACGCCCGACGAGATCGCGAGCTATCAGCCCGGCTCCGGAGAAGAGTCACCTGCCGGGACACTCGTGGACGCCACGATCGACAAGATCAATGAGGGCCTCACCGACATTGACGACTTCGGAAACATCCGCAACGGCAACGATGACACCTCCAACGCTGACATTGGTGTTGGGGGCCGCCTTGAGGTTCGCCTACCTCCCGGCGAGGTCATTGCTCCTGACGGCATTGCCACCACCGGAAACCTCATTGCAGGAACCGACCCGGAGGCGAACCTGGCCGGTTTCGAAATCTTCATGTTCGAAGATGCCGAGCTCTCCGGCATGACCGTCACCCTGCAGGGCCCAACGCAGTCGCTCAGCTTCGACCTTGCAGATCGCCAGCTCAACCCGAACACCGCAGCCGGAGCGGACGACATGTTGCTCGCCATCGACCTCGACACCCTCGCGGGTTGGACGGACCCCTACGTGGTCACGGTCGCCTTTGTTGATGACGCCATAGATGGCGGCTCGTTCGACAGTTGCCCCAATGGTGGACAGGCCGACACATCGGTCGAGATCGACGCAATTGCCACCCGAAAGGAACTGTTGGTACTCACCCCTTCGGTTGACATCGAGAAACTGACCAACGGACAGGACGCCGACGTGGCTCCCGGCCCGGACCAGAACATCGACGATGCCATCGTGTGGGAATACGTCGTGACAAATGACGGCCAGCAGCCGCTCACCGGCATCACGGTGGTAGACGATGTCGAAGGTCCAATTGCATGTCCAGCCGACGCGCTCGCCGTTGGTGCGTCGATGACGTGCACTGCCACCGGTGTGGCCACCCAGCTTGGCGGTTACACAAACACGGCCACGGTAACGGCCACGCCGGAGACTGGCGGCGACGTGACCGACGCGGACCCGTCGAACTACAACGTCCCGTCTCGTCCGGCCATCGATCTTGAGAAGTTCGTCAACGGCGACGATGCTGACACTGCACCTGGTCTCCTGATCGACGTCAATGGCACCATCTTCTTCCGCTACGACGTCACCAACATCGGCAACGGACCCTTGGTCGACATCGTGGTCACCGATGACATTCTGGGCTCAATCTGCACGATCGCTGTCCTTGATGTGGGCGCCACGGACTCATGCATCCAGGTCGACGCCGCCGACGAGGGTCTGGTCACCAACATCGGTACAGCAGTGGGCATTGGCCCCAATGGCACGCAGGTCAGTGATGTGGACCCGGGCAACTACACCGGGCAGAGTCTGCCGGATCTTCAAATTGAGAAGCGCGTCAACGGTGTTGATGCCAATACCGCTCCCGGTCCGAATGTGGATCAGGGCGAGATCGTCACCTGGACCTACGAAGTCACCAACAGCGGAAACGTCACTATCAGCGACATCGCAGTGACCGACGACATTGAAGGTCCGGTGTGCACCATTGACTCGCTTGCTGCGGGCCAATCCGAGACATGCACGCTCACCGGAGCCGCCGTCGCTGGCCAGTACACGAACATTGGCTCGGTGACGGGAACCGACCCGAGCGGCGCACGGCTCACCGATACCGACCCGGCCAACTACTTTGCCGCCGGACCGTCCATCGACGTGGAGAAGTCCACCAACGGTCAGGACGCAGACGTCGCTCCCGGACCATCCATCGCAGTGGGCGAGACCGTGACCTGGACCTACGACGTCACGAACACCGGCAACGTGGCGCTGACTGCTGTCACGGTGAGCGACAACGTCGAAGGTCAGGTCTGTGTGATCGCAGTACTCGCCGCCGGCGCGTCGGAAACGTGCTCACTTGACGGAGTCGCTACCGCCGGTGCCTACACAAACACAGCGACCGTGGTTGGTGTGGATCCCAGCGGGTCTGGAGTCAATGACGCCGATCCGTCCAACTACTTCGGTGGTCTCGGAGCGCTCGGCATCGAAAAGTCCACCAACGGAAGCGACGCCGACAACATTCCCGGTCCAACACTGCTGGTCGGCTCCGAGGTTGTCTGGGAGTACGTCGTTACCAACGAGGGCAACACTGTCGTGACCAATGTCGTGGTTGTCGACAACCTTGAAGGAGACGTCTGCACGGTCGACGAGCTCGCGCCGGGCGCATCAGTCACCTGTGATCTCGTTGGTGTGGCCACACTCGGCCAGTATGAGAACATCGGAACCGCAACCGGTCTCGATCCGGACGGGAACCAACTCTTCGATTCCGACCCGTCGAACTACATGGGTGCCGACACCGGTATCACCCTGGAGAAGTTGACGAACGGCGAAGATGCCGACGATGCGCCGGGTGTTCTGCTTGTGCCGGGCGACGATGTCGAGTGGACATACATCGTCACGAACCTCGGCAATCTGCCCGTGACGAATCTCGACGTGACCGATGACATCATTGGTGACATCTGCAGTTTCGCAACGCTTGGAGCGGGAGCGAGCCGCACGTGTACCGCTCGGGGCACGGCTGCAGTTGGCCCGTATCTCAACAACGGTTCGGTCACCGCTGTCGGTCCGAACAACACACCGCTTGCTGCTGAGGATCCATCCAACTATCTCGGGCTCGACCCGGCACTGAGCGTGGAGAAGTCCACAAACGGCGAGGATGCTGATGCTGCGGGCGAAGGTCCACAGGTCCGGGTTGGCGATGCAGTTACGTGGACGTACGTCGTGTCCAACGACGGAAACGTTGCACTCACCAACGTTGTCGTCAGTGACGATGTCGAGGGCGAAATCTGTACTGTGGCCACTCTGGATGTGGGTGCCTCAGAAACCTGCTCTCTGACCGGTGTAGCGGTTGCCGGCGACTACGTGAACACCGCAACTGTCACAGGTACCGACCCCGCTGGCAATGCGGTTACCAATACCGACCCATCGCGCTACGAGGGTCTTCAGTCGGGCCTGGATCTTGAGAAGTTGACCAACGGTGTTGCCGTTCCGGCCGGCGAGTCTGGCCCGTTCGTGGCTGAAGGCGACCCGGTGGTCTGGACCTACATCGCATCGAATTTCGGTAACTCCACCCTGACCAACGTTGTCATTACCGACAACCAGGAAGGTCTGATCTGCACCATCGAAACTCTTGCTGGCGGTGCAGCAGAGACCTGCACGGCCGAGGGAGTGGCTGACGCGGGCCAGTACAACAACGCTGCAGCTGTCACGGGTCTTGATCCTCTGGGGAATACCGTGGGCGCCGAAGATACTTCTGCGTACTTCGGAGCCGGCTCCGGACTCACTGTTGAGAAGGCTACGAACGGCCAGGACGCCGACACTGCCGCCGAAGGGCCACTGGTTCCGGTGGGTGCAGCTGTGACCTGGACGTACGTCATCACCAACAATGGAAACGTTGACCTTGTTGGAGTGGACGTGGTGGATGATCAGGTTGGTGACATCTGCACTATTGGCGCTCTCGCAGTTGGCGACTCCCGGACCTGTACCGCTGACGGCGTCGCCACCGAGGGTAGGTACGTGAACGAAGCAACGGCCAGCGGAATCACGCCGACGGGGGAAACCGTTGACGACACCGACCCGTCGCACTACTTCGGAGCCAACCCGGGCATCGGCATCACCAAGCTCGTGGACGGTGAGGCTGCCCCGGGCGACGGGCCGGTGCTGCCGGTCGGGTCCGAAGCCGAATTCACCTTCATTGTCGTCAACACCGGAAACGTTGCCTTGGACGACGTTGCGGTTACCGACTCCGTATTTGGGGACGTCTGCACCATTGGAAGGCTCGATGTTCTTGCAGAGCAAACCTGCGCACTGACCTGGACGGTCGAAGCCGGCCAGCACCGAAACACGGCCACGGCCACGGGAACTGATCCCACCGGTCAGAACGTGAGTGACGAAGATGCAGCGAACGTGTTCGGCAGCGGCCCGGGCATCGCCATGGAGAAGAGCACGAACGATCAGGACAGTGACACCGCTCCGGGTGAGGGCATCGCTGTTGGTGACGCCGTGACGTGGACTTACGAAGTCACCAACACTGGAAACGTGGAACTGGTCGATGTGGTGGTCACGGATGATCGCGAAGGTCGTATCTGTGAGATCGCTTCGCTTGCCATTGATGAAACGGCGTTCTGCGTCGAGGTCGGTGTCGCTGGGCTTGGCGCCTACCGCAACGTTGGTACCGCGACCGCTCAAACGCCTCAGGGCACGCCAGTTGAGGATGCAGACCCGTCGAACTACGTCGGTGTCGTTGGAGCGCTCGGTAACTACGTCTGGCTTGATCTCAACGCTGACGGTGTCCAGGATGAGGGTGAGCCGGGCATTGAAGGAGTTCTGGTCGAGCTGAGCGCAGCTGGTGAGACCGCCGTGCTGGCGACAACCTCCACGGACGCCTCAGGCCGCTACCGATTCGATGGGCTTGCCCCCGGTGATTACGGGGTGAACTTCGTACTCGACGGCGCGGCCTGGACGGCAATTGGCGCAGGCACCGACGACGCACTGGACAGCGATGTGGATGCTGAGGGTCGAGTGGCGTCGGCCACCGTGCCGGTAAGCGCTGCAAACCTTGACGTTGATGCCGGCGTACTGCCTGGCGCAATCGGCGACTTTGTCTGGTTGGACGAAGACAGCAACGGTCTCCAGGGCGACGCAGAGCCGGGAATCGCCGGGGTCAATGTCGCTCTCTTTGTGGATCAGAATGGCGACGGAGTTGCTGATGGTCTGCCCATAGCGACAACTGTTACAGACGCCGATGGGTCCTATGCGTTCGAAGGTCTCGACGCCCGGGAAGACTTCATTGTGTCGTTCGCTTCGGTGGACGAGACCTTCCGCACCGACAGCGGGGTGGGCACTGATCCCGCAGTCGACTCCGATGCCAATTCGTCCACGGGAGTCACCCCGGTGGTTACTGTGGGCTGGGGTGAAACCAACGGCACCATTGACGCCGGTTACGTTCCGAACCCGGGACCCGGCTCCATTGGTGACACGGTCTGGTTGGACGCCAACAACAACGGAACCCGAGACGCAGGTGAAGTTGGCGTCGCCGACGTCGACATTGAGTTGCGTCTGCCGAACGGCGATGTGTGGGCCGACACCACCACTGACGAAGACGGCTTGTATCTGTTCGAGAACCTTCCAGAAGGTCGCTACGACGTTGTGGTCGACCCAGCGACGCTGCCCGCCGGCCTTATCCAGACGTCTGATTTGAACGGTCCACTTGACGGATCGTCACGTGAAGATCTGCTGGAGTCCGAGGAAGCAGCGCTTGACCATGACTTCGGATATCTGGAGCTTGCCACGATCGGCGACTTCGTGTGGAATGACGAGGATGGAGATGGCATTCAGGGCGCCGTCGAATCGGGTGTTCCCGGTGTAACGGTCACCCTTTGGACCGCCGCCGATGATGGTCAGCCGGGTAATGAAATCGGTTCAGTGCAATCGGGTCCAGACGGTGAGTACCTCTTCGATCGAATCGACCCACGTGAGGACTACGTGGTGCAGGTAACCCTTCCTGACGGGTGGATCCTGACCGAGGTGACTGCAGGAGAAGACCCGACGGTTGACAGCAACATCAATCCGAATACGGGCCTGTCCGAGGTCCTTCGGCTTGATGCCGGTGAGCTGAACCTGACCATCGATATCGGCGTGCTGCGCGCCCCGGCTTCGATAGGTGATGTCGTGTGGATGGACCTCAACGAAAACGGTGTCCAGGACACGGATGAGAATCCCATCCCGAATGCAACCCTGAACCTTTGGACCGTCAACGAGGACGGGTCGCCAAAGGATCAGATTGCCACGGACACGACGGATGAGAACGGTTTGTACCTCTTCGTCGGCCTCAACCCCGACACTGACTATGTCGTTCAGGTCGTGGATATCGACGGATGGTCGCTGACCAATGCCGATCAGGGACCGAGTGATGACATTGACTCTGACGTCGATCCAAACACTGGCATCAGCGCAGTGGTCGGACTTGAGCCGGGCGAAGAGGATCTCACCATCGACGTTGGACTTCTGCCTCGGCAGCCGGAGATTGAACTCGTAGTGCTCAGTGAGTCCATTCGGGTCGACGAGGACTTTGAACCCGTGCCCGTGAAGACTGAGGGTGAGAACGTAACGCTTACCTACACCTCCACAAATACGGGCGACTGGGACCTGATTGACGTCACGGTCACCGACACCGAGCACGGCGAGATCTGTGTGATTCCGTCACTCAAGATGGGTGAGAGCGACGTGTGCACGCTTGTCGTGACGGCCCCAATTGGCAAGAAGACGGCGACGGCGACCACCCAGGGAGATCCGGTTGACGCTGATGGAAACCCGGCGGAGCAGTTGGACGGAACGCCGGTGAGCAGCGTCGACGACGACGAGTTCCTCGGCTACGAGGGCACTCGTGTGTTGCCGACCGCTGTTGTCCCATCTGCCACTCCCACGGCCACACCGGTTCCGCCTACGCCAACGCCTGTGCCGGTGACGCCTATTGCCATCACCGGTGCGAACTCGTCATCGCTGGCCCTGGTTGCTCTTGGCCTGCTCGGCGCCGGAGCCACGATGCTTCTCATGGGACGTCGGCGTCACGCTCCTTTTGACACCAACTGATGAGAATTGACAAACGTAGATTTAACGGACATGTGCCAGGGGCACATGTCCGTTTGGGGCAGCGGCACGACAGTGGCGCTTTCGTGCAGGAACTCTCCGTAGGGCTTCGACCGGAACGGAGGAAACTGGCGTAGACATACTCCGTGGCAATTCTGCTCAGTCTGATAACCGCCTTTGGCTTCGGTGCCGGTGACTATTCAGGAGGTCGCGCGGCCCGGCGGACATCGGTGCAACATGTGCTCGTCGGAGCCCATGGCGTTGGCCTGCTGGGCGTGCTGATTGCTGCGCCGTTTATCGCCGAACGATTCAGCACTCGCGACTTTGTGCTTGGAGCGGTGGGTGGGTTCTTCGGGCTGATTGCGATCGGCATGATGTATCGCCGTCTGGCCCTCGGCCCAATGGTCGTGGTGGCGCCAATCACGGCCGTGACGAGTGCAGCGGTCCCTGCACTCTGGAGCGTCGCTCGTGGTGATGCGCTGAGCGCATTGGCCACGGCGGGCGTGGTGGTAGCGCTTGTTGCCATTGTGCTCGTCTCCCGCAGTCGTGACGGCTCTGACAGCGACGATGCGCCGGTCACCGCAGTCGTCGTCGGAGAGTCTCTGCTGGCAGGAGCGTGTTTCGGCGTCTTCTTCATCTTCCTCGATGAGACGGCTGAAGCAACGGCACCGTGGCCGTTGGTGAGCGGCCGGCTCACGACGGTCACGCTTCTCGTTCTGGTTCTTGCGTTCCTGCGCCTCTCCGGTCGCGATGGCGCGCTCATGGCGTCGGATGAGCCTGACGGGACCAACACGTTTCCGTGGCTGCTGGTGTTGCTCACCGGCGTGTTCGACGGCGGCGGCAATCTGACGTTTCTGCTCGCCACCGGCGTTGGAAACCTGTCCACGGTGGCCGTGCTGTCGTCGCTGTACCCGGTGGTAACGGTTGCCCTGGCCCGCACGATTGACCGGGAGACAATGAGCCCGACGCAGGTTGTCGGTCTGGCGCTTGCGCTTCTTGCAACCGTACTGATCAGTCTCGGCTGATCAATGTCAGCTGATCAGCCGCTTGTGGGGTCTGCCCCCGGATACGGCGCATCACCCAGGCGGGCCTGCAGTCGGTTGAGTTCGGCCATCAGCTCAGCAGTGACCGCTTCGTGACCTGGCAGGCCGAAGATGTTGTTGATCTCCATTGGGTCAGCAATCAGGTCAAAGAGTTCCCACTCGATTTCCTGGCTGGGGTCACGCGCCCCGGGCTGGTCCATCGGGTCGTTGTAGTAGCAGATCAGTTTGTGGGTCCGCGTGCGGACTCCGTAATGAGCGGGGCATGCGTGGCTTCGATCGTTGTGCATCCAGTAGCGGTAGTACATGGAGGTGGGCCAGTCCTCGGGGGTGACACCGTCGAGAAGAGGCACCGCCGAGCGACCCTGCAGGTGCGCGGGGGCGGCTACGTCAGCAAGCTCAAGAAATGTCTGCGCAAAGTCCACGTTGACGACAATGTCGTCAACCACTGAACCGGCAGGTATCCGCCGCGGGTATCTCATGACAAGTGGCATCTGGAGCGACTCCTCGTACATGAGGCGCTTGTCGAACCATCCGTGGTCACCGAGGAAGAAGCCCTGGTCGGAGGTGTAAACGACGATCGTGTCATCGGCAAGCCGGTTCGTGTCGAGGTGGTCGAGCATGCGTCCGACATTGTCGTCGACGCTGGCGACCACACGGAGGTAGTCCTTGATGTAGCGCTGGTAGCGCCAATCGATCTCCTCGTCGAGTGTGAGGCCGGGTGGGACTGTTGCTTTGAGGTCCTGGATGGGATCGAGGTCCATCATGCGCATCTTGACGGCCTGGACCACCTCGGCACGACCAATGAGGTCATCCCGGAACGTGTCGGGAAACGGAATCGTGTCGTCCTCATACATCGCGAAGTGCTTCGAGTCCGGCTGCCAGCTGCGGTGCGGAGCTTTGTGGTGACAGAACAGCGCGAACGGCCGATCCTCGTCTCGTTCGTCGATCCAGTTCAGGCAGTCGTCGGTGATGAGGTCGGTGACGTAGCCAGCGCGTTCCACGACGCGTCCGCCTTCCTCAAGCATGACGGGGTTGTGGTAGTGACCCTGGCCGGGAAGAACACTCCAGTGGTCGAAGCCGGCCGGGT
>Ga0114956_1002199_pt1 | contig 15383 bp, 13 predicted proteins | sample MaitaG_FD_87304 | JGI IMG/M metagenome (GOLD analysis project Ga0114956, IMG submission 87304) | Marine algal microbial communities from Maine, USA - Maine_Asex2 metaG | ecosystem: Host-associated > Algae > Red algae > Unclassified | place: Maine, USA | collected 2015-01-05 | reverse complement strand
TGGATCTGTAAAGCCAGAACCAGTGCAGCCATTGTATGGTAGAAACCCTTCGCGGCACTTCCATCCAAAATTAATTCCCGGTAGGTTTTGCGTGTGATTGATTTCCTCCCGCGTGCTCTGGCCCACATCGCCGATCCACAGATCACCAGATACTTCATCAAAGCTAAATCGCCATGGATTACGCAGCCCGAACGACCAGATTTCATCCAGACCTGCGCTGCTGGCAAAAGGATTATCGGAAGGAATCGAATACCCTGGGGCCGTCGGATTGGCCGCAGTACTCACATCGATTCTCAACAGTTTGCCATGCATTGATGTCAGGCTTTGTGCCCGATTACCGGGATCACCACCACTGCCTCCATCTCCAGTGGAGATGTAGAGGTAGCCATCTTGCGGCCCAAAGTGGATTTGCCCACCATTGTGATTATTATAGGGCTGATCGATCGTAAGCAAGATCACTTCTGAGCTGGCCGATGCCGCATTGCCACTCGCTGTATATCGTGCAACAATCGTCTGGCCGTCGCTACCGATGCGGTTCACATAGTTGACAAAAAAGAACCCATTGTTGGCAAAATTTGGGTGAAAGGCCAAGCCAAGCAAACCTCGCTCTCCTGCGTTACGGACTCGACCACTGATATCGAGAAAGGGCGCAGTCGTGCGGTTGCCATCTTGATCATAAATCCAAATTGTACCTCCTTTTTCTACGACAAAGATGCGACCAGATCCATCGTTCGCATGCGTAAGATCAACTGACTGACTGGGGTTTTCGGTGGTAAACTCTTCAAAAGACAATTGCCCCTGAAGCATCGCGCTACTCGCGATCCACAAGAATATCACCACTACTATTGCTCTGTACATTTTCATCACTTAAAGGTTTAAATCAGATACGTGACTGTGTCGCAAATGGAGTCTCGGGGCCTGTAGAAGTGAGCGTTTGTCGGAAAAATGACTTGAACTGTCGTGAATAGATTTTAAAGATAGTGATATTCAAGCTACCAGACCCAATTCAAATCCTTCTGTCAGAAAACCTCGTCAGCACGCTCGATTTCATTGCTATTTCTATATTTGCCGCTCACTAAAAATTAGGTTGGATGACTCCTTTTCACGTGCCTTACAAGATTGATCCCCAATATGTCAAAAAAGTTGCCTACCTGTGTATGGAATTTGGCATTGACCAAGCACTGAAAACTTTTTCTGGCGGGCTCGGCTACCTCGCTGGAAGCCACATGAGAAGTGCCTATGATCTGGGCCAGAATATGATTGGTATTGGTATCCTTTGGAAGTATGGCTACTACGATCAAATACGCAGCCAAGACGCATCAATGGAGGTGTTGTTTACCGAGCGCCGCTACAATTTCCTGGAAGAAACAGACATTGTCTTTGACATCTCGGTTGACAAGCATCCGGTAAAAGTAAAGGCATGGTATCTCAATCCTGAGACTTTCGGCACAGCGCCGATGTTCTTTCTTTCTACTGATCTGCCAGAAAATGATCACCTCGCCCAAACCATTTCGCATCGACTGTACGACTCAGAACCCACAGCTAAGATTGCCCAGTACATTCTCTTGGGCCGTGGTGGAGCCGAGTTATTGCGACGCATCGGCTTCAACGCCGATACCATTCACCTCAACGAAGCGCACGGCTTGCCTGCGATCTTTGACTTGCTCTATGAGGACAATGACATGGCAAAACTCCGCGAAAAAATCGTCCTCACAACTCACACTCCAGTAGAGGCCGGCAACGAAGTGCATGATACCGACCTGCTGAAGAAGATGGGCTTTTTTCACGACAATGATCTGGATCTTGTCCGCAAAGTTTCTGGCATTCAGGATGGGCGATTCAATCTCACGCTGGCAGCCCTGAGGCTTGCACGCAAAGCAAACGGAGTATCAAAAATGCACGGTGAGGTGGCCCGTGAAATGTGGTCTCCTCACGCAGATATTTGTGAAATCGACCACGTGACCAATTCGCAAAATCACAAATATTGGCATGATCCTCAGCTCAGCACCGCGCTGGAAGAAAACAACGATGGCAATTTTTTGTCCCGCAAAGCGGAGATGAAAAAAGCCCTCTTTGATGAGGTCGTAGACCAAACCGGCAAGCAGTTTAGTGAGGATATTCTGACCATCGTTTGGGCGCGTCGCTTTGCTGGATACAAGCGTGCCGATATGCTCACGCATGACCTCGAGCGCTTCCAAAAGATGTTGGAAAATGCCGATCAGCCAGTGCAAATCATCTGGGCAGGAAAGCCCTACCCGATGGATTACGGTGCCATCCATACCTTCAATAATCTAGTCCGAATCTGTCGCGACAAACCCAATTGTGCCGTCTTGGTGGGATACGAACTCAAGCTTTCTAAACTGCTCAAGCAGGGATCTGATGTCTGGCTCAATACCCCCAGGGTGACACGCGAAGCATCTGGCACAAGTGGCATGACCGCCTCGATGAATGGATCGGTCAACTTCTCTACATACGATGGTTGGATACCAGAATTTGCCAAGCATGGACACAACTCCTTTATTATTCCACCGCCAGAGCCTGGACTGGACTGGTCTACCATCGACCAAAATGATCTGGATGCGGCCTATCGCATTCTGTTGGAAGATATCATTCCGACCTATTACAACGATCCCCAAACGTGGCTAGCGATTGCAAAGAACAGCATGCGGGAAGTGATGCCCTTTTTCGATTCATCGCGCATGGCCCATGAGTACTACGAGAAAATGTATTAACCTTGCTCTGACGTGAAATTGCTATCACCAATAAAATGCGCAGATCTTGCTGCCGAGATAGATGCAGTATTGATTGGTGAAGGCGATCGCATGATCACAGGGATAAATGAAATTCATAAGGTTGTCGAGGGGGATCTAACCTTTGTTGATGTAGAAAAATACTACGCCTCCTCCCTCGCCTCTGCAGCTTCGGTCATACTCATCAATAAGGAGACAACTTGCCCGCCAGGTAAAACGCTACTTCTGGTGGGTAATCCCTTTGAGATTTACAACCAGCTAATCGGCAGACTACGACAAGATCCCAGCTTCCATTTGCAAATTGCCAAATCTGCAGAAGTACATCCCAGTGCAATACTTGAGCCTGGAGTCGTCGTCGGTGCGCACGTCAAAATTGGAGCAAATTGTTATATCCAAGGCAATTGCTACATCGGCAGTGGCACTCAGATTGGCGAGCGAGTGATCATCGATGCCGGGACCACAATCGGCACCAATGCCTTCTATTTCAAAGATTATGGCACCCATCGAGAAAAGTGGCTTAGCGGAGGCCATGTGGAGATCGACGACGATGTCTTTATTGGTTCGCTATGTACAATCAATCGAGGTGTGTCTGGGACCACTCGTATCGGCAAAGGATCCAAGCTAGATTGCCAGGTGCATGTCGGACATGGTGTGGTGATTGGTGAGGACTGTCTGATTGCCGGTCAGGTGGGCATCGGTGGGAAGACCATCATCGGCAATCGGGTTACGATCTACGGCCAGGCTGGAATTGCCCAAAATCTCGTGATTGCTGATCGGGTCACCATCCTTGCAAAAAGCGGCATCGGCCACAACCTAGAAGAGGGAAAAACCTATTTTGGTATTCCTGCGACAGAAGCCCGCGAGCGTTACCGCGAAATGGCAACACTCAGGCAAATCACGCGCGACAAGACTAAATGACCACCCTTTCGATCAAGGTGATTGGTAAAGTACAAGGCGTCTGGTTTCGGGCCAGTGCACAACAAAAGGCACAAGCATTGGGATTAGAAGGATGGGTGAAAAATGAGCCAGATGGTTCGGTGCTGGTTTTGGTGCAAGGGTCTGAAGACAAGCTAGGGTCTTTTAGCGAGTGGTGCCATGAAGGTCCGGAACATGCTCGCGTGGATAAGGTCGTGAGTATTGAGGTCAAGGAAGAGCTGGACAGCAATGGTTTTGAGATTAAACGATCTTAGGCTCTGTGCCTGTCTGTGAAATCTCTGTGCATCTCTGTGTAACAACATACATGAGTCAAATTTACTCAGTATCTCAGCGATATAGAAATAAGTCATTAAGATATCGCAAAGCATCAAATATTTGACTGAGATTAGTACTAGAGGATTTCCTTACAGCAAAATTAAATCTGCCCATTTACCGGCAGCAATCAAGCTCACATCAGCATATTCTGCCAGAGCATGATTTACTCCTCGTATGGTGCGCTCGCCATGTGACTCCACAAGTACCTGGTCGGTCCAGCTCGCTCTATCGTACGGATGCAAAAGCAAATGTGAATGCCCTTCGATCAAGCCAGGAAGTGGTGATTTGGTGATTTGGTGATTAGGTGATTAGGTGAGAATACTCACAGCTCAATGCTCAGTGCTCAAGGCTCACAGCTCATTGCTCAAGGCTCACAGCTCATCACTCACAGCTCAATGATCATCACTCAATCTGAAATACCACCCATAGGCCAGGCCAGCCAAAAAGAATCCAAAAAACTCCCGAACCAATTCTATGTGAGGAGCTTCGGCTTTCATCGATCCTGTAATTGTTGGCATGCCCATGCGTAGCCAAGAAATAAAATCAGGAATCAATAATAATATTCCGAAAAAGCATGCAGCTAATCCGGCAATCGGCACTAAACTTGAGCTCTTGCCGGAAAAATGTTGCACCGCGCAAAAGGCAACTGCCACATAAAGCAAAATCCACATCAGAGGATCAGGATCATTCATCTGCCAATACGCAAACAGCAAAAACAAAAACATGATGCCAAGGTGAACATATTTCATACTGCGATCATTTACCTTAATTTATTCTAAGGAAAGTATGATTATGCATTTCACCAGAACTAAAATTCTATGCGATAACTAATGTTGGGAAGAATGCCTAAATCCTCTCTACCCTGCCGCTCCATCAATAGAGGATCCCAATAATAATATGCAATGTTGCGTCGATTCGTGACATTTAATAAATCCAACCCCACTATGCTGCTGTATTTTTTCCGATTTCGCTTGTAGTAGATGCGCAGATCCACTTTATAAAACGTAGGTAACCGTACGGAAAATGCATCTCTTTCATCATACACTGTACGCAACAATTCTTGCGATTGTCGTTCGTCGATCGGACTATCCCAAAACCCACCATGGGCAACGACCCGGAGATTGAGACCAAGTGATTTTTGCTTTGCAATATCCTTACCGACAGAAAATTCTTTGCCCCCAATTAAATTCACTGCATAATTTCCATTCCAGCGAGTATTCCTTTGCACACCATCCGAAGCGGTATAGCGAGAATCATACAGCGTTCCATTTAGTTCATAAAAGGTATTGCCGTCAAAATATTTTGAATATGACATTTCAACCCCTGCATTATACCCAGTGCCGCGGTTGTCAAATCGTTCGAAGGGGATATAGGGCAATTCATTCAGGGTGGAAAAACTACTACCAGGAGTGATATCGACCGGCACATCATAAAGCGATTGGAAATATGCCTCAACTACAATTTTTGAAGACTTATTTAAAAATTGCTTCCACGAAATGGTGTAGTGATTCGCCTTCATAAGATCAAGGCTACTATTGTCTCCCTCGTCACCGAAACGATAGTTTAGCAAGGCTGCATCTGGCACTTGACTATGCAGACCATAGCTCAATCCCAGTGTACTTTTGCTGTTCATGCGAATGCGTAGGTTTGCTCTTGGTTCTAGACTCCCCGTACCAGTCAGAGAGAATGAGGTAACGTGTAGCCCAAGATAACCTGTAATCCGCTCGGTAAATCGATTTTCGTATTCTGCGTATACCTGCACCAATGTCCCATTTCCATCAGCAATAAAATTAATATCGTCGCCCTGTGATATCCACGTAGCGAGATCATAGCTAATTTGCGAAAGCCGAGTCCCAATCAAAATACCCGACCTTTCATTAATTGGTGCTTGATAATTTGCATGAAGCCCCAAACGGGTTTCATTATTTCGATCAAATTCAAATGGCTGCAATTGTTGAGTATTATCTCTCAGGAGCGAGGAGCGCTCATGAGACAACCCACTGTATACTAAACTTGCATTGAACCGACCTGACCGCAAAGTGGCTCCAATGGCACCCATGCGAGAATCAAAATCAATATTTTGTTGGTCTTTAAATTCTAACCGCTCAGCCTCATCTTCCGGACTCATAAAAATATTGGAGCTCATCCCTCCCATTCCGAAAAAAGAGAGCTCCGATTTACCTGCGCGAAAGTCAAAATTAAATGCCAGGTCTTGAAAGCCTATCTCCTCACCGCCCAAGTCTACCCCCATCGCAGACAGGATACCAAGTGTAGAATATCGATAATTGACTAAAAAAGAACTTTCTTTCGACTTTGATAACGGCCCTTCTAGCGCAGCATCAATTCCGATCAAACCAATTTGTCCTTTGAAGTGGACCCGATCCTTATCCCCAGCACGGTAGTACATGTCAAGTGCACCACCGAGTACATTTCCATATTCGCTGGTGAATCCTCCTTTTTGAAAGGTCGAATTTTCAAGCATCTGTGCACTCAAAATATTCACTCCTCCTCCACTGCCTGTGGGGCGGTCACTGAGTGTTCCAGCATTTGCGGTGTGATTTGGATTTACTATCTCCACATCGTGCAAAAACCACTTCATCGTTGCTGGCCCATTTCCACGAATTACATTGCGATTCGCTTGGTCATTCTCATTTATTACCCCGGCATAATTTGAAACCAAACGTGCAGGGTCATAAAATGAGCCCGGAAAACGAAACACCTCTTCGGGTGTGATGGTATGTATCTGTGTGACATTTCTATTGCGCCGATATCCTTCTGCACTGACTATGACTTGCTCTAAATCTGTCAGCGCTGGCTCTAATAAAATTGTACCCAGGTTTTCTCGGCCCTTTCGAATTTCGAGGGTAGAAATAATCTTTGAAGTAAATCCGAGATAGGAAATCGACAGTTGGAAATAGCCCGGCGTTATTTCTTCAAATTGAAAAAATCCATTTTCGTCGGTGATGGTACTTTCAGATACGCCTCTTCCGGTCAGCACAACGGTGGCAGCACTCAGCGCTTGCTGATCAAGTGCGCTTTGCACTCGGCCACCCGGACTTACCATTTGTGCTCTCAGCTGCAGGCAGGAAAGTAGGATGAAAACAAGTACTCCTGTTATTCTAATCATGCGCCTATACTCCAAGAATCTGGCGGTTATACGCTTCATCTGCGTCGCCACCAGCAAAATCATCAAATGCCTTTTCGGTGATTTTTATCATGTGATCGCGAATAAATTCCGATCCTTCTTTTGCGCCCTGGTCTCCATCCTTGATACAGCACTCCCATTCCAACACTGCCCAGCCATCGTAATCGTACTGAGCCAGCTTGCTGAAAATCGCTTTGAAATCAACCTGTCCATCGCCCAGAGATCGAAACCGGCCAGGGCGATCGATCCAGTCTTGGTAGCCTCCATAAACCCCAACCCGGCCGCTGGGATTAAATTCAGCATCTTTTACATGAAACATTTTTATGTATTCATGATAAATATCAATGTAGGCCAAATAGTCTAGTTGTTGCAAAACAAAGTGACTGGGATCGTACAGAATATTTGCGCGCTTATGATCACCGGTGGCCTCACGAAACATCTCAAAGGTGATGCCATCGTGCAGGTCTTCGCCCGGATGAATTTCATAGCAAAGATCTACCCCATATTCTTCGTAGACATTTAAAATCGGTAACCAGCGCTTGGCCAATTCTGCAAAAGCTGTTTGTACCAGTCCCTGGGGTCGCTGCGGCCATGGGTACATTGTATGCCAAATAAAAGCACCCGAAAAAGTAGCCGCCGCATTGAGGCCCATGTTGCGACTGGCCATCGCCGCCCACTTTAATTGTTGCACAGCCCACTCTGCCCGGGCAGACGGATTATTGCGCACTCCTTCTGGAGCAAAGCCATCAAACATCACATCGTACGCAGGATGTGATGCAACCAATTGGCCCTGGAGATGACTAGCGAGTTCCGTAATTTCTACACCACATTCACGGGCTCTGCCCTTAAAATCATCGCAATAATCCTTGCTGGTTGCCGCTTTCTCTAGATCAATCAAGCGGCCATCCCAACTTGGTATTTGTACGCCAACGTATCCATAATCGGCAGCCCATTTGCAGATATTTTCGAGACTATCGTACGGTGCCTCATCTCCCGCAAACTGTGCTAAGAATACTGCAGGTCCTTTTATATTTTTCATCAGAACGATTTTCTTTTTACTTAATCAAACGCAACCCATTTCTGGTCACTCTGCCCACTCTCCACAACCTTGTGGATAAATTGCATGCCGCGCACGCCGTCATCTACCGTCGGAAAATCATAGACCGGATTTACCTCCTCGCCAGCTAGTCGAGCTTGTACATGCTTCGCAAAATTACGATAGATGCCAGCAAAAGCCTCCAGGTATCCCTCCGGGTGCCCAGCAGGCAATCGAGTATGTGCTTGTGTTGCTTCCGACAAATCACCCACTCCGGTCCGAATCACTTGCATGGGTTTATCCTGGTACCGTACCGTGAGGTAATTGGGATCTTGCTGACCCCATTCGATTCCTGCTTTGGTGCCGTAAATGCGGATTTTCAAATTGTTTTCCTCACCCACCGATATTTGACTGGCAAACAATATTCCTTTGGCTCCATTCTCAAATCGGAGGAGCACATTGCCGTCGTCATCCAGTCGCCGACCTTCGACAAAAGTGGAAAGATCTGCACACATTTCTTTGATGCGTAAACCCGAAATATACTCTGCCAGATTTTCCGCGTGAGTCCCAATGTCTCCCATACTACCGGCGATGCCAGAACGGGCAGGGTCGGTGCGCCAGGCCGCTTGCTTTTGATCACTTTCTTCTAGTTTGGAGCTTAACCATCCTTGCGGATATTCCACTACAATTTTTCGGATCTGACCTAAATCTCCATTGGCTACCATCGCCTTGGCTTCTTTTACCAGCGGATAGCATGTGTAATTATGGGTCAGCGCAAAGATGAGACCCGAGTCATCCACAATCTTTTTTAGCGCATGTGCTTCTTCCATATTGAAGCAAAGGGGCTTGTCGCATACCACATGAAACCCATTTTCTAAGGCCATCTTAGCGGGAGGGAAGTGCACGTGATTTGGTGTCACAATCGAGACAAAATCCATTCGGATATCTTCGGGAAGCTGCTTTTCTTTTTCGATCATCTCTTCGTAAGTCCCGTAGACTCGATCTGCAGGTAAATAGAGGTCTTCTCCAGACATCCGTGATTTTTCGGGATTGCTACTGAAGGCACCACAGACCAAATCGATCTCACCATCGAGGGCTGCCGCCATGCGATGTACCGCGCCAATAAATGCACCTCGGCCTCCACCGACCATACCCATGCGAAGTTTTCTGCTCATTGCTTTCTGACTTTTAGTTTGGCTCTGCCAGCATACTGGCCCAGATGGTCGAATATAAGATATGCTAGTAGAATTTTCAATCTGGGTTGCTAAGCTAATTACATTAAATTAGTCTCCCTAACCAAGCACCTTGCAAAATGAAAGTAGTGACAGGAAATCGTGCGTTTTTTGACGGCATCGGACAAGTAGGATTTGAGGGTTCAGAATCAGACAATCCCCTTGCATTTAAATACTACGATGCCGAGCGACAAATCGCTGGTAAGCCAATGTCTGAGCATTTGCGCTTTGCGGTTGCCTACTGGCACAGCTTCTGTGCAGAGCTATCCGATCCGTTCGGCCCCGGCACGCGCAAATTGCCTTGGAACAGTGCCGACGATCCAGTGCGCAGAGCAAAAGATAAAATGGATGCCGCATTTGAGTTTGCCACCAAAATGAGCATCCCTTACTATTGTTTTCACGACATCGATCTGGTCGATGAAGGAGACACCATCACTGAGACCGAGCGGCGACTCCATGCCATTGTTGACTATGCCAAGCAAAAACAAAGCGATTCTGGAGTCAAACTTTTGTGGGGCACTGCCAATGTCTTTTCCAATCCGCGCTACATGAATGGCGCCTCGACAAATCCAGACTTTCACGTACTGGCATGCGCTGCTACGCAAGTAAAAAACGCAATCGATGCGACCATTGAGCTGGGTGGAGAAAACTATGTTTTCTGGGGAGGTCGAGAGGGCTACATGTCTCTCCTGAACACGGACATGAAGAGGGAGCAGGAACACATGGCTCGATTTCTCACAATGGCCCGGGACTATGGGAGAGCGCAGGGATTCAAGGGGGTTTTCTTAATTGAACCTAAGCCGATGGAGCCCATGAAACACCAATACGATTTTGACTCAGCCACTGTGGTTGGGTTCTTGCAAAATCATGGATTGGATAAGGACTTTAAAATCAATGTGGAAGTAAATCATGCCACGCTGGCAAGCCATACGTTTCAACATGAGCTGCAAGTGGCTGCCGATGCAGGGATGCTCGGCAGTATCGATGCCAACCGTGGCGACTATCAAAACGGCTGGGACACCGACCAATTTCCAGTCAATCTTTACGAGCTCACACAGGCGATGCTTGTGATTCTTGAATCGGGTGGTCTCGGAAAAGGTGGAGTCAATTTTGATGCAAAGCTGAGACGCAACTCGACAGACCTGGACGATATCTTCCTCGCACACATTGGCGGCATGGATGCATTTGCCCGAGCTCTGCTGATCGCTGATAACATACTTGCGAAATCAAACTACCGGCAGTTTCGCAAAGATCGCTACAGCTCTTATGACAGTGGCAAAGGAAAAGCGTTTGAAAATGGAGAACTCTCGCTTGATGATCTGCGATCATATGCCATCGAGCATGGAGAGCCGGCTGCAAGAAGTGGCAAACAAGAAATGCTGGAAAACCTGATCAATCAATACTTGTAGACTGCAAGCAATCTTTTCCTAAATTAGGAAGCAGAAGAAAACGGAAAATCTACTAAACACTACTTGAAAAATGAGCCAGACGAAAACTGCCCAAGCTCCCGATATGGGACTATTTTGGGGATGCTTTATTGCCCTAATTGCCACTGGATTTGGATTTATTGCCCGCGTACTCACTTCGAATGAATGGGGGGCAGATTTTAATTTGTCACAAACACAGGTCGGCGAGATCAACGGTGTGGGTCTTTGGCCCTTTGCCATAAGCATCGTCCTATTCAGTTTGATTATCGACCGGATCGGATACAAAGCCGCCATGTGGTTTGGCTTGGCCTGCCACATTATTTCGACAATCATCATCTTTTTTGCCGACGGCTATGGCATGATGTACGCAGGTACATTCATTCTTGCGCTGGGGAGTGGTACGGTTGAGGCGTACATAAATCCGGTCGTCGCTACCATGTTTAATGAAAATAAACCAAAGTGGTTAAATATTCTACACGCAGGCTGGCCAGGTGGTATGATCCTTGGTGGGCTCATTGTGATCCTCTTGCTACCCGGTCTGGAATGGCGCTATAAGATTGCCGTTGTTTTGATTCCGGCAGTGATTTATGCAATCATGTTGGCCGGCAAACGATTTCCGGTTCAAGAGCGCGTCGCTATGGGTGTGTCATACAAAGAGATGCTTGGCGAAGTAGGCGCGATCGGAGCAGCGATTATTGGATATATGGTCTTTGCAGAAATCGGTCGTCTGATTGGTTTTGATTTAGGCGGTATTGTTGGCGCATTGTTGGCTGGCATTATCTTTTTTGTGTACACCAAATCGTTGGGACAACCGCTCTATATTTTCCTATTGCTTTTGATGATGATCTTGGCTACGACCGAGTTGGGTGTAGATAGCTGGATACCGCCACTGATGGAAGGACCGATGGAGCCCATTTTTGGTAGCAATGCTGGTGGCTGGGTACTGCTGTATACCTCCTTGATCATGGTCATTTTGCGCTTTTATGCAGGATCGATTCTGAAGCTGGTGGGCAGTCCGTTGCGTCTACTGGCCATAAGTGCACTACTCGCTGCCATCGGTCTGGCCCTGCTATCAAAATCTGCCGGCATCGGTATCCTGGTTGCAGCAACGATCTATGGATTTGGCAAGACCTTCTTCTGGCCTACGACACTCGGGGTGGTTTCAGAACAATTTCCTCGCGGAGGTGCCATGACGCTCAATGCCATCGCTGGGATGGGTATGCTTGCCGTGGGTACTTTCGGAGCACCGATTTTGGGCTATTTGCAAGATTCTGCAATAGCCTCAGAATTGCAAGAGAAAGATCCTCGCCTGGTCGATACCTATGTCATCGATGATCAAAAATCCATCATAGGCAAATACAAGAGTCTCAACGCCGAAAAAGTAGCAGCTGCCCCAGCCGCAGATCAAGAGATCATTGCAGAAGCTCAGGGTCTGTCACAGAAAAATGCACTGAGCTCTGCGGCAACATTGCCGATCATCATGTTGGTCTGCTACATTGGCTTGATCTTGTATTTCCGCTCTAAAGGGGGGTATAAGCCAGTGGACGGGGCCTCATCGGGACACTGATTTAATTGACAATGGATTAGGTTACGGAATCAAATTCCGGGCCTACTACTATTTGAAGGGTAATATGTAAGGCAGCAGCAGATCATTTTGCTGTTTGCTGGTTTTAAACATGAATATGAAAGGAAAATCTGCTTACGTTACTGGAGGGACAAAAGGCATCGGTCTGGCAGTCGTGCAAGCATTGGTGGCCAATGGTATGAATGTCTGTTTTACCGGGAGGTCACAGTCATCGATTGATGAAGCTCTCGCTGCATTGGATGCTGAGAAGCAGGTGCAGGGCGTCGTGGCTGATGTGCGTGATCGGGATGCGCAAGAAAGAGCAATCGAGTCGGCGATCACCAGATGGGGTCAGCTCGATGTGCTTGTCGCAAATGCAGGAGTGGGCCATTTTGCCTCCATCGAGGATCTTACTCCGGCACAATGGTCTGAAGTAATCGATGTCAATCTCACCGGCGTTTTTCACTCAGTTCAATTGTCGATTCCGCATTTGAAGAAAACCAAAGGATACATCATTACCATCGCCAGTTTGGCTGGTGCCAATTTTTTCCCACGCGGTTCAGCATACAATGCCAGCAAGTTTGGACTGGTTGGATTTACTCAGGCTGTGATGCTCGATGTGCGACAAGACGATATCAAAACAACAACCATCATGCCCGGATCGGTGAGTACACATTTTAATGACCATACCCCAAGCGATGCCGATGCATGGAAGATTCAACCCGCAGATCTCGGTCAGATGGTGGTCGATCTTTTAGAGATGCACCCACGCACCTTGCCAAGCAAAGTAGAGGTTCGACCCAGCAAACCGCCAAAGAAGTAAGGGAGCTCTTCCGCAACCGTTAACGAAAACCAAATGCTGCGCCTTGCGTGTGGAAAGATGTCTATTGTCCTCTCATTAAGGCGATGACAAATTCTTTTCAAAGCAAAGCAAAGCAAATCATGAAAAAACTAGTAATCGCACTTCTATTTTTCTCCGTTGCCATTGGCAGCAGTCAGGCACAGAGTATTGTAAAACTTGATCCCATTTCGTTGGCATTTGGGCAGCTGAGAGCAGGTTATGAGAAATTCAGCGACAAGAACTCCATTTATGTGGGTGCCTCCTACATCAGCAGAAATTTCTTTGGCGTCAAGTATTCTGGTGCCGGAGTTTTTGGGCAATATCGCTGGTATCTTTCAGACGTAGATACTCCCAAAGGGATTTTTGTGGGACCTCACGTAGGTTTCAACTACATCAGTTTTAATAATTCCTTTACCGAAAATTTCAGTTATTCCGCATTGCGTCTGGGCGGCATCATTGGCTATCAAGGCACCATTGGGACTAACTTCACCTGGGAAGTAGGAATCGGGCCTTCATATGGTCTCACCTTCGGATCGAGCGACTCGTTTACCAATCTTTTTGGATCAGGCATTGTCCCGGTCTCATCATTTGCGGTAGGCTACGTACTCGACTAAGTACAGATATCTTTAGCACAATTTTGCGGGGTCTACGTCAAGTAGGCCTCGCTTTTTTAGCTGATATTCACCAATTGATCTATGGTAAGTTATGCTCCAGATTAGAGGAATAACACAAAAATATTATTTACCTTGCCTCGGAATGCAAATGCACAATTTCGCAATTGCCGTGCAGCCATCTATTCCGATCGACTAGGCTAGAATGTAAACGTTCATGATGTATCGTATTGTTAGTACTGTACTGCTAGTTTGTCTCTTATTTGCCTCTTGCAAAAAAGAAGAAGCCACCTGTCCTCTACTCATGGATGCGATCGTTGGCACGTGGCAGTCATCAGCGTTAGGTGCAGGAACCATTACGTTTCAAGGAGATGGGTCTCTATTGGACGACAATGATCTGCTGATAGGTGGCAGCGCTGGAGGTGCCAGTTTTACCGATAAGAGCTGGAGCATCACCGGAGATCAAAACAATGAATTATTGATTACTGCAAATGCTGGTACGTCTTTTCTCAACACGAATCTGACTGTATCTGAATGGACCTGCAGCCGCATCACTATTATGGAGTTTGGAATAACTATAGCATTGGAAAAAATCGGCTGAATACATGCACAGCAACTAATAAATCAAAACAAACAAACTCAATATTTTTAAATATACTTCATCATTAAACAACTGACATGAAATTACGACTATCCATTTTATTTGTTTTGTTGCTGGGAGCCGCTGGTCTCTTTGCTCAAAAAGGCATTGTAAAAGTTGATCCCTTTGGCTTGCTGATTGGGCAGATCAACGTAGGCTACGAGCATGTGCTCAATGAAAAATCAGGCATTGAAGTTGGCCTATCCTATTTTCGGTACAATGTGACTTTCGGTTCTGCCCCCGAAGAAGCTTTTTCTGGAATTGGAGGCTACGCAATGTACAGAATCTACTTTGCCAAGGCATTGGATGCACCTCGTGGCCTCTATGCGGCACCTCGTATCGGCTTTGGCTCTACAGGTTCATCTTCCTCTGACCAAAAAAATACTCGCATCGCCATTGGAGGACTTTTTGGTCATCAATGGGTGTGGCCCAAAGATGGGGACGCTGGATTTACACTTGACCTGGCATTAGGAATTGCTTACCGCACTAATAACAACGAAGGTATCTCCTTTAATGAAGGCATTGGTCCTGCCATTCGGGTTGCTATCGGGTATGCATTTTAGAGTACGTCGATAAAATTGAAATAAAAAAGCCCATCAGTCGGATTGATTGATGGGCTTTCTTTTTGCGCAGCGATCTAAAAATCTCCCGACAATTCCTCTCCCAAATAGAAGTCAAGTATTTTATTGCGGAACAATAGATCATACTTGGCAATCGTCAGTTGATTGTTTCCTTGGCTCAGACGATTTTGCGCATCCAATAGATCATAACTATTGCTCATTCCCAATTCATAGCGCTTTTCCATGTTGTCATACGCATTTTGCAAAAATTCCACTTGACGCAATCCCGCGGTGTACTGTCGATGTGCCGTACGCAAGTCTGCCAG
>Ga0114956_1002197_pt1 | contig 15398 bp, 11 predicted proteins | sample MaitaG_FD_87304 | JGI IMG/M metagenome (GOLD analysis project Ga0114956, IMG submission 87304) | Marine algal microbial communities from Maine, USA - Maine_Asex2 metaG | ecosystem: Host-associated > Algae > Red algae > Unclassified | place: Maine, USA | collected 2015-01-05 | reverse complement strand
CTGTTTTGACCATTATCAATAGTGCTATTAAGAATAAAGCCCAACTTCCATAATTGATAAATCCACTCGGGCTTACTAAAACGAAGGCTACTGTTCCTATTGCTAGGGCAACTCCTAAAAACACTCCATTTTTCACTGCTATATTCATTAGTATTAAATTTAGTTAGAGTAAAATTGTCTATGAGCAAAAGTACCTAAAATTTTTCCTTTGAGGTCGACACCCCAGAAAGGTGAATTTTTCGACTTTGACTTATTGGATTCTTCGTTGAGAGTAAATGATTGTTTGGGATCAAATATTGTGACTCTTGCATCAGCTCCAACTTGGAGTAATGGAAGGCTTAAATTGAAAATTTCTCTCGGATTGATTGCAATGCATTTGACGAAAGTCTGCAAATCCAATCCATTAATGTAAGTATTCATTGCTGGGTACATTGTCTGCAACCCCGTAACCCCAAAATCTGCCTTGTCAAACTCGACTAATTTCACTTCTTGATCTAGTGGTTGGTGATCAGAGCAAATGATATCTATCTTTTCTTTTGAGAATAATTTGATGAGTTGATTTTGGTCTTTAGTTGATCTCAGAGGTGGATCTACTTTAAAGTTGGTATCAAATGTTACTAAGCTTTCATCATTCTTAACTAGGTGCAGGTAGTTGACTGAAGTAAATACTCGAGAATCCGTCTTACTACTCTGTGCTACTTTGACACTTTTAGGCGATGAGAGTTTGTGCAATAACAATTTGCCTTGAGCATACTGATTAACGCTTATATCTCTATTCACTCCAATATCTTCGACGATGGTAGCTTGGCCTGTGAGTCCAAGTGTGATATTGACATCTCCTTCGTTCATTTGCCAATCTTTTGATAGGCTCTTGACTCTTGGTTGATTGATGATTACTGTCTTGAGTGCTTTGGCATATTGTAAAGCTCTGTAAAGATTACCTTCGTCTGAGATTGATTGAGTTCCATCTGTGTATCCTACTGCTCCGGCCGACTTCAGGTCATGCATCTCAGTGAGGTGATCACCTAGTGCTGATTGAGTAATTGAGGCTAAAGCGTGGATTGACACGAGGTGTGAATTACTCTGTGACAAGACTGAAGATAGCGATGCTGCATTGTCAATTGTAGGTTGTGTATTGGGTAAGGTGATGATATCTGTAAAACCACCTGCTGCTGCTGTATCGAGTAATGAAGTGAGTGTATCTCTAAACTCAAATCCTGGTGCTGTCAAATGTGTACCAGTATCCACCCAACCTGGTGAGATACAACCTTTAGTGAAGATCTGAGAATATTTTTTGGGATTGAGGTTTTTACCAATTTCTACAAATTTGCCATTTTTGATAATGAAGTCTAAGGTCTTATTATTGAACTCATGACCAGGATATATGACTTTAAACTTTTGTAGGTAGATTGTCATTTGGCAAATAACTAATGAGATAATTGGGCAATATTAACGCCAATACCTCAGAATCAGGGTCTCAATTGCTAAAAATATTAATGCAAATATAAGACACCATTTCCAGAGAAAAACTCCTTCTTCCTTTTCTTTGAGTTTAGCCAGAAATTCTGTGGTTTCTTGATTATCATAAATCGTAAATGCAGAGCTATACTGATCTGCTAGATCAGATTGAGAAAATACAGCCGGATTAGATTCAATTCTATTGTAATTAAACGCTACTGACTTAATCGTTTTGTCTCCATTGGCGATGGTGTAAAATCCTGCTTCTGAAATTTCGTCTTTGACGACTAACTCTGTAACTGCACCTTGATTAGTCTGTTGCGGAATATATTCAGCTTGGTCACCCTTCAGCGAGATGACTGATTCGGCATTACTACTTGTAGTGGATACTTTGATTTGATTCGTCTTTCCTATCTGGTAGGCAAGTGATTGTTCTGATCCTTGAGCAAAGGTCATTTTATAAATCATTGGTACAAAGACTTCTGCATACTCTACCAATTCACTATATCGTCTGTCTAATGGTGCTGCGCAAACATAGAGATGTCCTTCGTCACGGTGATATTTGGTCACAAAAGCGCTTCCATTTCTATAGCTCAGAAGGGTCTCTCCTGCCTTGCTGGATGCGCCTCCAAATCTAAACTGTCCTGTAACTTTTGGCAAGTCTGCATTTGCCTTCTTTTTCAAATAAACCTTACTGAATACGAACTCATCAGTATTGATTCCATATACAGTATTTTCTGTAGTCTCCCATTGTGTGATTTTTGGTGTACTCAACTTATCGAAGAATTGGTTGAGTGAGTTGACACTGGCATCCTGTGGAGGAAAGCAGACTACATTCCCTCCTTTACGAATAAAGAGATCAAGTTCTGAAATTAATCCTGAAGAGAGGTTGGCTACATCTTCAAGGATGATCAACTTATAATCACTCAATGTGCTATAGTCTAGGCTTTTTACATTACTCTGAGACAACTTAATTACTTGAATTCCATCAAACAGTGCTTTGACATACTTATTGGGGCCGCTGTCAGATATAGCAAGCACTTTATTATCATTAGAGATGAGGGTTGACAGATAATATTGATCGTCAAACTGAACTGGATAGTCTCTAATCTGCAGTGTAATGTCTTGTTGTCCTTCTTTAAGCATGGTAAGATTGACTGTATCTACTCTAGATGAGTTGGCTTCTATTGAAAAAGAACCTGCTGGTTTTTTTTGTCCATTTTGTAGCACAGTAAGAGTTACTTCATCCTGTCTTTGATCACTATAGTTGGTGAGTTTTACCATGAGTGAATTCCTCTGTCCTACTAAAGCTACAGGTGAAGAAAAGTAAGCACTATCAATTGAGATGTTTTGCTGAGTTACTGCCTTGAGCGGCACTAAGCTTAGAGAATATGTTGTGTCTAACTCAACTGGTAAGTCAGTGATACTCTTTTGAAAATCTGATAGCATGAAGAAAGATTTTTCTCCGTCTTGCTTTTCGAACGTTTGCTTTTGCTTTTGCAGAATTGTATTGAGGGGCTTTACTTTTGGTGTAATGTTGATGCTTTTGATTGCATCGAGTGCTTCTTCTTGACTCAGGATCTTGGATGTCAGACCACTATAGTCATGTGTCAAAATTTGGAATCTATCAGTCTCTTGATAAGATTTAACGATATCGCTTGCTTGTTTTTTCCCTTTTTCCATGAGGGGAACATCACTACTTAAGCTCGTCATGCTAAACGAGTTATCAACGAATACTGAAATTAACTTTTGTTTGATACTCTTGTTCTTATCACCAAGAAATGGCTGAGCAAATGCGAGTACAAGTAGTGCTAGTGCTAACAATCTGGCAAGTAATACAAGTAAGTTTCTAAGTTTTCTACTTGCAGACCTCTCTTCTTTTACTTCTTTGAGAAATTTGACATTGGTGAAGTAAACTTGCTTGTATCTCCGAAAATGAAATAGATGAATGATGATTGGTATCGCCAATGCCAAAAGACCCCACAAAATTCCTGGAAACAAAAACTGCATAATTCCTTAAAATGAAATAATAGTAATCGTAAAATACAATCAATCGGTAACTTAAACGCAAGTAGATGACACTCCAATATCTATAAGTGTATAAAAGTTATCACTATTCAAGACTCATAGACACATTCTTCCTTAGACATTACCACCAAAAACTGAAGCAAGGTATGATCTATTCATCATTGCAATATTCTCTATAGAGATTTCCTTTGGACATTCGACTTCACAAGCTCCAATATTACTGCACATACCGAAACCTTCCTTATCCATTGTATCTACCATATTCTTTACTCTTTTGGTCTGTTCTACTTCACCTTGAGGAAGTAACCCTAAGTGAGCTACTTTAGCTGAAGTAAAGAGCATTGCAGATCCATTAGGACATGCTGCTACACAAGCTCCGCAACCAATACAAGTGGCTGCATCAAATGACTGACCGGCTAAGTCTTTTTCAATTGGAATTGCATTTCCATCAGGTGCTTGTCCTGTATTGACTGAGATATAACCGCCTGCTTGGATAATGTGATCAAATGAAGAACGGTCAACTACTAAGTCCTTAATCACAGGAAATGAGGCAGCTCTAAACGGCTCGATAACGATATCATCACCATCCTTAAAATGTCTCATATGGAGTTGGCAAGTCGTAGTTCCTTTCTGCGGCCCATGTGGCCTACCATTGATTACCATATTACAAGATCCACAGATTCCTTCTCTACAGTCGTGCTCAAATGCAACGGGTTCTTTCTTATCAGAAATCAATTGTTCGTTTAATACATCCATCATTTCTAAGAATGACATATCACCAGTAGCCTCTACAGAATGTGCTTCGTAGTGCCCTTTATCTTTATTATTTTTCTGTCTCCAAATTTTCAGATTCAACTTCATAATAACTTCAATTTTATTATTCTTAGATTATTTGTAGCTTCTTGTTTTGAGTTCAACGTTTTCAAACTTCAATTCTTCTTTGTGAAGAATCGGTTGAGTATCATCCCACTCCCATGCAGATACATAGGCATAATTGACATCATCCCTTTTTGCTTCTCCCTCCTCGGTTCTGTATTCTTCTCTGAAATGACCTCCACAAGATTCGTTACGATCAAGTGCATCTACCATCATCAGTTCTCCGAGTTCAAGGAAGTCAGCAACTCGAGTTGCCTTTTCTAATTCTGGATTATAATCTTCAAGGTCACCAGGAATGAACACATCTTTGTAAAATTCATCTCTGAGTTCTCTGATCTTTTGTCTTCCTATTTTTAGTCCTTCTGCAGTCCTTGACATGCCACAGTACTCCCACATCAATTGTCCTAGGCGTCGGTGGAAAGACTCAACTGATTGATTACCGTTAATAGATTTCAACTTGAGTAGTCTATCGGTTACATCTCTTTCTGCTTGTGCAAATTCTGGAGAATCTGTTGTGATTTTTTGTGTTCTGATTTCATCAGACAGGAAGGTACCAATCGTATAAGGAATTACGAAGTACCCATCTGCCAATCCTTGCATGAGGGCTGATGCTCCGAGTCTGTTAGATCCGTGATCTGAGAAGTTGGATTCTCCGAGACAGAAGAGTCCTGGAACATTCGTCTCTAGGTTGTAATCAACCCAAACTCCACCCATGGTATAATGTACTGCTGGGTAGATTTTCATTGGATTTTTATACGGATTTTCTCCAGTTATTTTTTCATACATCTGGAATAGGTTACCATATTTGGCCTCAACCACAGCCTCACCAAGTTTAGTAATATCTGGATTATCTATGCCTTGAGAGATTGCCTCTGCCTTTCCATATCTCTGGATGGCACTTGCAAAGTCAAGAAATACTGCGAGACCTGTTGCTGAGACACCTTTACCTTCATCACATGCGACTTTCGCTGCTCTTGATGCGACATCTCTCGGAACGAGATTACCAAATGCTGGATATCTTCTCTCTAGGTAGTAGTCTCTTTCTCCTTCTGGAATATCTACACCTTTTTTCTTACCTTGTTGGATTGCTTCTGCGTCTTCAATTGACTTAGGCACCCATACTCTACCATCATTTCTTAGTGACTCCGACATGAGTGTCAACTTAGACTGATAGTGTCCAGATACTGGAATACAAGTAGGGTGTATTTGTGTAAAACATGGATTTGCCATCAATGCACCTTTCTTGACACTTCGCCATGCAGCACTTGTGTTACATCCCATTGCATTAGTTGATAGGTAAAAGACATTACCGTATCCTCCAGTAGCAAGGACTACACAGTGAGCTGCATGTCTATCTATTTTACCTGTTACCAGATTACGTGTGATGATTCCTCTAGCCTTACCATCAACAAGAACCAGGTCGAGCATTTCATGTCGATTGTACATTTCTACTTGACCATTTGAAATCTGTCTTGAGAGACCTTGATATGCGCCTATGAGGAGTTGTTGTCCTGTCTGACCTCTTGCATAGAATGTCCTTGACACTTGTACTCCACCAAATGATCTATTGGCAAGTAGCCCACCGTACTCTCTTGCAAAAGGGACACCTTGTGCTACACACTGATCGATAATATTGGTACTGACTTCTGCTAGTCTGTGTACATTAGATTCTCTCGATCGATAATCTCCACCTTTAATGGTATCGTAGAAGAGTCTGAATGTACTGTCACCATCATTCTGGTAATTTTTAGCGGCATTGATTCCTCCTTGAGCAGCAATAGAGTGAGCTCTACGTGGGCTGTCATGGAATGTAAATGCTTTCACCTTGTAGCCAAGTTCTGCAAGCGTTGAGGCAGCTGAAGCTCCAGCCAATCCTGTACCAACAATAATGACTTCAAGGTTTCTTTTATTATTTGGAGCAACCAGGTTCATTGAACCTCTATAGTCTGACCATTTATTAGCCAAGTCGCCTGGTGGCTCGTTTGATTTGAGTGTATAATTGGACATAATTCCTTATTTAAAGTACATATAGATTGGAATGATTGCAAACCCAAGAGGTATCAGTATTGAATACGCCATCCCTAGAAATTTGATGATCGGTGTATATTTCTTATGATTAATTCCAAGTGTCTGGAATGCGCTTTGAAAACCATGCATGAGGTGAAACGCTAAGGCAAATAATCCGACAAGGTAAGCTATAACTATCCAGAGTTGCTTAAAGGCTACTGACACTCTTGTGTAAAGGTCTTTTAATCCCATACCTTCGTAACCAGCATACGTGTCTATTAATGGTAATCTATTCATTTTCATCTTGAACCAAAAGTCTCCCATGTGGATACAGAGGAAGGCGAAGATTAAAATTCCTAGTAAGGCCATATTATTTGAGGCCCATGACTTGTTGGTGTTTGTTTTGACAAGGTATTTAGTACTCTTAGCTTTCTTGTTCATCACCTCAAGTAAGATCCCTTGGAATGCATGGAGGAGGATGAAGAAGTATAAGCCATATGATGTAAACTTTATCAATGGGTTATTAGTCATGAAGTAGGCATAGGTATTAAACGCCTCACCACCATCACTTTTAAGTAATTGTAAATTACCGATCAAGTGGATAGGAAGGAAGCTGATCAAAAACAAGCCTGTCAAGCTCATTACTATCTTCATACCTATACTTGAAGTAAAAAAGTTTATTATCCAATTCATATCGTTGTGAAATATAATTCTATGCAATATAACATTACAGATGACTAATATGGCGATCTAGGGGAATGGCTTCCTTGTTATTTAGAATAAATCTAAGCAAAATCTATCAAAGAATGAACGCGACCCAAAGAAAAAAGAGTCTTGACTCGTAATCTATTGTAAATCCATGGGAACATCTATCTTTGTGCATCTTTTTGGAGATTGAACCTCAGAGATATACTAACTAAAATCAAATAGACTTGAAAAAAATATTGATACTTCTCGCATTTGCACCTATCCTACTGATGGGACAATCTATTAAAGTTGGAGTTAGAGCAGGACTTGATTTTTCAACACTCTATGGTCCAGTAGAGTCTGCAGAATCAACCGGGGTTAGTAATGGATTTCATTTTGGCGTTAATGTTTCAAGATACTTTACTAATTCATTTGGACTAAGGCTTGAGCTTCTCTATCAACAAAAGGGCTTTAGAAAAGAATATAATGGTTTAGGCTACTATCCTATTAAACTTGAAGACACAAATCTTTTCTATACTGAGGGTAATATTGACTACATATTAGAGGTCTCAAATGCGTATGCATCTATTCCAATTACTGCACACATCCAACCATTTAGTTTTATGGAATTCTTTGCAGGATTTAGTGCCAACTTTTTGATCAATCCAGTTGGAAGTGGGACGATTGATTTTACAAGTACGAGTGACCCTGAAAGATTGTTCTACAGGCAGACATTACAATATGCATACTATCAAGATGAAGCAGGAATGGAAGGGACATCAGTCCATAGACCACAAGTGTTTGTAGGGGAAGACATAGTTTCTATTCCTGGGGCAGTTGGAGCTTACCACTTCCTAGATTCAAACGATGAAAAAATCTTTAAAGGTTTTGATATCTCTGCAATCGTCGGTACACAAATCTATGTCAATAAGAGTTTTTATATAGGATTGAGAGCCGAGTATGGATTTAGGGATATTACAAATGATCGCGTAGATTTCAGTCTTGAATCGCTTTCGGATACTGGTGGATTTAAGGTAAATGATGACAAGGACCACCAAGTCACATTACAAGCCTCCGTTGGTTTTAGGTTTTAAATCTTTATTCCAATTGCAAAGTTATAACTTCTTCCTGACCCACTTACTCCAGATGCAAAGGGTCTATAAAATGTATCCAATACATTATCAATTGATGCTCTTAGGGTGATTTGATTCATAGATTTACTGAACCCCAAGTCAAGGACACTCCAAGAGGGTGTTCCTGACGGTAGAGCATATTCTGGATTGTCAACTGATCCTCCATAATCTTCAATGAGTTTGCTCCCATTGAAGTGGTAGTCTACTGAAAACTTATAGTCACGATAAGTGTACTTCAACCCTGCCCAACCAAATAATGGTGGAATGTGACCTAGGGGAGTTTCAACTTCATTCTCTTTGCTAATCCCTTTAGTTAAATTGACTTTTGCACCAGCAGATAGGAATGAGATGAGATTCAAATCAAGGGCAATTCCTCCTCCGTAGATTTCGCCTTCATTTGCATTAAAATTTGCTGTTACATTTAGGCTCTGACCATCCTCATCTATGTACACAGTACCTCCATCAGGCAAAGAGCTTGACTGACGAACTATCACATCATCAATTATTACATAAAATCCGAAGGCCGTTAATGTTGCTTTGTCTGTAGAATATTGAATTGATAAGTCATGATTCAAGGTTCTCTCTGGTTTGAGATTGGTATTTGGTATTGTAATTTCATTATTATTGACTCTAATCTTGGCGAGGTCATCAATATTAGGCGCTCTAAATCCTTGACCCAATGCATACTTCAAAGAAACATTTCCTACTTTATACATTGCTGAACCAGAAGCAATGAAGGCACTATTGTCACTTGAAACACCATCATAGAAATAGTCAGGCCACTTGAATGTCTCCATGCTTTTATATCTGATCTGAGCAATTTGCCCAGAGTATCTCCCTCCTACGGTTAGTCTTAGTTTTTCATTAAGAAGGTAATACCCTAGTCTTGTATATGCTCCGTATTGTGTAAGATTACTCAAGCCATCTGGATACCTTGTTAGAGCTTCTGCTATATCTCCAGATTTGGACATAGACTCAGCAGATGAATTCAAAGTATTATGATGTACATCCAATCCGTAATTGAGATTTAACTTAGCATCGAAGGTCTTACTAAAGTCAGCAGTAAGACCCAGTACTTTGACATCCTCAAGTTGAGTATTAACAACAGCACTTCCCTGCATCTGAGTAATTCTGCTTTCTTCAATATCTTGAAATGATGCAATGATGACTGCTTTATCATAGAGCTTAGTACTCTTGGTCAGTTCAAGTTTGGGGCTTATCAATATTCTACTTTGAGGACCATAATGCCACTTCTCAAATAGAGGAAGACCAATGTCATTAACTAAGGAAAGTTGGTCATATCTTGGCACATTGGTCGATGTAGATAATTGAGCATTGATGGTCAGATGACCTATGCTACCAAGTTTAAATTTAAACTTTTGCAGGAAATCTAGTTGACTATACCCAGTGTTCCGTTGAATCAGCGGATTAAGATTTCTACGCAAGTTACCATCAAAGTCATAGTACAGATTAGTCAAACCATAAGTTGAAAAATTATCATAATCTTTTGATCGATTCATACCGACGCGTTGATCATCATATCTACCTATACTCAGCGATGTAGCAGTTGCCAATTTTTTACTCCCATACTGATGAGTAAAGTTGAATCTTGTGCCAAGATTAGAAGATGTGAATTGCGTATTAATTCTAAGTTTTTGTTTCGTGTTATACCTTGGTCGAAGTGTTTCAAAATGAATCACTCCACCTAGGGCATCAGTACCGTACATCAAAGAACCAGGGCCGAAGATGAGTTCTAGGTTTTCGAGAGATGAATGATCAACTGTAATGGCATTTTGCAGGTGTCCACTTCTGTAAATGAGGTTATTCAGCCTAACTCCATCAACTACAAGGAGAACTTTATTTGCTTCAAATCCCCTCATCACTGGGCTTCCTCCTCCAGCCTGACTCTTCTGAACATAAACACTTCCAGAATTGCTCAAGACATCAGCAGACGAATTGGATTGCTGAGATTGGATGTCGGCTTGAGATATCAGTTCTATCCGCTGTGGCAATAAGTCTCCTCTCTGTTGGGATCTTCCTACAATTTCGACAGTATTGAGTAGCTTTAAATTAGGAATCATGAATACATCCAAATTTTTCTTTAGAGTATCATTAATGAAAACTTGACGTTCGTCATACCCAATATAACTCACTGAGAGTACAATTGGAATCAAGTCATAGGGCACTGAGATTGTACCATTGACATCACTAATAGATTGAAAGCTTGGATTGAAAGCAGTCACTCCTATCAGCGGTTCTAAATCATCTTGGGTTAAAAACTGAACTTCAACCTGACCAGATAATAAAGGAAAGGTAGAATAACTAATTAGTACTAGGAAGCTGAATCGTAAAAGTAGTTCCTTCATTGATCTTAGATGATTTGACAAAAATTTTTCCTTCGTGGTAATTTTCTATTATTCTCTGCGCTAGAGATAGTCCTAGTCCCCACCCTCTTTTCTTAGTAGAAAAACCTGGTTGGAATACAGTCTTTTGTTTGTTTGCGGGTATCCCTTTTCCTGTATCGGAGATATCAATAAAGACTGAATCTTCCAAACGATAGAGGTTGGCTGTAATCTTGCCAGTTCCTTCCATAGCGTCTAATGAGTTACGTATGAGGTTCTCGACAACCCACTCAAATAGATGGTGATTAATATTGCCATAGATTGGGTCTTGGTCTGCGACTATCTCAAATTCTACTCTTTTTGAAGCTCTCTTTTTCATATAAGAGACAGATTTATTTATATCATCAACTAAGTTGGATTGGACTAAAATTGGAAGCGAGCCAATTTTTGAAAATCGATCCGCTATCAGTTCCAGTCTACTGACATCATTTCTGAGTTCATTGACTATTTCACCTTGGTCGGTGGTCAATTGTCCATCCAATATTAGGTGCTCAATCCAACCAATAATTGCTGATATAGGAGTACCTAATTGATGAGCTGTTTCTTTAGCCATACCTGCCCAAACTCTGTTTTGTTCTGCCTTCCGAGAGTTACTAAATCCGATATATCCAAGGAGCATAAATGCACCTAACATTATAAATTGGATGATCGGGAAGAGTGTGATGTAAGTGTATAATCGACTATTTCGATAATAGATATACCGACTATAACCGATTGACTCTATGGGGCTTTTGCCTGAATCTAGAAATTTTTGCTTTTCTTTTTCAAGGAAGGCTTGAGTCACTTCTCTACCAAAGTTTTCTCCAACGAGGTTGCCAGCTTCATCTTCTAGGATAACTGGAATATCGGAAATCTTACGCAAGATCAGTACCTCTACATTCTGATCATCTTGCTTATTGATGTCACTGCGAGTTACTGACTCTAATGCTTCTGCAAATAACTCTACCTTACTTCTCTCAAACTCAGCAAGACGCCGAGAGAGAAAAAGGGAATATAACATGGTGATCAAGATAATAGCAATACCAATGATACCAAGATAGAGTTTCCATTTCGATTTCCGTTCGTAGATATCCATAGACTTAATACAAACGTAATACTATTTGGTAGAGGTACTTGATTATTCTTCTATTTTCTGTCTATATGGCATTTAAACTAAAAGCGGAAGTTAGAATTGAATCTAACTTCCGCTTTGATATTTTTTAGCTTGTCTATAGACTTACATCGCGTTGAGTGAGATTTGCAACTCAATCTCGTCGTGGATGATTTTATCCTTTAAATCAGGGAAAAATTTAGCTGATCCATACTTGACATTAAAATCCGATCTATCGATAGTAAATGGCGGAGTATTTACGCTTAATTTCCCATTTTTATTTATAATTTGAGCTTTGAATCCAACTCCTTTTGTCACATCTTTTATAGTAAGGTTACCGTATACGAGGTGTGATGCATCCGGATCATTAGCAAGCTTAGCTACTTTAGTAATCTCAAAAGTAGATGTTGGGTAAGTTCTGACATCAAAGAAGTGATCTTTATTTTGTTCAGTTGTTCCTTTGAGGTGCCCTTCAAGTTTTTCTTTTCCTTGTCCTGCTTCTAGATCAGTTACAGTAATAGAAGTCATATCTAATATGAACTTACCGCCAGAGAGATCACCACCATCAAGTTGAACACTTCCACTGCTCAATGCAATAGTTCCTGAGTGCTTTCCGGCAGGCTTTGACCCAGTCCAATTCACTTTACTGTTTGCAGTATTTACCTTGAGAGTATTCGTAGCTGCTGGAGCTGTAACTTTTTTAGCTTCTCCGACGGTAGCCTTTGCTGCTTTAGAATCACCAGAACATGATGTAAGCATACAGATAGCAATTATACTGATTAGGATTAATAAGTTTTTCATTAATATTTTTATTTAAATAAAATAATTTGGTGTTTAATTAGGGTTCAAAAATAACAGATTTAATTCCAAAGTATTTAGAATTACATCAAATTTGATAGTATAATTATAAAGATTTTGAATTGACTTCTACTCTTTTCTTCAGAGCTGGACCTTTCTTGTCGTTAAAGCTGAGCAATTCTTCTATATTTTTGACAAAATGAATGTTGGATGGGATGTTGATTTGATTTGACAATACTTCGTAACCAGTCAAAACAGCTCTAGTTTCTGAGCCTACTATTTCTCCTAGTCTTTCTATATATCTCTGAATAGAATATGACTGTAATTTCTCATTGATTACGGTGATTACACAATCTACTTTGACGAGTTTGAGAGATTCTTCTAAACTTTCCAATGAGAAATTAGTGCCAAACATTAAAACTTCATTGCCTTTAGCCTTTAGCATAAAATGGAGGTAGAGGATTGAGAGTTCATGTGATTGTCCTTCTGGCAAGTAAAGTATTATTTTTTTCTTATCAATGTTATTAGGATTGTCTTCACATGAATTTACTTGTCCGATAATAACATTCTTCAATAAATTAGTAACAAATCTCTCGTGTACTTCAGAGATAGAACCAGCAATCCACATCATTCCCATTTTCTCGAGCAGAGGATTGACGAGTTCTTCCATTGTCTGAGAGAGTCCTTCCTGTACAATATGTTGATTGAGAATTAGATTGATGTTATGCTCATCCAATTGAAGGACTGAGTACATAATCGCATCAATATTATTTTCAAATTTAGAATGTACGTTGCTGAGCTTAGCAGCTATAGTTTTCCTTTCATCAAGTGCCAACTTGGATATAATAGAAATTTTGTATCCATTATTATTAAGCAGCGCGATATTCATGACGTTTTTCAGATCATCTTCATCATAGTATCTGATATTAGTTTTGGTCCGCTTCGGTATTACAATTGCGTAGCGCTTTTCCCAAATACGAATCGTATGTGCTTTGACGCCTGTAAGCTTTTCAATGTCTTTTATTGAATAAACAACCATTCTAATAATTATGATGTTTTCTTTTCACCATCTTTGCTAATTCAACTAGAGGTTATTGCCTCTAAGTTTAGATAAATGTAGTTAATTAAAAAGATAAACGTATGAATGTTGGAATAGTTTGTTACCCTACTTACGGAGGGAGTGGTGTTTTGGCTACGGAGTTAGGTATAGCACTCAGTAAGAAGGGTCACAATGTACACTTCATCTCATCTAGCTTACCTGCAAGATTGGATAAATATTATGCTAACATTCACTTTCATGAAGTACGGAATCTCCAATATCCTCTATTTGAATATACACCTTATGAGACAGCGCTAGCAAGTAAGATTGTAGATGTGATGACATACGAAAAGTTAGACGTACTCCACGTTCACTATGCTGTGCCTCATGCCTCTGCAGCTTTTATGACTAAGCAGATATTGAAGACAAAGGGGATTCATATCCCTGTTATCACAACTCTACATGGAACAGATATTACGTTGGTTGGCAATGATCCTTCCTATGCACCAGTTGTAGAATTTAGCATTAATATGTCAGATGGAGTTACAGCTGTCTCTCATTCATTAAAAAATGATACTCTCTATAGGTTTAACATAGAGAAAGAGATTCAGGTGATCTATAACTTTATAGATAAGACTAAATTTACTAGAGATTACAATCCAGAATTGAAGAAGCTCTTTGGTAAGGAAGATGATATTTTTCTTGTTCATGTGAGTAACTTCAGACCAGTCAAGCGGATTATGGATGTTATAAAGACATGGGAAATCCTCAATCAAGAGAATCCTAAGATAAAACTTCTTATGATTGGAGACGGACCAGAAAGACAAAAAGCAGAAGACTTCTGTCGTGGAGGTAATTGTGGAGATATCCATTTTTTAGGTCGAAGAGATGGTATCGGTAAGTTACTTAGTATCTGTGATGTTTTTATTATGCCATCAGAAAAGGAAAGTTTTGGATTGGCAGCACTAGAGGCAATGGCGTGCGGAGTTCCCGTTGTGTCAAGTGACATTGGAGGTATTCCAGAGGTCAATATCCAAGGTAAGACAGGATATGTCTGTGCTCTTGGAGACATTGAGTCAATGGTAAAGGGTGTCAAAGCTATTACAAAGGATAGAGCAACTTGGGAGCAATTTTCTCAAAATTGCATTGAATTTGCAGATTCATTTGACATTAATGAAGTTGTTCCTGTCTATGAGCAGTTCTATCAACATGTAATTAAAGAGAGTGTTGCTTAGTCTCTATAGTATTCTCATTTGCATTTGGCATTTAGCCTTTCAATTTGAGCAAATATTCATCTAAATATTCTTGCTTTCGCTTAAGTTTGTATTGCATCACCCATCTTGGATGTGGGAGTGGGATTACGTTATCAAAGCGTTTTATTTCTCTGTTGAGATTTTCAATAAACTTATAATTCTTTCCTTGGCCAAGAACAAAGAGTTTATCAGTTTTGACTCCAATTTTGATATGGATATCAAGGTACTCTATAATTTGATCTGTTAGGTCATCTTGTAGTGTCTTGTCGTCATAATAGTTGATATTCTTCCCATCTTTGACAAAGCCTAACGGCACTACAGAACCAATCAGAAATTGAGAGTAGAACTGCTCAAGACTGCCAAACTCTATAATCATCTCATAGATAAAAATCGCAGAGAGTTCATTCCGCTTTACCATTGAATTAGGTATTTCACAATGAGACTCTAAGATTTTAGGGTCGGTAAATGGGATTCCAGTCACACCAGCTCCAAATCGACCTGGATTGATCCCTACAATGAAATGTCTCTCATTATTATCATTGAAAAATTTATGATAAAACTGTTCAAACACTAATCTTGTTTCTGCTGAAGTAAATGGATTGAGTAGAGAAATTCCTGGAGGCAATT
>Ga0114956_1002193_pt1 | contig 15402 bp, 14 predicted proteins | sample MaitaG_FD_87304 | JGI IMG/M metagenome (GOLD analysis project Ga0114956, IMG submission 87304) | Marine algal microbial communities from Maine, USA - Maine_Asex2 metaG | ecosystem: Host-associated > Algae > Red algae > Unclassified | place: Maine, USA | collected 2015-01-05 | reverse complement strand
GTCCGCGGAACAGATTACGCGGGAGATGTATTCGGATGTCCCAGATCTTGTACCCACTAGCGGCATAGACCAGCGAGTGCTTGCACTCTATTCCTGGGATGAAGGTACAACGGGAACAATTTACATTGTACGTGCAGAAGATACTGAGGGTGCACAGGCTGGTGAAGACCCCTTGGATAATCCGGTATTCCAAGAGCGATTACTTCATGAATTAATTCACCATGTGCAATTCCGATCCGGTGCTTACGATAGGTTTCCATGCACATCTTTCGGCGAAAAACAAGCTTACCTATTGGGTGGACTATTCTTAAAGCAGCGACATGTCACCGACCCTTTACCGAATCGGAATCTACTGGCGCACATCTACAGTCGATGCTGACTAGTTAATACGAACTTTTTTAATACGAACTTTTTTAATACGAAATTTGGGAAGCAGCTACTCAGCCGTAGCACCAGATTGAAACCACTGATCGATCAAGGCGCGCTCTTCATCAGTGATTTGTGTCAGATTCCCGATCGGCATTGCCTTGGTTGCAACAACCTGTTGATGAATTGTATGGGCTTGTGCAACAATGTCCTCTGCGCTTTCAAGTACGACACCTTTTGGAGGCGTGCTAAAGCCAGCTTGAGTGGGCGCATTGGCGTGGCAGCCACTGCATCGCGTATCCATTATAGTTTTCACCTGAGCGAATAACGCTGACCTATCTACACCATTATCAATAGCGGCTTGTACGCGAGATTTTGGTGCGATGGCCGCCGCAACACCCATGATAATAGCTGCCGCTATTGCCAAAGGTATGAGAGTTTGTTTTCCGTGATGACGCTGTACGAAATAAACTCTTATAAGCGCACCAGCAACAGACAGTGCAATTAGAATTGCCCAGTTGTATTTGTGTCCCCATGTCATAGCATAGTGGTTACTGATCATCACAAACAGAACCGGTAGTGTGAAAAACGTGTTGTGAACGGAACGCTGCTTGGCACGAATACCATGCATCGGGTCTGGTGCTCGTCCTTCCTTTTTGGCTGCGACCAAGTCTCTCTGTCCGGGCATGATAACGAAAAACACATTGGCTACCATGATGGTACCGAGCATGGCACCAAAGTGAAGATAGGCTCCGCGACCACTAAATATCTGGCATAAAAGAATTGCCATAACACTGACGAACACAAACATCGCGGCGCTGAGTTTGTTTTCCTCGGTACCAAAGCTGGATTTGCACATCTGGTCGTAAACTACCCAGCCTAAAACAATCGTTAGCATTCCCAGCAAAACAGCAACTGGTTTGCTCATTGTCATGACACCAGGATCGATAAGGTAGATTTCGGCTTGATACCAATACATCAAAGCCAGCAGAAACATACCGGTAATCCACGTTGTGTAAGCTTCCCACTTAAACCAATGCAGCGTTCCGGGTAGCTCTGGTGGCGCTACTTTGTATTTCTGCGCATGATAAAAGCCACCGCCATGCACCGACCAAACTTCCCCACCAACGCCAAGCTCGACATCTTCAGCATTTTTTGGTGCTTCAAGACTGTTGTCTAACCAAACAAAATAAAACGATGCACCAATCCAGGCAGTACCCGTAATCATGTGAACCCAACGACCCAGTAAATTGAGCCATTCAAGTATGTAGCCTTCCATTTAAACTGTTCCCCGGATTAGAGCGCTAGTAAGCATGCGCGCTCAACTACTGCGATAGTTTGAGTGGCTGCAAACCATGGGTTTGAATTTGGTGAAATATTATGAGCGCAGCTGATATCTATACTCAATATCGCAGAAACATTGTACTTGGTAATGTATGATTATTGTATACATATCATGTATCTGAAGGCCAACCAGCTCCAATTATCGGGATACGGGCTGCAGTCTTCACTGATGACAAATAACCACGCGGATTCCGGATTAAGCAGCAACATGACAAACCCCAAAACGAGTCTAAAGTTTAGAGAATCTCCGGCATCACTAACACAAGAAGCGTTCATCGAGCGATTCGGTGGTGTATACGAACACTCGCCATGGGTGGCTGAAAGAACCTGGCAGGCTGGTATCAATGCAAAACACACACACATCGAAACGCTGGCAAACTCAATGGCCACTGCGCTCAACAAAGCAACTAAAGATGAAAAATTTACGCTGATAAGAGCGCATCCCGATCTGGCGGGTAGAGCCGCCATTAAAGGCACATTGACCAATGATTCCACAGATGAGCAAACCAGCGCCGGACTCGATCAATGTACACCAGAGGAATTGGCGAAATTTCAGAAACTCAATGATGAATATAAAGCGAAATTCGACATGCCTTTTATCATGGCTGTCAGAGGCAGCAACCGACACCAGATACTGGCAGGCTTTGAAGAGCGCATCACGAACAACCCCGATATTGAATTTGAGCGCGCGCTGCTAGAGATCAATCGCATCGCGTCACTGCGATTAAGCACTCTGGCAGATACTGGCTATCCACGCGATTTAGTTGGATATGCAAACCAGCCACCAGTCGCTCAATGGCCCAATGGCGCACGCATAGCAGTGCAATTTGTTGTTAATTACGAAGAAGGGTCGGAGAATTGCACGCTTCACGGTGATGCAGCATCTGAAGCGTTTCTATCAGAAATTGTTGGTGCTCAGCCTATACCAGCAGCGCGACATATGAACATGGAATCTATATATGAATATGGATCGCGCGTTGGCTTCTGGCGCTTGCACCGACTATTTACTGAACGCAATCTCCCGGTTACCGTATTCGGTGTAGCAATGGCACTCGAGCGGAACCCTGAAGCAGTTGACGCAATGCTGAAGGCAAATTGGGAAATCGCCTCGCATGGCTATCGTTGGATTGACTACCAGCATATAGACGAGTCTTTAGAACGCGAGCATTTGCAACTCGCAATTGATGCACATACACGAGCCACAGGTGCGCGACCCGTTGGTTGGTACTTGGGACGTTGCAGTCCAAATACTCATCGGCTGATAGCAGAAGAAGGCGGCTTTACCTACAACGCAGACAGCTACGCTGATGATCTACCCTATTGGGACTGCCTGCATGGAGACAAACCACAATTGATTGTGCCTTACACGCTGGATGCAAACGATATGCGCTTTGCATCACCACAAGGATTCAACGCCGGTGATCAGTTCTTTAATTATTTGAAAGACAGTTTCGATGTATTGTACGCAGAAGGTGCGCAGACCCCTCGTATGTTGTCAGTCGGGCTGCATTGTCGACTGGTTGGTCGGCCAGGCCGGATAGCCGCTCTTGCCAAATTTCTGGATTACATTCAACAACACGAAAAAGTATGGGTTACCCGACGAATTGATATTGCAGAACATTGGCACAAGCATCACTCTCTGGCCTAGTGTGATCAGCTCTAAATAATTAACGCTTTGAGCCAAGATTGGCCTGACGTCTACTCGCGTTTCTCGGCATGAGCATTGGCAGCAAAAGCCAGACAATCTGCAACGAGATCTATGGACCCCACTGTTGTTGCCGCTCTTAAACTGGCTGCTGCTGCCGCATGAGCCAATTCAAGTGATGCAACACAAGACCAGCTTTCATGTATTCCATACAACATGCCGGCTGCAAATGCATCTCCTGCGCCTACCGAACTCTCTATCCACGAAGGATGTACCTTGAAGCTTGGCATTGTATACGTCTCACCATCAGAGGTAACCGCTATAGCTGCCTGCGGATGGTGAACTACAATCAACGTCATTGAACCTTTTACAAACAAAGACTTTGCTGCTGCCACACATTTATCGTTACTGATCACGCCATCATCATCGGTCACCGTTATTCCCGACAAGGCACTCAATTCGTATTCGTTGATGATTAAGCTGTCAAGATAAGGCAAACAAGGCGTAGCGATGGCTTGAATTTTCTCCGATGAAATTGAAACCAACTCCAGATTGGAAGCAATGCCATTGGCTTTGGCATCCGCCAGAACAGCAACCCAGCCGTTTTCAAAATCTTGCCATGCTGAATCCATAGTTTTGTGTAGCCCTAGTAATCCCAGATGCAACAGCCTTGCATTACAAGAGCCAAAATCAAAATGATCAGGGGACAGTAAATTGCTGGTTCCCGGAAAATGGAAGAACGTTCGTTTGCCGGTCCTGCGGTCACTGATTACATCAGTAAAAGAGGTTCTTTCCAGTTCAGTTCGATGCAACTGTGTCGTTGTAATTCCGGCATCGTGTGCTTTGTTGATAAGAAACTCTCCATCAGTGTCACTACCAACAAGGCCGATGGCTTCAACCGGTATGTCTGAATCGAGCTTTCGCATATCGACGGCCAGGTTGTAGCCAGAACCGCCCCCTTGCCTATCGGTATCTATAATTTCGGCTAAGTGCTCTTCCTCTGGCCAGCAATCGACACGTTTTATTCGATCAAGTGCCCAGGTACCGGCACTTACCACACCCTTTCTGCTTACATTCATCAACAGCTTACTCAACTAAGCCGACTTTAAAACTTCTTCAGTAATCAGCTTGTCAGATTCCAATGATCGCTGCGCTGTAATCCCTGCTTCGCGAAGGTGATCGTGATAGGCCACTACTGCCTGTTCCGGTTTAAGTTTTTCTTCTATAACAGCTCGCATAAGTTTTACTAACTCAATAGGAGATTCAGATAGATTTATCTTGCGCCCGAACAGAGCAACCCGGGCGCCGGCTTGCTCAGCCTGCTTGGCCAATTCAAACGTATCGCGTGTGGTACCGGCAGAACCGCCTAGTATGCCGACAACCAGGTTTTTTGGATCGTAGGCGCACAAATCAGCCATGGCCTGCTGACCGTTAAATTGCATTTTCAGGAAAAGCGGTGCATCTGCCTGAGTCACACCAGCCAATGTTTTTAAAATCATGTCGTTGATGTAGTCCCCCAAAGCAGCGTTGTTCAGATTTATATCGAAGGCCGGGTTAAACACTTCCAGAAAATGCATCAACCCTGCTTGCCGGGCTGCAAGCCTGAATTGTCGATAATAATTTAAAGAGATCAAATCGGCTTTCAAGTCGTTGCTGAACGTGACTGAATAAAGCCCGAGTTGACACAAAGGTGTAATCGATTCCAGATCAACCGTTGCAAACGGTTCTGATGGACTCTCTCGATAACATGAACCTCTAGCCGACCAAATGTCGGTTGTGTCATTGAGTCTGACGGCCGGTGTGATCGCTGAATGGTTGAACACACCATCCGATTTTAATATTTCAGCAGACGATGCGGACAACAACAAGATGTCGATAAGCTCACTCTCAGCCATGACTTTCATAGCGCCCAGATAATCTGCTCTGGTTTTGTAGCGGATATGAGCAGAACCGCCAGACTGACTCTCGATCGAGTTAACCGGACCCGGTGCAGCAATGCCAAATGCCATGTCACCATCTTTAGCATCGGCGATAATGAAATCAGTTGGTTGATATTGGCCAGACTTAATTTTTTCAAGTTTGTCTTCTAGTTTTTTGGCTATCATGACAATGCTCTTGTTGTTTTATTGAATTGTACTATAGGCCTTAAACATGACTACATTCGTTATAAATCATACTAAAAACCACATTGAACCTGGTATGTCGACCTTTGGCCTGATTTTTATACTGAACGGCTATACGCACGAAACGGTTAAACGCGCAAACTAACGCCACTATCACCATCGAACAATTGCGTTTCCGTTTTGCTCAATATCACCCCTATTCTTTCACCGCGCTCGATCATTACTTGTCCTGGTAAATGCACGGTAAAATCAGAACCCTGACCTACGGACCCATATAGATAGGTTTCTCCACCCAACTGTTCAGTACTGCTCACCTCCATAACAAACTCGCCCTTATCAGGGTCTACCAGTTCGAGGTGATTGGCACGAACCCCAATACTGACCTGCTGATTGTGGCCGGCGTTAAACGTGATTGCATCAAGCTGTATTGCTGACCCGCTTGGCGTGCTCATGGTGATATTTTCGGCGTTTGTATCACTGACTGTGGCTTCAATGAAGTTCATTCGGGGTGAGCCGATGAACCCGGCAACGAATCGGTTAACCGGGTGATTATAAATATCCAGAGGCTTTCCATACTGTTCAACCTTACCGGCTCTTAGCACCGCAATTTTATCAGCCATTGTCATGGCTTCAACCTGGTCGTGGGTAACGTACACCATTGTATTTCCCAGGCGCTGATGCAAATCGCTAATCTCGCCACGCATAGCAACCCTGAGTTCGGCATCAAGATTCGACAATGGTTCGTCAAACAGGAATATTTTTGGTTCTCGTACAACTGCGCGTCCAATTGCAACGCGTTGACGCTGACCACCTGAGAGCTGCCCCGGTCGTCGTTTCAACAAATCTTCGATCTGCAGCATGCGAGCCGCTTCATCCACTCGATTCGCAATCTCGGCTTTGGGCATGTTCAGATTTTCTAAACCAAAAGACAAATTGCTGCGAACGCTCATGTGCGGATACAGAGCATAGGATTGGAAAACCATGGCTAATCCGCGATTGGCAGCGGTAATGCTATTCACCACCTCACTGTCGATCATAACCTCACCAGCCGTGATGGATTCGAGCCCGGCTATCATTCTGAGCAACGTGGATTTTCCACACCCTGACGGACCGACGAACACGCAGAAATCACCACTATCAATGCTTAAGTCGATACCATGAATCACATCAACTTTCCCGTAGGACTTGTGAATGTCTTTTAGCTCTAGCGTAGCCAAGTTCTTATGCCCTTCTCATATCCAAATGCGATCACAACGTATTCATTTCACGTGTTTACTTCAAACCGGAGTTGGCAACACCGGTAGTTATGTATTTCTGCAAAAACACAAAAACTAAAGTGGTTGGAATAAGGCTAACCACCGTCATTGCCAATCGATAATGCTCCTGGCTCAAATGCTCGCCTCTGAATTCAAGCAAACAAAGCTGAATGGTATAAGCCTCTTTGCTGGTTGCAATAGCAACCATCGGCAAAATCAAATCATTCCACCGCCAAATCACCGATAAAATAGCGAGTGCAGCAACAGCAGGCAGTGCGAGTGGCAACACAATTCGCCAATACACTTTCCACTCACTGGCTGCATCCATGCGCGCAGCTTCAAGCAGTTCATCCGGTATGGTCAACATATATTGACGCAATAGGAATATCCCGGTTGGTGTTGCTGCACCCGGGATAATTACCCCCCATATAGAACCAGAAAGACCGGTGGCATTAATGGCCTTAAACACACCAACCAGCGTTATAGTGGCTGGCACCATCAGTGTTGCCAGAATAACCACAAAGAAAAATACCTGCCCCCTGAATCTATACTTTGACAAAGCAAAAGCCGCCATGGAATTTATCAGCAAAGTAATAAGTGTTGCAATGACAGTCACTAAAACCGAATTGGTTATACAGCCAACAAAGTCGACGTTCACACCATAGGCTTTACCACGTATAGGGTCCGTGTAGTTGTTCCAGGCCGGTTTTATAATACTGTTAGCAGTAATCGTCTCTTTTGGAATCCGTACCACTTTGCCGGAAGGGTCGCTCAGTGAGCGTGCGGATAACATGGCTTGTCGAGAAGTCACACTGGCCACGGCATATGATTGAATCTCGCCTGTTTCCGGGTCGGGAGCGGTGATGAGTACCTGACTAACCAGACGGTTTGCCTTGAACGGCTTGATACCAAGATATTCTTTAAGTAACCTTTGCTGCTCTGTATCAAGTTTATCCATCACGCCATCGATATCAAGCGCCACGCGTGCAGAAGCGGCCATTGATGAATATCGTATTAGCCATGACGGCAGGTTCAGCTCGTTAATCATTTGTCTGGCTTGACTTGAAACCAACCCTAAGTGACTTCGAAGCACATAGAATTCGCGACCGCTGTACGATTCAATCAGCGCTTCAGGGTCAAGGCCAGCTTTCTCCTCGGCTCGAAGATCTGCCCAGTTCAAAACCCATTCAGGCAACTCCGAAATAAAAAAGATTTCTCGACCATCGGTGCTGTTAACCGTACCTCGACCAACCCGCTGGTAATCAGTTGGCAATAGCGAGATATCCTGTTTTTCAAGTTGAAAATCAGATTTAATCGAATTCAATGCTATCCAGCACACCGGCAGGAAAATCAGCAAAAAACCCATAAACAAATACGCGTAACTCAGGTAGTCAGTTAGCGTTAAACGAGTAACGCCATGCCTGTTACCGCCTTGAGTGCGGAAAAGAAAATCGGACACCGCGCTCATACTTTACTCTGCCGGCTAGAGAGTGCTATTTGCAGTAATGACAGGCAAACCAGTACCAGGGCAACTAACAATGAGGCCATGGCCGCGACACCAAGCCCATGCGCAGTAGGTTGTCCGCGTAGCCCCGACGCTTCAAATATATAAGCCACCAGAGATGTCCAGTTCACCTGCATTGCATAGAGCTCTTCAAAAGCCTGAAATGCTTTTATCAGCGCCAACACCATCACGACCAGCAATGTAGGCATCAGCAAAGGCAACGTGATTTTGCGCAGAATACGCCAGTCTGACGTGCCATCCATGCTGGCTGCTTCATACAAATCTTTGGGTATTGCCTGCAAGCCTGCGAGCAGAATCAGCATATAAAAACCGAGATGCGCCCAGGTATAAACAAATATTGACCAGAACATGGTCCAACTCGGGTCGGTTAGCCATTGAATAGGTTCTTCTATAATTCCCCAGTCCATAAGCGTAAGAGATAAAACACCCTGACGTTTTAATATAAGTGTCCAGAGAAAACCGACCACAACAGGGCTTAACATTACCGGGTAGAAAAATATGGATCGCCAAAAACCTCTGCCGACAATATCGCGGTTCAATACCAGCGCTGTAATCAATGCAACCAGAACCATGATTGGCACCTGAAAGATCACGAAGAAAACCGTGTCTTTTACCGCTGCCAGAAATTTCTCATTTTCCTGGTTGGCGCCACCGGTATCAATTTGCTTTTCCAGTAATAATCGTTGCAAATTATCTGATCCGGAATATTCTCGTTGATCAAAGTTAATACTCTGACCATCGGTTACGGAGAAACCTATGTTTATAAACATGGGCGCAAACGTAAACATGCCAAATATCAGCATGTTCGGTAATAGAAAAAGATAGGGCAACCCGGTTGAACCGGAGAGCTTCTGAGCAAGCTCCAGCGGCCAGCCAAGCGCCGACATAAATCTTGAGACCAGTCCACCTGACGTGCGCGATAACAGTAAGCCAACAAGCAAATAGGCAAGCGCACCAAACGTCCAGGACGTGTTAGAAAAAGCATTGGCTATTGGCTCGAACATTGACTCAGAGCTCGTTTTTGCATCAATTAATATTGCATAGGGTTGTACAACGGAAAATGCCCGGAATCAACCGGGCATTTTTCTTATCGCACGACTACCTAACGCCACGCGTCGATTACAGCCAGTGCGAATTACTCAGCGATTTTTGCCGCGACATCAGCATCAATTTTAGTCAATGCCTCGTCGAGCGTGATCTCACCGTTGATTGCCTGAGTCAGGTAATCAGGCACTACGCCGTAAATCACGCCATTCTTTGCATAGCCTTGAAATGCGTAAGCCTGCGGAGTGCTGTCGGCAGCTTTACCGGCATTAGCTGCAAACACAGACAATGCTTCAGAAACGGCCGGTGAAGTATCACCGTAATCTACGCCGCTTTGCTGCAAGCCTTGATGAGCAGTGATATTTTTGGTTGCTGCTGCAAATTTCGCTGCATTATCTTCACGGGCCAAAAAGTCTATAAATTGCGCTGCCGCCTCTGGGCTCTTGGTAGATTTAAACGCCGCTATTGCAGCACCACCAGGCATCGCACCACAACCACCATCGCCACAAGGGATAGGAACAGCACGCCATTCAAAGTCTTTTATATTGGACGCATAGTTATTGATCATCCATGAACCGGACATGTGCATGGCCACATCGCCACTCAGGAACAATGGCGCTGCATTTTGATATTGCGTACCCGAACCCGCAGGCCAGCCTTCAGCCGGCATCAAACCTTCTTCGTGCCAGCCAACAAATGTTTCGGCGAACTTTCGAAAACCGTCATCGACAAGAATTGGAGTCCCACTGTCGTCGAAGAACTTAGCGCCATAAGAGAACGCCGGACCAGCCATTCGATGGGCTGTTCTATCCATTGCTAAACCTGCCGTGATACCTAACGCACCTTTTACTTCACGAAGTGCTTCGGCCCAGTCATCCCATGAGGCACCCTCTTCCGGAATATCAACACCTGCATCTTCGAACATAGTTACGTTGATGTAGGGTCCTGTCACGGTAAGCTGGGTCATCCAACCGTATACGCCTTTGTCATCTCCACCCGGTTGACGAAACCACGGTAAGGTTGCGCTATAGCTTTTCTCCCAGGCAGCCGCGTCAACATACGGAGACAGATCGAGATAGTATTGATTCAAACCGCCAAGGTTTGTGATGCGCGCCAGATCTGGTGCAGCGTCGGTTTGTAACTGACTCTCGAACTGCTCTTTTATGATGTCGTAACCAACAATTTCGGTATTAACGGTGTGACCGCTTTCTGCTTTGAATTCCGCCGCCATTTCCGTCAATACATCACACTCATTGGCGTCCTGATAACAAACGAATTTCAATTCGTCTGCGTGAGCAGCAGAGCATGCCAACAGGCCTGCCGTAACCACTGCCAATTTGTTCGTACTAAATTTCATACTTCCTCCGATGGGAACACCCGTTGTGGGCAAGGTAACTTAATTTCAAATTTTTAATGCAACTACCTTTCATGCACTATTTCATCAGCTTACACGTCTGAACAGACAGAATGTACCCCAATAATTAGCGAGCTCAACCGATACAACCACTTTCTTTGTCCCTGCAGGGTCGACAAAAAACCAACAAGTAGCCAAATTTCTCTTAAAATTCAGAAACTTAGATTATATTCCTTATTATTCTGTTCAAATGCCTTTTTATGCTCAAATTTATGAGCGCTGTGCACGCCTGTGCAGCTATCTCGATAGCGTGTTAAGCCGTTGCCCAACGCGGAATAAACGCTGGAACTCGTGCTTTGTAATCTACATAAGCTTCGCCATAATCGCTGATCAGCTTTTGCTCTTCATAGTGAGCACCGACAACCAAATAAATACTGCCAAACAATGCGGTCCAGAATCCAAATGGCGAGACCGCACTGCCCCATAAGAATAGAAAGACTCCCGAGTACAATGGGTGCCGCACCCAGCTGTTAAGTCCTTTGGTGTTTAGCGGTTCAAGTGCAATAGCGGGACTATGTGATTGATCACTATCAGAGCTTTTAGAACGTATCTGAGACAGGCCGCTAAACTGACCCAGATCATATTGCCGAAGCGACATTAACATCAGTACCACCCCGCACAGTGTCACCAGCGCCTGCACTGCTACCACGGGCAAAGCTGCCAGAAAGTTATAACGACTTCCACCCAGTAGCATTCGACCAAACAGGAAAACCAAACCGATATGAAAGAGAGCAAAAATGTTGTAGCTCAGCCTGTAGGCAGAACCCAGCGCGGGCGCAAGTCGACTTTTTACTGTTGAAATAGTCAGTAGCGAATGCGCGAAACCAAAGGATAACCACAGCAACGCATAAATCAGGATGTTATTCATAAATTTAATCACACGTGGAACACTTGCCACAGTCAGTAAAAACCACATGCTGGCCTTTACTTTTGCTTAACCAGACGATTCTGAAGTGCTGGAATTAGTATACATTGAGCACAGCGATACCAACCAGAAATCGACTATATTGAACGCATGAAGCCAAACAGCTATTTTGACAATGCTGCTGCCAACTGGTCGAAGCCGGAAGCTGTTTGTACGTTTATGGATTCGTTCTTTCGAACGACTGGTGTAAACCCGGGTCGCGGTGGACATGCGATGACTATTGAAGCAGAAGACATGGCTTTGGCTAATGGACAAACTTGGCATAGACGTGCTTACGTTTACCGGTCATAAAGGCTTGTTCGGACCAATGGACATAGGTGGTTTAATTGTTTCGGAAAATGTTGAACTGAACCCTGTGCGTGTCGGTGGTACAGGTGTCAATTCAATATCTGATTTTCAACCAGATGGCTATCCGCACCGTTTAGAAGCCGGTACGCTTCCGCTACCCGTCAGTGCACATTCCTGGAGACGCAAAAGAGGACCTGAGAGTGGCGAATCTAAGCTTTATTGTTGACGGCATGTCGACTACACAAATCAGCGACAGACTCGATGCCGATCATCATTTATGTGTGCGAGCCGGGTTGCACTGCGCACCACTGGTGCACGTTGACGCTGGCACTGCGGAACATGGCGCTATTCGAATTTTACCAGGATACTTTACTGATGATGAAGATATGCAGAGATTAAAAGCAGGTCTTGATGATGTTCTCGGGATGTAACTATCCGGCCTCAATTTCCCGGCCTCAATTGCGGATCCAATCAGGTAACCATTGACCGTGTGCGGCAATCAACTCATCAACCATAGACCAGATTTGATCAAGATCGAGTTCAGCAGCGGTGTGCGGGTCCATCATAGCCGCATGGTAAATGTGTTCACGGTTTTGCGTTATTAGTGCCTCGACAACCAACCCTTGTACACTAATGTTTGATTGCATAATTGCGGCCAGATGCAGTGGTATAGACCCAACCTGTGTTGGCTGTACGCCGTTGAGATCAACCAGACAAGGCACTTCAACGACACACTTGTCCGGTAGATTTTTTATATATCCGTTATTCAGAACATTGCCATAGATAACCGATGGTTCCCCACTCAAAATAGAATGCATAATGTGAGTTGCATACTCCACGCTGGGCTTTATTTCGAAAACCATATTTTCACTCAGCGCCTGCTTCTCATCTTCCCAACGCTGCAGAGCTTCAATACACCGAGTCTGGTATTCATCAAGCGGTATTTGAAATTTTTCAATTAAATCGTTACGTCCGGATTTTATAAACCACGGGACATACTCTGCAAAGTGCTCAGAACTTTCGGAGACAAAATATCCCAGCCGTTTGAGCATCTCGTATCGCACGATATTCTGACAGCGCGGATTATGCTTACTGGCATTCGTGGGAAACAGACCCTTGACATATCCGTCAAGCAGTTGCGGATAAAGATCACGATACTCGCCATCGGCCATGCGCTGCGAAAGCTCCAGAAAAAAAGCGATGTGATTGATACCCGCAACCTTGTACTTTATGGTTTCCTCTTCTATGCCCAGATCTGTCGCTAATGCGGTGACGGTATGCTGAATTGAATGACACAAGCCCAAGACCTGAAGATCAGGGTACTTTCGCTTGATTGCCCAGATATTCATAGCCATAGGATTTACATACTGGAGCAAATACGCATTTGGGCATACTTCCATCATGTCGTCGCATACTGACCAAAGATGGGGTACGGTCCTTAACGCTCGCATAATTCCACCGATGCCGATAGTGTCTGCAATCGTCTGCCTTAATCCGTATTTTTTGGGTATTTCAAAATCTGTAATAGTGCAAGGGTCGTAACCGCCAACCTGAAAAGCGGTAATGACAAAATCTGCCCTAACCAGAGCCTCACGCTGATCAAGATGCGCAGTGAATTGGGTTTCCACATTGAGATCGTCGACAATACGTGCCGCTACAGCCATCGACTGTTCAAGCCGGACCTGATCAATATCCATTAGTGCTACATGCGCACCTTTGAGACTCTCCACTTGCAGCACATCACCAATCAAGGTTCGCATGAACGCGGTTGAGCCAGCACCGATGAAAGCGATTTTTGGCTTACCGGACATGCGGAGTATTAAGGATGATCATAGTTTTTTATTCAAAAACCAACGCCGATGAGTTGATGGTGATTGTGCTGGTTCATTTTCTAATCGACCAAATTCACTATAACCCTGCCGAGTATAGAACCGTTCTGCCACTGGGTTGGATGTGTCAAGCCAAACGGCATGGCAGCCGATTTCAGAACCTTGTTTTTCGGCACGTTGCAATAACTTCTTACCAAGCCCGGTGCCTCTGCTGGCTTTATCGACCCACAAAATTTTAATCAACAACCAGTTATAAGATGAAGTCGCGGTGAGGCCCCCGACAATGTCACCAGCGGCAGACCGGGCAATAAGCGCAAAAGACATATTTTTACTTTGTACAAGCTCTGCGCGCAAAGATTGAAGCAATTCTCGCTCTAAACGTTCGACTGAGCTGGAAAAATCATTTGTGTCGTCTCGTAAGAATTCAATTTCTATTGACATGAATTAATGCCTGTAAAAGCAATCCTGAATATAAGAATATTGCAACACCCTCAGAGCATACAGACTTGGTTCGATTGGTCAATCTGTCGCAGCACCCACCGACATTTTTCCGTCGAGCCCTCCATGACTGCTATCCTTCGCTTGCTGACAGCACAACAACGCTATAAACAACACAAAGAGAAATATCTGTGTACTACGAAGCTCATCAAGCACACGGCTTGGCCCATGACCCATTCAAAGCCATCATCGCACCGCGACCCATTGGCTGGATTTCAACTGTCGATAACACAGGTACACCGAATCTTGCACCGTACAGTTTTTTCAACGCACTCTCAAGCAGCCCCCCAATACTGATGTTTTCAAGTGAAACGTTGAAAGATAGCGCCAGAAATGCACGCGACACTGGCGAATTCGTGTTCTCTTTAGCGACCGAAAAACTACAGGCGGAAATGAACGTCAGCAGCGACACCGTACCAGCAGAAGAAAATGAGTACCTGAATGCCAGGCTGGCAACAGCAAAATGCAACAAAGTCTCAGCCCCTAGAGTCGCAGCGAGTCCTGCATCAATGGAATGCGTTACGTTATCGTGCAAAGAAATACTGGATCAGCACGGTAAACCCATCGATACTTTTCTGGTTATCGGTCAGGTGGTCGGTATACATATTAGCGATGAATTTATAAAAGACGGACGCTTCGATACTGCCGCAGCTAATCCGTTAGCGCGCTGTGGCTATCGGGACTATGCAAGTGTTACGAAGGTGTTTGAAATCATGCGCCCGACCGATGGCGAGGTCTATGATGGTATAGATCGTTAGTATCACGCCACTTCGAACAAACCCGCTGCCCCCATACCGCCACCAACGCACATCGATACAACCACGTATTGAACACCACGTCGCTTGCCCTCGATTAGCGCGTGTCCCACTAAGCGCGCGCCAGTCATACCGTAAGGGTGACCAATGGATATTGCACCACCATTAACATTGTAAATAGCCGGATCGATGTCGAGTTTGTCGCGACAATAAAGCACCTGACAGGCAAACGCTTCATTCAGCTCCCAAAGACCAATATCGCTCATTTTCAAACCAGCATTTTGAAGTAGTTTTGGAATAGCGTATACCGGACCAATACCCATCTCTTCTGGTGCACAGCCTGCAACAGCCATACCCCGATATATTCCAAGAGGAGCCAAGCCCTGCTGT
>Ga0114956_1002188_pt1 | contig 15438 bp, 12 predicted proteins | sample MaitaG_FD_87304 | JGI IMG/M metagenome (GOLD analysis project Ga0114956, IMG submission 87304) | Marine algal microbial communities from Maine, USA - Maine_Asex2 metaG | ecosystem: Host-associated > Algae > Red algae > Unclassified | place: Maine, USA | collected 2015-01-05 | reverse complement strand
GATCGCATTTATGACGTAAGTCACCTGCTAACCAATCGCTCCTGTCGTTCCCGCATTGGTTCAGCGCTAATCTTGATATTTACCTTGGGGTTACTACCTGCAGGCGCTATCGCCGATCAGAACGACCCGCAACTCGAATCATTATTCGAATCACTCCAGCAAGCACAATCAAATTCAGAAACAAAGCGCATCGAAAATGCAATCTGGCAAATCTGGCTGGATGCACCCGACGAGAATGCGTCCGACTTGTTAACCCAGGTTTCCGCCGCTCTGTCTTTCGGGCAACATGAACTGGCTTTGCAGCTGTCCAATCAGCTGGTCGACAGTTCGCCTGAATTTGCTGAAGCCTGGAACAAGCGCGCCACCATTCAGTATTTGTTGGGTAACCATGGTTTGTCGGTCGCTGATATAAAGGAGACCCTGTTACTGGAACCTCGCCATTTCGGTGCACTTTCAGGGTTGGGTATGATCTTTTTGCGCTCGGGTAACTATGAGGCGGCGCTGGACGCATTTAGTCGGGTTTTGCAAATCAGCCCCAATTCAGCAAATGCTCAAGGCAGCATTGCGCGGGTACGATCGATGATTGGCCAGGATATCTGATTTCCACCTGGTATTTGCACGTTCCCCGCTGAGTCGTTATAAAAGCGGTAAAATAGTCATTCGAATGCTATGGAGCTACGTGCTCCGGAAGTAGTTTTTAAAAATGGAAGTTGTTACCCAACAATGGAAGTTGTGATGTTTCGCCATATTGTCGTTGTGCTGCTGTCTATTGCATCAATAGGTTTGCCATTAAAAATCGCAAGCGCAAGCACCGTATTCGGGAATTTTATACAGCAAAGAGCGCTAGACCCCATCAAGTTGCAAACCGGCTTGCCAGAAGCAGCCAGTCGTCTCTTCACACCCAGCGAACTGCAATTGTCGGCTGTTCACAATAATGTATTTATGGGTGGGCTAACTGATTCAGAGCGCCTTGTACTCGATGGCGAAAGTAGCCAGCTTAACTTACGCTATCGACGCCGAATCAGTGCATGCTGGCAACTAAATTTGAGCGGTAGCTGGTTATCTCACTCCAGCGGATGGTTCGATCAGCCGGTTCATCAATGGCACCAGATATTTGGTTTACCCGATGCTCAGCGTGGCGATTGGCCGTCGAATCAGCTTGAATACTTGTACGAAAACGCAGAGCAACAACAAGTATTGCCTGGTGAATCTTATGGGTGGGGAGATGCACAGGTGCAAGTGCAACACTACCTCGGTTGTGCTGCTAATGCGCCGATAGTGCGCGCTGGCATCAAGCTGCCTGTTGGCGATCGCGAACAGTTTCTGGGAAACGGTTCGTTGGATGCCTTTGTCGACATTCAATCGACATGGAATAAATTAAAGCCAGCTTCTCGTTGGCAGTGGGCGGCAAGTTTTGGTGTTTTGAAGGCTGGCAATAATGAGTTTATCGCCGAGCAGGAATCGCTCGTGGGTTTCGGTATCGCTGGTTTGAATTATTCACTGAATACCAAGACAGAGCTGCTTGGGCAACTGGACTGGCACACACCTATGTTCAAGAGCGAGTTGCGCGAGCTCGGAAAACCAGCTGCACAACTCTCGTTGGGTATGCGCTACCAGACTCGCAGCCGTGGGTCATGGGAAGTCAGTTTCTCAGAAGACGTTGCGGTTGATACGTCCCCCGATATTGTAGTGCGGCTTGCCTGGATATCACGCTTCGATGCTGTAAGCCTACTTAAATAGAATTTTATAGACGTCATCGTAGGATGCGGCAAAGTACACTTTAAGACCTTTCGTAATGTGCTTAGGCAACTCTTTCACATCGCCCTGATTGGCATCTGGCAGTATCACAGACTTTATACCAACACGCCTTGCGGCAATTAGTTTTTCGCGAATACCCCCTACAGGAAGTACTTTTCCCGTCAGAGTTATTTCACCAGTCATCGCAAAATCTTTTGGTACAGGCTTTTTCAGTGCAAGCGAAATCAATGCGCTGGTCATGCTAATTCCAGCACTGGGTCCGTCTTTTGGTGTTGCTCCCTCAGGCACATGCAAGTGCAGACCATTCTTCATAAAATAGTCATCTGTTACACCATATTTTTCACTATTGGTGGTTGCGAAACTGTGCGCTATCTGGGCCGACTCAGTCATGACTTTACCCAGCTGACCGGTCAATTTCAGAGAGCGGTCTTTGCCATGTACTCGGGTAGCTTCAATAGGCAGCGTTGCGCCTCCCATAGCAGTCCATGCAAGCCCGGTAATAACACCGACACCACTGAGACGTTTTTCGTTTTTAAACGGGGCTTCACCAACAAATTCGACCAGATTTTTCCCAGAGATACTGACACTCTTTTGCTTGCCAAGCATCTTGACAACACTTTTTCGTAAAATGCGGTTTAACAGCTTTTCAAGGTTTCTGACGCCGGCTTCTCGTGCATAGCCTTCAATCAGGGTGCGCAGCGCCGAGTCTGAAATTTTTACCTGACCTTTTTGTACCTTGTTGCGTTCGAGTAAGCGCGGCCACAAATGCTTTTGCGCAATTTCCAGTTTCTCCTCAGCGATATAACCACCCAGGCGCACCATATCCATGCGATCGAGCAGTGGTCTCGGAATCGTGTCGAGTTGATTTGCCGTGCAGATGAAAAGCACTTTGGACAAATCGATACGTAAATCAAGGTAGTGGTCAAGAAATTCGCTGTTTTGCTCCGGGTCTAGCACCTCGAGCATGGCCGAGGCCGGATCCCCCTGATAGGACTGACCCATTTTATCAATCTCGTCGAGCATAATGACCGGGTTACACACGTCAACCTCTTTTAACGCCTGCACCAGCTTGCCCGGCATGGCACCAATATAGGTACGTCGATGTCCTTTGATTTCAGCTTCATCGCGCATGCCACCAACACTGAATCGGTAGAACTTTCTACCCAGACTCTCGGCAATCGATTTACCAATGGATGTTTTACCAACACCTGGAGGTCCAACAAACAACAATATAGAGCCGCTAACTTCTCCTCGAAATGCGCCCATGGCGAGAAACTCGAGGATGCGATCTTTTATATCTGCAAGCCCGGCGTGGTCTCGGTTCAAAATGGTTTTGGCCGAACGTAAGCTAAATTTATCTTTTGAATGGATGCCCCAGGGCACAGAACTCAACCAGTCGACATAATTACGGGTAACACCGTATTCAGGGGAACCGGTTTCCAGCACTGACATTTTTTTGATTTCGTCATTGAAACGTTCCAGAACGTGCTCGGGCGGTTGCCGTTTATCCATGCGCAATTTGAATTCGTCTATGTCAGATGTTCGATCATCTTTAGCAATACCTAACTCTCGCTGGATGATTTTAAGCTCCTCACGCAGAAAGAATTCGCGTTGATGCTTCGACATTTTCTGTTCCACCTCAGAACGAATTTCACTTTGAAGTCGCGCAACTTCAAGTTCTTTTTGCAGCAAAACCAGTACTTTCTGCATGCGTTTTTGCAAGGGCACAGTATTCAATATCACTTGCAATTCGCTGCCAGGGGCAGTGGTTATTGCAGCAGCGAAATCAGCGAGAGGTGATGGTTCGTTTAAGTTGAAATGATTCAGAAAGTTTTTCAACTCTTCATTGTACAAAGGGTTAAGTGGAATCAGTTCTTTTATCGATTGAATCAACGCCATTGCATAAGCTTTGATTTCCGGCGTCTTGGCCACTTTCTCTGGTGGGTAGATAACTTCTGCGGCAAAAGGCGTTTCGCGACTAAGCCAGTCGCTTAGTTTGAAGCGTTGCAAACCCTGAGCGATAAACTGAATTTTACCGTTGGTAGTGACTACATTGTGCAGCTTGACCACACAACCGATTTTAGCAAAATCGTCCGGGTTGGCCTTTGCACCTTCCTGATCTCCTGCATAGCAAAGCCCGAGCAGATGCGAATCCATTTTCTCCAATCGAGCAAAGGTTTCTGCCCAGGGATCTTCGTCTATAACCAACGGTTGAACCTGAGCAGGAAAAAACGGGCGCTCAAAAATCGGCAGTAGCAGCAAATGGTCAGGCAGATTCTGATCGGGGAGAATCAAGCCTTTTTGCTGGTCCAGATCAGAGTCGAGATTATCATCGGCGTCTGATTCATCAATGTCGTCTACCACGATGCCGGATTCATTATCGTTGTTATTCATACCGCTTGATTGCCTTCGTTGTAGTCAGTTTGGCCAGAGACTAAAGATATGCGATGTTGTGTTCTTTTCAAGGCGCGTGCCGCTGCTGGCAATGAAGCGCTAAATGTTGTGCCATAACCTGCCACATGTCTGCCCCACATTCGCCAGGATGGGCAAGTTAGACGATTAATCGTCTGCCAGCATGTCCATCAGGCCTTGTAGTGCCTGCTTTCCGGTCGCACGCTGTGCATCAGTATCCACTGTGCCAATTTCACCTAACACCAGAACATCTTCCTGTGGCAGATCGGCAAGGTAACGGCTGGGCTCACAGGCACTCAATTCGCCATACTTCTGACGCGAACGAGCCCGTGTAAACGTCAAAGTGTGCTGCGCTCGTGTCATGCCCACGTAGGCCAGGCGCCGCTCTTCCTCAAGAGCACCGTCGTCTACGCTATTGCTGTGAGGTAAAATTTCCTCTTCCATTCCGACCATGAAAACGTGAGGAAATTCCAAACCTTTTGCGGCGTGGAAAGTCATGAGTTGAACCTGGTCGTGTCCTGCATCATCTTCTTGTCTGGATAACATATCGTGTAAACACAAACGCGAAACCGCATCTGTGAGTGCGACGTCTTTACCTTCATCATCTACCAGCATGCGTCCGAGCCAACCCAGAAACTCCTCAACGTTTTTTATTGCTTTCTCGGCTTGCTGTGGTGTGTCTGCCTGTCTTTCTAACCAGCCGGTATAATCCATATCATTGAAGAGCGTGCTAACCACATCCATTGGATTGCCGCGTTCAGCATTGTCTGCAGTTAGTGTCAGCCAGTTTGCAAAGCGTTGTAGCCGATGCAGAGGTTTACCATCCAGTTTTTCCGTTAAGCCCATACTATGACAAGCGCTGAATAAGTTTGAATTTGATTGACGAGCATACTCACCCAGTTTGGACAGGGTTGTAGGTCCAATTTCTCGTCTTGGTGTGTTGATGCAACGCAAGAACGCCGTATCGTCATCCGGATTAACGAGTAGCTTCAGGTAGGCGAGCATATCCTTGATTTCAACTTTGTCAAAAAAAGAGCTGCCGCCACTGATCGAATATGAAATCTGCTTTTCACGTAATGCTTGCTCAAACACGCGAGACTGGAAATTACTGCGATACAAAATAGCGTAGTCACCAAAGCGTCGGCCCTTCTGAAAATGCTGCGTCATGATTTCAGCTACTACCCATTCCGCTTCATCGATTCCATGTCGACAGATAGAAATTTTTAGTTCATCGCCAATGCCCAATGCACTCCACAGACGTTTCTCAAACACATGTGGATTGTGACTAATCACCGCATTTGCACAGCGCAGGATGCGTTGACTGGAACGATAGTTTTGTTCCAGTTTGATTACTTTCAAACTCGGGTAATCGGTTTGCAGGTTCATCAGGTTTTCAGGTCGCGCACCACGCCACGAATAGATGGATTGATCATCATCGCCTACCGCAGTAAGAGCACCAAAGCGATCGACAAGCATGCGGATAATTTCATACTGAGCGGCATTGGTGTCTTGATACTCATCAACCAGCAAATGTCGGGTTTTGTTTTTCCAGCGTTCCTGCACTTCAGGATGTTCGCGAAGTAGTTTTACCGGCAAACTGATCAGGTCATCGAAGTCGACGGAATTGCAGGCGCGCAGCAAGCGCTCGTAGTCGGCAAAAAGCAGTGCGGCAACTCGAGTTTGATCATCTGCAGATTCGTCCAGAGCTTGTTTGGGGCTGACAAATGTACTTTTCCAGTTTGAGATCATCGTTAACGCCATTCGTTCTTCCATAGCGCTGTTTTGCTCATTGATGATTTCGCGCATAGCTGATTGTGAATCACCCTGATCCATAATGGTAAAGCCGCGCCGCAGACCGATGTGCTGACCATCTTTGTGTAGCATGTTCAATCCAAGTCTGTGGAAGGTGGAAATCGACAGCCCGCGGATGGTTCTCGCGTCGATTTTTTTTCGCAGGCGATCACGCATTTCCATGGCTGCTTTGTTGGTAAACGTTACAGCGATAATGGATTTGGGATCGTAGAGCTTCTTGTTGATTAGATAGGCAATTTTTTCCGTGATAACACCGGTTTTTCCACTGCCAGCCCCTGCCAATACGAGTACGGGTGTATCGGTATGAAGAACGGCTTCGCGCTGCTGAGGGTTGAGCTTGTCCATTTGTGAAACGTGGTTTGTGGAGCGCTAGTCTAGCGGCTTCGAGCCCAAAGGTCAGCGTTGACAAATCGGGAAACAGAAGATTCAACCGGGCTACACAAATGTGTGGCTGCTAATCGCCTTATAATCGAACGAAGTGGCTGCTTTATTGGACAAGGCTTGACCACAATTTCTTTTTATCGACGCGATTAATATGAATACTGACGAGCTGGAACAAGCACTATCAGTGGCGAACAAAGCTGCCGATGCAAGTGAGAAAACAATTAAATCTCATCAAGCTGACGGAAGTTGGTCGGTGACCTACAAAGCAGATGACAGCCCGGTTACTGAGGTGGATGTAGCGACTGAAAAGGCGATTCACGCAGTTCTGGCGGAGCATTCGCCAGGTGCGGCCTTCTATGGCGAGGAGACTGGGCACTCAGCGGCAGTGGCGAATTCAGATAACGGTGATGCAAATTCGCATGCTGTTGAGCCCAGTCAACTGTTATGGCTGGTTGACCCTATCGATGGCACCAAGAGTTTTATCCGCAATATGCCGTTTTATTCAACCCAGATTGCTTTACAGGAATCGGGGGAGCTTTGTGTCGGTGTGTCGAATGCACCGGCTTATGGTGAGCGGTTAGTCAGTCGAAAGGGTGGGGGCACCTGGCTCAATGGTGAGCAGGTGAATTGTCGACAAACGGATTCATTGTCTGATGCCTTTTTATCTACCGGCAATCTTGATCGCCTGGCCAAACTGCCAGAGGCATGGACTGTGTTTGGCGACATTATTACCCAGGTTAGAAGAGTGCGTGGATATGGAGATTTTTGTCACTACCATCAGTTGTGTTGCGGGCAGACAGATTTAATTATTGAGTCTGATGTGAATATTCTCGATATTGCTGCTTTGACGGTTGGTATTCGCGAAGCGGGAGGGGTGATTACTGATTTGGCAGGTGAGCCGGTTGGGTTGGAGACGACGTCCGTATTGGCTGCGGGGACGCAAGCGTTGCATGGAGCGGTTTTGGAATTGTTGATGCCGTACTTTGCTAAACCGAGTCTTCCCTCACTTAAGAATTAAGTGAGGGCTGTGGTTTTATACTTAGTAAAGACTATAATTTACTTTGCCCTCTCTCACTGCCCAGCCTCTTGCCCGGTTGGATTTTTGTTGAAAGTCCTGTCGGCCGAACTCGGCGCTAAGATACCAGCCCAGTGAGTGCAGATCATTTACAAAGCTGGTAGACGACCAATAATCTCCCCAAGGGTAGCTGTCCCATTCGCCAGTAAAGGGAATGCCGTTATCCCAAACCGGAAATGTATTGCTATAGTTCATCAGACTTTGCAGTTCTTTGATGTTCGGCAGTCGCCAATCACCCGGCTTGCTAAGATCTGTTAAGCCTGCGCAAGTACCATTGGTGGCTGACAATTGAGCGGCATGCGCTACGGCCTGAGCCCAGGTCTGATCAGTGATACAGTCCCGAACGCTTAACCAGATAAGACCGGTCAGTTTGTCGTGAAAAGTACCGTTATAGTTGTCACCGAAGCGTGCGCCAGTTAAGACTTCACCTGCCTGCAGATAGCCATCATCAGATGCCAGCGCACTGTGTTTTTGTCCGGTTTGAATAACAATCGACGGCGGTGGAGGAGTTGGAATAATATCGTCGATAACCCCACCTTCACCAGGGTGAGGGCCTTCACTTCCATGAGTAACAATAATGTCAGTGTAGCGCTTGCCGGTATCGTGGTTAATAACGATATAACTGCCGGGTGACGCTTCGCAGGATGTTCCGCCTTCGCAAATACTTGAATAGTCACTTGCTGACTGCACTTGTACCCAACCCTTGTCGTTCCAGCTTATTATGTTGCCGGTAACCCTGACGTCAGCAACAGCACTGACATGGTATGAAAGCGTACTTGCTAATAGAGCGCCCAAAGCCAATCTCTGGGTTATTGGTGTTCTGTTCATTCCTGAATTTCCTTAGATCTTTGTGAACGTGTTGTTCAGTGAAGATCAAATAGTAACGAGTTTTATCCGACGACGTTGGGAATTAATCCCCAATATTACGCGATACTTGTCGAACGAAGCTGACAGGAAAAACACCTGCTATCGTTTTAATTCAATAGATTAAGGACGAAATACAAAGTCATAACCGAGCTGGCAGGAATGGAGTTTTTGGTAATATTACCGGTAAATAGATGCCCTGCTAGTGCATAAAGAACCCGCCATTAACCGAAATCTCGGTTCCAGTTATGTAGTCAGCATTATCATCAATTAAAAATCGGACAGCACGAGCAATATCTTCAGGTTGCCCGACTCGGCCGACTGGAATCGACTCGATAATTTGTTTACGCAGTTCGTCGGGAATTGCTGCAACCATTGCTGTGTTTATAAACCCGGGTGATACGGTGTTAACCGTAACCCCGTGTCTTGCCATTTCCTGTGCCAGAGCTTTGGTAAAACCATGCACACCAGCTTTAGCTGCGGAATAGTTGGTTTGCCCAAACTGTCCACGTTGCGCATTCACTGAAGAAATATTAACGATACGGCCGAAACGATTTTTTTGCATGCTTTCAAGCAGCGGTTTGCACACGTTGTACAGGGAAGAAAGATTCGTGTTAATAACATCATTCCACTGATCGAGTTCCATTTTTTTTAAGCTGGCATCGCGAGTTATTCCAGCGTTATTAATTAACACATCTACACGACCAAATTTTTCGAGCACTTTGTCGATCATATTTTGGCAGCTTATGGCATTGGATACATCTGCAGCGGCAATAGCATAGTGCAATCCGTCTTTTTCAGAGGCCTGTTGCCATTGCATAGCGTCACTTTCAAGAGCAGGCAGGTAGTTCGCAACCACTTGATATCCATCACTGGCAAGTTGGGTACAAATAGCCGCACCTAATCCGCTGGTACCACCGGTCACTAAAGCTACTTTTTTCATTGTCGTTCAATATGATTTAATAGGTTGTCAGGCAGACAAAGAAGGATTCTCAATCGTTAATGGTCAGGGCTGGTCTTGTGTTTGGCAAACCACCCGACAGAGCCACTTGTCTGGCCGAATTTTGACCAGCCGCGGCTGTCAATACATGGCTCAAAATGACATCATCAATACTTTCAGGCGCAATTCCACTGTCACATATAAGCGTCTTGATAACAGCTGCACCCAAATCGGATGCGGGCAGACCTGAAAGCGTCCCGCCGAAGCTCCCGACTGGCGTGCGTTTGGCAGCAACGATGATGACGTCGTGCATAGATTTCATCCCATAAGCGGCAAAAAGACTATACCCGAAAAGCCTGACAATCGCGCACCAGGGAAGTCTCTCGCGTGCGCTTGTGCTAACCTTCGCACCTGAAATAATTTTAGTTCCAAGAGTGCTTGTGTTCGATTCGCATACGATCAACTGAGTTCATTCGGTCTTGACAATCCCTTACTACAATCCGGCGCGCAGAAACGTCACCTTTTCGTTGTTGCTGGTGTTGGCGTTATTACTTTTGGTGCTCACTGGACTGGGTGTATTTCGCATGTATTTCAGCTTTGACTGGACAGCCGGGCAAGATCAATCTGGTCAGCTATTCACACTCAAAGTGCGTGGTGGTAAATCCTATAACCTGTTTGCCGCAGACCCTTTTGGCGCTGTGTTCTGGAGTACACAACTTATTGCGTTGCTGTTGGCGATCATCATGCCGTGGTTTCGTTTGATTGGTGGCTCTATCCTCGCCGTGATGGCAGCCGCCGGCATATTCTTTTTGCATCTTCAGCAAAGCACAGCAACGCCGACTATACCGCTCGAGTTTGAAATGTTGATCTTACTCGTGCTTTATGTGTTGTATGTGTTGTTGCAGTACTTCGCTGAAATTCGTGATCGTAAGCGCTTTACCGGATTACTCAGTCAATATGTTCCTCCAGAGCTTGCCAGTGCATACAGTCGAAATCCTCAAAGTATGGGACTCGATGGAGAAGAGCGTGAAATCACCGTGTTGTTTTGCGACATTGTTGGTTTTGCGGCCATTTCTGAACAACTTGAATCGAAGCAGGTAGCCCAATTTCTTAACGGGTTTTTTTCGCATGTCAGCAAAATTGTGGTTCGGCATCGAGGCACGATAGACAAACTCATGGGTGATAGTGTGATGGCTGTCTGGGGTGCGCCGGCGCCCTCCAACACGCATGCGTTTGATGCACTTTCGGCGGCAATGGACATACAAAACGAGATTGACGAATTGATTCATCATTTCGAAAAAAGTGCATTGCCCGGCATCAAGCTCGGCATCGGTGTAAGTACCGGGTTGGCAACAGTTGGACCGCTGGGTTCTGAATATCGAATGGACTATACGGTCGTTGGCGATAGTGTCAATGTTGCTCAGCGCCTCGAAGAGCAAACCCGAAAGTACCGGGTGCCCATTATCGTCTCTGATAAAACGGTTGAAGCTCTTCCAGATATGTTGTTTCGTGAGCTCGACACCGTTGTTGTAAAGGGGCGGCGTCGGCCCGTTACCATGCTACAACCATTGGGTGCATCAGCAGGTGCGGATATAGAGATGAAAAAGCATCTGACTTTGCATCGTCAGGCAATGGAGGCGAGTAAAGCAGGTGATTGGTCAAGGGCGACAGAAATGTTTACACGGCTTCGCGATGAATGGGGACCAGCTGAAATGTACGAGTTGTACCTTAACGGGATACGGCAGGTTTCGAAGTAGAGGCGTCTTTACCATCCGTTGAGTCTTTGGGCTGCGACGGGTTTGACTGAGTGTGATCGTGCACTTGCCACTGTTGACCGTCGAAATGTTCTTGTGGACGGAAGTCTGTTTTGTACTGCATCTTCTGACAACCATCTACCCAATATCCTAAATACAAGTACGGCAGCGACATTACTTTGCACAATTCAATTTGTTGCAGGATGCAAAATTTACCCAGCCCGCGCGCGTTGTAATCAGGATCAAAGAACGTATAGACCGCCGACAATCCGTCACTGATTGCATCTGTCACAGCAATGCCAACCAGCTTGTTGTCGTGCGTTGCTTCTACAAAGAGCGTTTCCCCCCAAGGGTTTAACAGGAATCGTTCAAAGTCTTCGGGCTCAGGATCATCCATGCCACCACCTGGGTGACGAGCTTTTAAATAGCGCTTATACAAGTTGAAGTAGTTGTCGGTGTAGCGTGCGGGTGTGTAATCAACTTTAAGTGCTTCATTTGTTTTGAGATTTCTTTTGTCGGTTCGGCGAAGTTTGAAATCGGCTGTGCTTATTCTAACTGGCACACAAGCGTTACAGTCTGTACAACCGGGCCGGTAGACGTATTCACCAGAACGACGAAATCCACGTTTTATCAGCTGGTTATAGACCGTTCTGGGATGTGGATGGTGTGGGTCGGCGTAGATGTTGATCGCCTGTTTGTTGTCAAGATAACTGCAGTCGTTAACCGAGCCTTGATAAAGTTTGATGCGCTGCTGAACCATTGGATTAATGGTAGCAGACGAAACAGATGTACTTAGTAGATTTACGAACTTACGTAAGTATATTTACGAACTTACTAAGTATATTTACTTATATATTAGTAGATTACCATTTTGAACCAGTTCACATAATTTGATCCGTTACCTGAATTTAACGGTATTTAAACCAGTTTTCACAAACGTGTAACGTAGTCGCAGTTACAATCAGCTCCATGAATCAACGCGTATCTCAATACGTATCTGCAAACGCAAAACCTGTTGCAGATAGGTTACTTAAACAGATCAGTTTCCCAAGCCCACTGCGTGCCTTAATTGAAGTTGGCATGTTCATGGGCGTATTCATCGCTGCAGGATATATCAGTCTTGGGTTTGGCGTTGGCGATATGCTTGTACCAATGGTTCCAGTCATACTGGTTATCATGTTGGCAAACGTTGTCAGTGGCGTCTATCGTCGTGACATTACCAATTCAATATTAAATCTGTATATACATTCTGCATATGGGTTCTTTCTTGCCAGTATTGGTTTTCTGGTCACAATAGCGCTGTTTTTTCCGGCTTTTGTAACCACAAAATTTATTTTCTTCTTCCTGTTTTTTGCTTTTTTTGTCAGCAATACCGTCCGCCCGCTGATTAGCGGTACCGATTTCATGGACGGTGGCGGTCGTCGTACTAACTAAGCTCACAACTGAAATTAAAAAGTGCTGCGTATAATTGCGTACGTACATACCGCAAGTTTTTCGACTCACCTTTTTAAGTAACAAACAAATCGAATCTCCGCTGATCAATTCTGACCAAGAATTTTTTTTGCGTGCGCTATTAACGATGATTTAAGATCGCTTTCGTCTCGTCGCCATTCAATTTCGTTCATGATTTTTTCGAAACCAGATGCGCTTAGCCACGGTGCGTCGTCGTTGTGCAGCTTGTCTTGTATATAGGCTTTCCATTCTTCCCGCTCTTCGTCGCTAAGCGTATTCGGAAAGTTTCTGGCGCGGTAGCGATGCAACATTTCGTTGGCTCTTGAGTCATCAAACAGGCCCGCAAACTCATGCAATTTCGATGGGGGAGCCTGTCTGATTTTTTCAAAGCGCTGTTTGTCGCCCTGCGAGAAGAAACTGCCTGAGTAAAGCGAGCCATCAACGTCATCCACTCCGGCATCCCAGGAACGTGTCATTGCCTGGCGAATTTTTTCGTCAAAACTGTCAGGAAATTGTTTGGCCAGAGTATCTGCCCGCGACAGTTGCTCGTCCAAATTTATATTCAGACGAGCTGCATCTTCGGGTCGTAAGGTTTTCAAAGGAACCAGCACCGGGCACTTGTTGATTTGTATGGTTCGCAAATGAATACGCGGCTGTTTCCCGAGTTCTTCCTGACTGACAAAAACACGTGCCGCAATGTCCTCTGCACTCATGTCAAAGAGCTCAGTTGGATCGGTCCGTAAGTCGAGCACAATCACACCATTCTGATTTACCGGATGGCGTGCAAGCGGCACAACAATACTGGTATGTCCGAATTCACCAGGGATCATTCCAGACACATGAATACACGGTTTGCGCTGTTGATAGTTAAGAATGGTGGCGATGCTTTTCTTGTCGCGATGTTGAAATGCGTAGTCGAACAAACGGGGCTGGCACCGCTTTAGTAACTTTGCCATTCCAATGGTTGCTTCAACGTCAGATAGTGCATCGTGAGCATGTGCATGTCCGATGTTATTTGCAACGCTCAAAAGTTCAAGTTTATTGCTTGGTTTGCCATCTTCATTGGTCGGCCAATTTATACCTGCAGGTCGTAACGCTCTTGCCAGTCGTACCACGTCGAGTAAGTCCCAGCGCGAATTGCCATCTTTCCATTCGTACTCATAAGGGTCGTGAAAGTTTCTGAACAAGGTGTGCCGGGTGAATTCATCGTCGAAGCGAATACTGTTGTAACCAATCGAGCAGGTACCGGGCTTTCCAAGTTGTGCAACAACTTGTGCGATAAATTCAGGCTCAATAACACCGAGCGAATCTATTTCGTCCGGTCGCTGACCGGTGACCCTGCAGGCTTCGGGGTTCGGCAAATAATCTGCAGGGGGTTTGCAGTAAACAATAATTGGGTCGTCGACCGGTTCAAGGTCTATTGTGGTGCGCTGACCGGCGAATTGGGTGGGTTTATCCCATGCTGGGTGGGTGCCAAAGGTTTCATAGTCAAACCAGTAGAACGTTGGTTCGATGCTCACCACTTCAGATCATCGGGGACCTGGAAGTCCGCATAGTCATCGTCGATGTCACTGGAACCATCGCTGCCCGCGGTGATTACAACCCAGTCCGGGTTTAAGGCCTTGACGCGTTCGCCAGCTTCCATCGGTATCAGGTAAGTAGCCCCATTAAGCCGGGTAATTACCAGATCGCCTGCGATCAATTTGGCGCGCAATTCCTCTGTTATAAACATTTGTTTTATGCGTTTACCAACCAGATAGCTATGCGAAGATTCACCATTTGTGTTGTTTACTTTGCATGCATCTATGATTGCTTTTATCTCACTTTTGATTCGCTTTCGCTCTGCAATAGCTTCGCGTTCGGCGATGTTGGCGCGCTCCATAGAAGAGGGCTGATTACCCGGACTTTTATTCGCCTGATTTGATTTGCCACCTTTGTGTTTGGCCGCAGTCGATTTAGCTCGTTTTGGCTGTTTTTTTTTGACAACGGTTTGCTTGAAACCGGCCTTAAGCATTTGCTCACGCAGAGAGTCGGACATGGTTGGACTAATCAGTTATTTTGCTTCAAATTATTTATTATGAATCGTAGCATGCTACCGCTGAAGAAACTCAAGGCAAAGTCGGGCAAACAGGGCTGGTTTTTCAGCGTGCGGCCAATGACCTGTACCAGCAATCTCCTTGAAGTGAGGATCGTTAAAATTCGTGCGAATTGGCAGCTCGTCCTGTGCTCCAAGGTAATCACTATTGCCACCTTTGATAAAGAGGCTTGGACACGTCACAGAGTGAGAAAAAGTAGGTGCCTGTTGAATCAGTTCGTAGTCTGTCTTTATACCGTTTAAATCGAAACGCCATGCGTATCCACCCTCAGTATTTCGCTCCAGACTTTTAAGCAGGAACCCGCGAATACCAGCATCAATGATGTTGTCTCTTAGTTTTTTATCAGCGTCGCTGCGACTTTTCAGGTCGCTTAGCGGCAGCTCTGAGAGCGCATCAAGAATCGCCCGATGATGCGGTGGGTAAAGCCGCGGGGCTATGTCCACGATGATCAATTTATCGATTGATACTTTGTCTGGATTCCCGGCTATCTGCATGGCAACTTTGCCGCCAAGCGAATGGCCGAGCAGATTGTAATTCGACAGACCTTCAGCAATCAGGTGTGTTTGTATGGCACTGGCCATGTTGGCGTAAGACAGAGGTGAGAGGATGGATGATTGACCATGCCCGGGCAAGTCAAGTCGGATGACCTGAAAATACCGTTCCAAATGTAGGGCTATTGAGCGAAAATTGTCTGCATCACCAAACAGGCCGTGCAGCACCACTAACGGTGGTCCAGCGCCAGTGATTTCGTGATGTATACCGGTTTTCAGATTCATCGACGCGTTACCACTGTTGATCAATTGGTTTAGGGTAAACTGTGTAGTTAGACATTTGGAAATTAGCGTAACACCGTGTATAGAGAAGTAAGTCAACGCGCAAAAGCGCTTTTTT
>Ga0114956_1002187_pt1 | contig 15444 bp, 13 predicted proteins | sample MaitaG_FD_87304 | JGI IMG/M metagenome (GOLD analysis project Ga0114956, IMG submission 87304) | Marine algal microbial communities from Maine, USA - Maine_Asex2 metaG | ecosystem: Host-associated > Algae > Red algae > Unclassified | place: Maine, USA | collected 2015-01-05 | reverse complement strand
GCGATAATGTACCTAGGTCGTTTTCTAGAAGTTGGACCGACCGATAAAATATTTGCTGAATCCTGCCACCCCTATACATCTGCCTTGCTTGCGGCTAATCCTGAGCCCGATCCTGAAGCAGAAAAGAAACAGATTGAATTAAAAGGAGAGGTACCAAGTTTAGTGAATCGGCCAAGTGGTTGTGAGTTTCATACACGGTGCCCATTCACGCAAGATCGGTGTCGTGAACAGCTACCTGATTTAACAGATGATGTGTCACATCGCTTTCGATGTCATTTTCCGCTACACGAGTAATCAGGGATAGTATCGACTTCTGCATCCAACGTGAGTACAAGGCATGAGCTACGGCATCTATATCGGGCGCAACCACACCGCAGATGGTCGCGCATACCTGGCAGGCTATGGCGACGAACCGTCCAGCCACTGGCTTGATATTCACCCGGCAAAGGATCACGCCAGTGAGAGCGTTATTACTGTGGGCGTCACGCCACAGGCGGATATGCCAGGACAGTTGTCACAAATTCCACAAGCGCCTCGAACTGCTCGAAGCATACGGGTCAGTTATAGCTATTACCTTGGGGTCCCAGCTCCTTTAACCAATGGAGGACTAAACGAACACGGTGTCGCGGTGCGCGATATCTGGTCGACGTCGCGTTCGGAATTGATCGACATGACGCCGAAGGATCAATCTGGACCTAACTATTCAGACTTGGCGCGCATAGTCATCGAGCGAGCAAAAACCGCTCGTGAAGGCGTCGATTTGATTGCACAGCTTATAGCCAGGCATGGCTACTCGAGCTATGGGGGTAACTCTCACCTCATTGCCGACCCGGATGAGGCGTGGGTGGTGATCGAATTCGCGGGTGGTAAAGGTTTATGGGTTGCCGAAAGGTTAGGTGCTGATAGCATTCGCGCTTCGCGGCCAGGCTACATTGGGGATATTCCCTCGCAACCCAATGATGACTTTCTTTTCCCGGTTCATTTCTTCGACACTGCTATCGAACATGGCTGGTGTGATCCTGCCAACAGCACTTTTAATGTCAATGCGGTTTATGGCGACGGCAAACATCGTTGGGCCGGGGTGGAATGGATTGAATCGGCGATGCGAGAACGCGCTGAGCGAGCACAGAAAATCACACTCAAAGATGTGTTCTGGTCGATTAACACGCCAAAGCTGACCGGCGATACTGCAGGCTATGGACAAGTAGTACCGCTAGTGCATCCAACGCATTCTGCTTTACGGATGATGTGGTACGCACCCATCGGCGCAGTCGCTGCACCTTTGCTGCCTGTATTTTTAGGTCAGACATCGGTACCTGCCGAATATCAGCAACATCGTTATCTGACCAATGGCGAAAGCCATCGTTTTCAGGATACGCGCAAAGCGATGGCTACGCCGGATTCGGTGTCGTTGGTTCCACAGGGAATTGAGACCGCTGGCTCGGCTGTCTATGTGTATAAGCGGTTAATGCATCTAGCCTTTCAACAGCCCACGATGCTTGAAGAAGTGCGAACGCATTGGTCTCATATCGAAACGAATGCAAATAAGGAACTGCAGGATGTCGCTCGCATTGCGTCCATTTTACTAGAGTCGAACGAGCCTGCGCTGGCTGCACAAGCGATGACAACATTTAGCCATCGCAAGTTCGCAGAGGCTCTATCAGATTGCAGAGTACTTGCCGATGCTGCCTATATCCGAATGAAGGCAGCAGGGGAGCTAAACCTAAGCCATGCACCTGCGTCACCGGACCAGCTTTGGTAGATCGATTACTTAGGTTACACCCCTAAAACATATCCAGAGTCTCTTCGCGACTTGGTTATCTTCTATTGCTTTCGCCAAATCTCAATGATAATATTTGCATACGTATGCAAAAGCGTATGAACGAACACTAGCGCGCGCCTGTGCGGCTCTGCGGTTCAGAGTCATTGAAGGCCGTTCGTTAACCAAAAGTATCCGGGAGGAGAAATGAACAAAGTTCTAAAGACCACATTGATCGCCGCTGGCCTGATGGCCAATTCGGCTGCGGCGTACGCCGCTTGCGGAATTTCTGCGGGTAACGTCAACATTATCGGCAACGAATTTCCTGCCATTCAAACTATCGGCGCTGGCGCTGTAGCCTGTGCAGGCGATGGTGTTGAAGTTAAAACCAACTTAACTAAAGAGCACAAAGATCTGCAAGTACCGGGTCTGACTGGTAATCCTGCTGAGTACACCGTTGCGATCGTGGCGAATTCTTCAATCGTTCCACTAATGAACGATGGACTTATTCGTCCACTTGACGATTTGATTGCCAAGCACGGTGGTAACTTCAACGACAAACAAAAAATCTCGATCGGCGGTGAAACCATGGCCATTGGCTTCATGGCAAACGCACAGCACCTTGTTTACCGTAAAGATGTTCTGGAAGAAGCTGGAATTGAGACACCGACTACTTATGAAGAAGTGCTTGCTGCTTCCGAAATGTTGAAAGAAAAAGGCTTGATGAAGTACCCATTTGCCGCAGCTTATGCCGCTGGTTGGGGTATCGCTCAGGAATTCAACAATATGTTTCTGGGATTTGGTGGTGAATTTTTTAAAGAAGGGTCAGCTATGCCAAACATCAATACGGAGACCGGTGTTAAGACGCTCGAAATGATGAAATCTTTGACCGCCCAAATGAATCCAGACTTCCTGACGTTGGACAACAACGAGATAAACGCAGAATGGAAAGCGGGTAACGTTGCCATGATGCAAATGTGGGGTTCGCGTGCCGGTCCATTACTCGATGGTGAAGGCAGTGCGCCCGGTATCGCGGAAAACACCGTTCTTGCAGCGCCGCTCACCGTTGGTGGCGGCTCTATTCCAGCAACCACGCTTTGGTGGGATGGTTTCACTATTGCCAAGAACATCTCAGACGAAGACGCGGAAGCCTCTTATCTGGCCATGGTTAACGCTATCGACCCTAAAATCATGAATGACGAAGTTGCTACTCAAGCCGTTTGGATGATTGATGGTTATGAGCCTACTCCAGCGTCTGTGGGTGTATTCGCATCGATCACTGCAGGTGCGATACCTTATCCAATGATTCCGTACGAGTCTCTGCTGCATACGGCATTGGGCGCCGAGTTACCGGATTACTTTTCTGGTAATGAGACTGCTGAGAAAACCCTTGCTGACGTTGAAGCTGCGTACGAGACCGCTGCAAAGGAAAAAGGCTTTCTGTAAGCGCCTTTGACGCTCTGCTTTTTGACTGCCTTCCGGGCAAATACAAGTTAATCGGGGAGGGGCATTACGCCTCTTCCTGATTCTCTATCGTCCTGACTTAATCATATATCGGTGAAATGCAGTGAAACACCGTACCTTTTTCTGGTTCTTTCTTCCAACAGCGCTAGCCATGCTGCTGTTTATATTCCTGCCAATCGTATCGGTAGTGATGCAGTCGGTGCATATAGATCACGAACAAGTTTTTATCGAAGTTGAAAATTGCGATTTCTTTGGCTGTAAAAAAGCCACCACAGTAGACACAGAAGCCACTGCTGAATTGCGCGCTGAAAAGCCGCTTGGTCGTTTCGTCGGTTTGGATAATTATTTTAATCGTAACCACCTGGCCTCAAACGAAATAGCCAGCGCCTGGAACGACTCTGCTTCCTTTAGCGAGTTTTACGATCAGGTTTATAACCTGCCTTTGTACCGAGCGATTATATTTACTCTCGTCTATACCTTTACGGTCACCCCATTGTTAATCATTCTGGGTTTTATGATTGCAATAGGCGTTAATTCTTTGCATGCAAAATTAAAGGGCTTTGTTATATTTTTCTCACTGTTGCCAATGATTGTAACGCCATTGGTTGGCTCGCTGATTTTGTTCTGGATGATCGATTCGCGAGGCATCATTGGTAGCTCACTACAACATTTGTTTAACGACCCTGACTTGTCGCTAAAAGCATCAACATCACTCACCTGGATAACCTTAATGGTTTATGGTGTTTGGCATTCGGCGCCCTTTGCATTCGTTATTTTTTATGCGGGTTTGCAGACCCTGCCGCAAGATACGCTCGAGTCCGCCATGATCGACGGTGCCAGCCGTTGGGAACGTATTCGCTACGTAGTCATCCCGCATCTATTGCCTTTAGTTACGTTTGTAGCGTTAATTCAGCTAATGGATAACTTCAGGGTATTCGAGCCAATTATCGGATTCAATGCGTCAGCACATGCCACGTCACTATCATCAATTATCTTTACTGACCTGGGTGGTGAATCGCGACTGCTCTCGTCTGCCTCAACAACCTCGGTGCTTACCATCCTTGGTGTCATCGTTTTGCTATCGCCGGTGCTGATTCGCACTTGGCGTACATGGGACAGAACAGCCTGAGATGTCGTCTATTGTTGAAAATAAATCGTTCACACTCAAATTTGTATCGAGTGCGTTCATTATGTTCTGGTTGCTGATTGCAGCTTTTCCGTTTTTCTGGACATTCTGGGGTTCGTTCAAAGTCGAACTGGATTTCTTCTCTAAAGAGAACTGGATGAATGCTATAACCGGAATACGAACATTGCGTGAGCACGGTTCACCCTTTACCGGAGCTGGCTATGAAGGTGCCTGGGTTCAGGAAGAGTTCTGGAAAGCCACCTTCAACACAGCGCTGGTGTGTCTGTTTGTTGTCTGTACATCACTCACTATTGGAACGCTTGGCGCGTATGCGTTATCACGCTCCGGTTTCAGGTATGCGTTCTGGTTACTCATTATTGCTTTGATATTCCGCGCAATGCCACCGATAACATTGGTAGCTGGTTATCTATTGCCGTTTTTCGAATGGGGGCTTTGGGGCAAGTTATCTACAACTGTTGTGGTGCTGGTTGCAATCAATCAACCATTTACCTTATGGATGCTGCATTCGTTCTTTCAGAAAATTCCAAAGGAGCTTGATGAAAGCGCCATGGTAGATGGGTGTACTAATTTTCAGGCTTTTCGCTATGTGATTTTGCCGGTCATGTGGCCAGGGGTTATCACTACTGGTTTATTTTCTTTTTTACTTGCTTACAACGATTTTGGTGTTACGGCTATGTTGTTATCAAAAGAGAATCAGACAATGGTGCCCAAAATTGCCGGTTTTCTTGGCACCACGCAAACTGAAGGCAACGTGATGTTCGCTGTTGCATCGGTTGTTATGGCGACCGTGCCCTTGTTTATTTTGGTGATGTTTTTTCAGCGACAAATAGTCAGTGGTTTAACCGCTGGTGCGGTAAAGGGTTAGCTCATGGCTAGTATCAGTTTAAAAAAAGTCAGTAAACGCTGGGGCAGCTTTGTTGGCGTGCATGAATTTGATCTCGAAATACAAGACAAAGAGTTTCTGGTGTTATTGGGTCCATCGGGCTGCGGCAAAACAACGACCATGCGGATGATTGCCGGTCTGGAGCAGTCAACCTCTGGCGAAATCTGGATTGGTGATCGTATGGTCAACAAGCTCGAACCAAAAGATCGCGATATAGCCATGGTTTTCCAAAGTTATGGCTTGTATCCGAATATGACCGTGTGGGAGAACATTCGTTTCCCGCTTAAAGTCAGAAAGGCTGACCCGGCTACGCACGAGGAACGCGTTCAACGCGCCGTTGACATGGTAGAGCTAAATGAATTCACGCATCGACGACCGGCTGAGTTATCAGGTGGTCAGCGACAACGTGTAGCACTTGCGCGAGCCATTGTTCGTGAGCCAACAGTATTTTTAATGGATGAGCCGTTATCGAACCTGGATGCCAAACTGCGAGTATCCACTCGCGCGCAGATCAAGAATCTGCAGAATACGTTGGCAACCACCACCATCTATGTAACGCACGATCAGATTGAAGCGATGACGCTGGCAGATCGTGTTGTTGTCATGAATCAGGGTATCGTCCAGCAAGTCGGATCACCGGTGGACATCTATGACAAACCACAAAATACGTTTGTAGCTGCATTTATCGGTTCACCTGCCATGAATCTGATCGAGGGCACACTGGAGTCGGGTGTGTTCTCTGCTGACAATGTTCGCATTTCAGGTTTAGCTAGCAACCATTCCGGAAAAGTAACACTTGGATTCAGAGCTGAAGATGCATTGGTTGCACATGACGTCGGTGACATATCAGCGCCGGTGTATTCGATGGAATTACTCGGTGAGGCGACAATGGTCACTATGCGAATTTCAGGTGCGCTGGTGTCAGTCAAGGCAGGTAAAGACTATCGGATTGCCATTGGCGACCCGGTGACTGTATCGGTTCCAACTGAAATATGTCACCTGTTCAATAGCGACACAGGTGAACGCATCGAATAGACACGACACGCCAAAGTAAATTGGGCGTGCCTTTCGTAACAAGATTAAAAGAAATCGAGAGTAGCTAAATCATGATCAACTACCTGAAAAAGGGTTTGGCCGAGGCCACCCGAGCAGCTGAGAAAAACACCGTAAAGGATATTGTTGCCCAAAATTTGGCAGAGATCGATAAAGGCGGCGATGCAGCTGTACGAAGTATGTCTGAGAAATTCGACAACTATAGTCCAGCCAGCTTTCGTTTGAACGCCGACGATATAAACGCACTTATGGCAAAGCTATCTACTCAGGAGATGGCTGATGTAAAGTTTGCACAGGAACAAGTGCGAAATTTTGCCATAGCGCAGCGCGCATCTATGCAGGACATCGAAGTAGAAACCATGCCGGGCGTTATTCTTGGCCACAAGAACATTCCTGTACAGTCAGTTGGCTGTTACGTTCCGGGTGGCAAGTTTCCAATGGTTGCCTCGGCGCATATGTCTGTGGTTACTGCCGCTGTTGCGGGTGTTCCTCGCATTGTTGCTATGACACCACCGTTTAATGGTGAACCCAACCCGGCAGTTATTGCAGCAATGCACATGGGTGGTGCACATGAAATATATGTACTTGGTGGCATACAGGCGGTTGGTGCAATGGCAATAGGTACAGAGACCATCGATCCTGTTCACATGCTTGTGGGTCCCGGGAATGCGTATGTAGCCGAAGCCAAACGACAATTGTATGGGCGTGTGGGTATTGATTTGTTTGCCGGGCCAACAGAGACCCTGGTTATAGCAGACGACACAGTCGATGCTGAATTGTGTGCCACTGATCTTCTGGGTCAGGCCGAGCATGGCTATAACTCTCCAGCGGTATTAATAACCAATTCTGAAACGCTTGCTAATGAGACATTAAAAGAAATTGATCGGATACTTGAGATCTTACCGACGGCTGAAACAGCAGGTGTCAGCTGGCGTGATTACGGTGAAGTGATCGTCTGTGACACGTACGACGAAATGCTGCAAATGGCAAACGATATTGCGTCAGAGCACGTACAGGTCATGACCGATCGTGACGATTGGTTTCTGGAACACATGCATTCCTACGGTGCGTTGTTTCTGGGCGCAAGAACCAATGTCGCTAACGGCGATAAAGTCATTGGTACCAATCACACGTTGCCTACTGAAAAAGCCGGTCGTTATACCGGTGGATTGTGGGTCGGTAAGTTTCTCAAAACCCATTCGTATCAAAAAGTACTAACCGATGAAGCTGCAACGACAATTGGTGAGATAGGGTCGCGGTTGTGCATACTCGAAGGTTTTGTTGGCCACGCAGAACAATGTAACGTGCGGGTTCGACGCCACGGTGGTCGCAACGTACCTTACGGCGAACCTGCTATGCCGCAAAGTTCGGAGGCTTAAGTTAAGGATGCCAGATTGATGAAACTTCCTCGCACCCCTTCATTTCGGCTTGACGGTAAACGTGCTCTGGTTACAGGCGCATCTTCCGGTATTGGTATGGGTGCAGCGATGGCGCTGGCTGAAGCCGGTGCACACGTTGTGCTCGCTGCTCGAACCGCTGACAAACTAAACGCCTGTGTTGATGCCATGAGTGCTGAGGGACTAAGCGCTAGTGCGATGCCTATGGATATCAGCGATATCGACCGTATGCAGGGCTTGATTGGTGAGCAGGATAAGTTTGATGTACTGGTCAATAGCGCAGGTATTGCCCGTCATAGTGCTGCTATTGAAACAACTCAAGACGATTTCGATGCGGTCAGTGAATTGAATGTCAAAGCGGCGTACTTTCTTACGCAGGCTGTTGCCAGAAAGCTGATTGAATCAGATCAACCCGGTTCGCTGATCAATATTTCATCGCAAATGGCGCATGTAGGCGGTATTGATCGTGCTGTGTATTGTGCTACCAAGCATGCTGTGGAGGGTTTCACCAAGTCGATGGCGATTGAGCTTGGGCCAAGACGAATCCGGGTGAATACTTTGTGCCCAACGTTTATAAGAACACCGTTGACCGAACAGACATTTGCTATTCCAGAACGTGTTGCATGGCTTGAAGAAAAAATAAAGCTGGGTCGTGTTGGCGAGGTGGAAGACATCATGGGTGCTGTACTGTTTCTCGCAACCGATGCGTCAGCTCTGATTACCGGGTCGTCTTTGCTTGTTGATGGCGGTTGGACGGCAGATTAATGTCCAAAGATGCAGTGACATCGCAACACGTGGCAAGAAAGGCCGGAGTCAGCCAGTCAGCGGTGAGTCGTGTTTTTTCAGAAGGGGCCAGTGCATCGGCTGGTATGACCGAGAAAGTGCAAAAGGCGGCAGAGGAACTTGGGTATCGACCCAACGTTTTAGCTCGATCGCTAATCACCGGCAAATCGAAGATCATCGGGTTGATCGTTGCCTACTTGGAAAATCAGTTCTATCCGGAAGCATTAGAAAAGTTATCGCTATCATTGCAAGAGCGTGGATATCATGTGCTGGTATTCATGGCTACGCTGACCGATGACAACGTAGATCAATTGCTGGATGAGCTGCTTGATTTTCAGGTCGACGGTATAGTAATGGCGTCAGCATCTATGTCGTCAGATCTTGCCAGGCGTTGTAAAAAAGCCGGTGTACCTGTTGTGCTGTTCAACAGACGACAGGACGATGACAGATTGTCTGCAGTGACTTCAGACAACGTTGCTGGTGGAAAAAAGATTGCAGAATTTCTAATCGCTGGAGAGCATAATCGTATTGCACATATAGCTGGCTGGGAGGGCGCATCAACACAGCGTGATCGAGAAAGGGGGTTTATGCAGGCTCTATACAGTGCCGGCGTCAGTTTATTTGACCGCGAGGCGGGCAATTACCATTTCGAGTCAACGCAAGCCGCTGCACGGATAATGTTCAGCAAAAAGCAAATCCCGGATGCCGTATTCGTTGGCAACGATCATATGGCACTGGCGGTGATGGAGTGTATTCGTGATGAGTTCGGACTGCGTGTACCTGAAGATGTGTCCATTGTTGGATACGACGATGTTGAATTGGCCGGGTGGCCAAGTTTTTCATTGACAACGATAAGGCAACCGTCGAATCAAATGGTAGCTGCAACCGTTGAGACGCTAATGGGCAACATTGAACAGGGCAAGGCTGCACCGCAAAGAATAGAAATAGAGGGACCCTTGATGATCAGGCGTTCAGCAATAATTCCACGAGGATGGAACAATGAGAAACTTTGATAATCGCTGGAAAGATTTTCCTGATTACATTATTGGCATTACCAAAGAGATTTGGGAAGAGCGTGGCATAGGTACGCTCAATCACTATTACTCTGATGACATTCCGGTTCGGTCCCCAATGGGTGTGCAGCGCGGTAATCAGGAAGTCATTGCCTCAACGATGGCAACAGTCCACGAGTTTCCTGACAGAGAGTTATTCGGTGAGGATGTTATCTGGTCAGGCACGCCAGAAACACAGCTACTATCTTCGCATCGCATCATCTCTACCGGTACACATTCGCAAGATGGGTTATTCGGGAAAGCAACGGGCAAAAAATTTAAAGTCAGAGTCATCGCCGACTGTGCTGCAAAAGACAACACCATTTTTGATGAATGGCTGATTCGTGACTATGGCGGCATTGTGCGTCAGCTTGGCATGAAGCCGAAATCGTTTGCTAAAAAATTAATCTCTGATGAAGGTGGTCCTGAGAGCTGCAAACCACCGTTTACCCCAGATATTGATGTAAAAGGCGACTACGATGGCACCGGTAATGACAATTCGTGGGGAAAAAAATACGCGTCGGTATTAACTCGCCTTATGGACAAAGAATTTTCGCTGGTTGCAAACGAGTACGACCGTGCAGTGCAAACAGAGTATCCCGGCGCGGTATCGGGTTTGTCTCATGGCTCTGTCAATGAATTTTGGTTGGGTTTGCGTTCATCGTTTCCAAACGCAGCGTTTAACATTCATCATCAAATTGGAATGGATGCAAAGGTATTGCCACCACGTGCTGCTGTGCGTTGGTCATTAGACGGATTGCACGAAGGCTGGGGAACGTTCGGCAAACCCACTGGTGCAAAGGTACATATCATGGGGATGTGTCATGCAGAGTTTGGACCCTTTGGGGAGTCTGATTCATCAATACGTCGTGAATGTGCTTTGTATGATGAAATCGCTATCTGGAAACAGATACTAATGCACAGCGGAATCTCGTCGTGACCCCTGCGCAAATGCGAGAACGTATTGTTCGGTACGGTGAATTGCAGCCGTGTAAAACTGCCTTTATAGATGCGCACACACCGGGATCTGATCAGAAAGAAAATTTCACTATCATCGGCGGCGGCGTATCGGAGAGTCCTGATCAACACGTGCACATTGCCGATACACCTGGTTTTAATATAGGTGCTGCAGGCCAACCGCCCAAATGCCGAAACTCGTTACACGTGCATACAACAGCAGAAGTGTTTTTTATTTTAAAAGGTCGATGGCGCTTTTTCTGGGGACGTAATGGTGATGCCGGTGAGGTCACATTGGAGGAGGGCGATATCTTTAATATTCCTACGGGCATCTTTCGCGGTTTTGAAAATATTGGCACCGACTACGGCATGATCATGGCCGTGCTCGGTGGTGATGATGCGGGCGGTGGTGTCGAGTGGGCACCGCAAGTGATAGAAGACGCCTCCGAGCACGGATTGGTGCTTGGTGACAACTCACAGCTCTATGATACAAAGCGTGGTGAGTCATTGCCAGACGGTGTCAAGCCCATGCCGGTGATGAGTAGAGCTGAACTGGCAAGCATTCCCGAATTTTCATCAAGCCAGATCGTTCCGCATTTTGTTGCTCGCTATAACGATCTTATGGCTCTAAGTGATCATCAACCGGCCAGGGTCATCGGTGAGCACGCGGTTATCAACGATCGTCCGGGTTTTGAGGTTGAACTGTTATCCAGAGAATCATTAAGTCCGGCAAGATATTCGTTAGACCAGCATGAAGTATTGATGGTTATGCGTGGTCATTGGCGCATCAGCTGGGATGGTGGAGACGCCATTTTGGCACCGGGTGATACTTGTGCTGTGCCACCTGGTCTGAGCCATAGCGTGGAACCCTCCATGAGTGGAGAAGCCAGTCTGTACCGAGTGATTGGTACCGATGATCCGGCAGGTTTAACGCATCTGCCCGCAGCCTTAACTCATTAACCCAATTCAAAATCAGGTAAGCCTATGTCAAAAATACTCACAACGCACGTTGGCTCATTGCCGCGTACACAAGCCGTGGTCGATTTTATTTTTGCGCGTGAGAACCACAAGCCGTTTGATCAGGCCGACTTTGATGCCTGTATGACATCGGCGTGTTCGGAAACAGTGCGTAAACAGGTAGAAGCTGGCGTTGATATTGTTTCTGACGGTGAGACCTCAAAGATCTCATACGCAACCTACGTTAAAGATCGCTATACCGGGTTCTCTGGTGACAGCGATCGGAATGCACCAGGGGATCTTAAGTTGTTCCCCGGATTTTTGGAGCGCTTGGCCGATGATGGTGGTACACCACAGTACGCGCGCCCCAAGTGTACTGGAGACGTGGTTTCGAAGGGCCATGATGAACTGAACAAAGATATTGCAAACCTTAAAGGTGCGATGCAGCAACACGGTGCGAAGCGTGGATTTATGAACGCCGCATCACCGGGTGTTATTTCATTGTTTTTACAGAACGAACATTATTCTAGTCGCGAAGCTTATCTGGAAGCGTTAGCTGACGTAATGAAAGCAGAGTACGAGACGATTGTTGCATCGGGGCTGGATTTGCAACTGGATTGCCCAGACCTTGCACTATCTCGCCACATGCTGTTTGAAGATTTGTCTGATGCAGAGTTTGTCAAAGTTGCGGACATGCACGTAGCGGCATTAAATCATGCGCTGGAAAATGTACCTGAGGACAAGGTGCGATTGCATATTTGCTGGGGTAATTATGAAGGTCCGCACGTGTGCGATATAGATATGGACACGGTATTCTCTACGTTGATGAGTGCGAAAGCACAGTATGTTTTATTCGAAACGTCAAACCCACGTCATGCGCACGAATGGACCGTATTTCGTGACAGAGCAAAAGAAATTCCTGACACTAAAGTACTTGTACCGGGCGTTCTCGATACCACGACCAATTTTGTCGAACATCCTAAATTGGTTGCTCAACGGTTGGAGCGATTCGTTAATATTGTTGGCGAAGAACGAGTAATTGCAGGCTCAGATTGTGGGTTTGGCACGTTTGCAGGTTTTGGCTCGGTAGACCCGGATATTGCGTATGCAAAGCTGCAGGCTATGGCTGATGGGGTCAAGTTACTTTGAACACAGCCCCTTGCACAGGGGCTTTCAGCGCCGGACTCACATCTGCAATGCCACAAAACGCCGATTTAGGCGTTTTCCAATGGTATAATCGGCGGCTAAATACATTCCCGGTGCGCCACGCGTACCCAACTGCAGGCCCTATCCGTGATCTCCGCTGCTAACGTTACTATCCAGTTCGGCTCTAAGCCGTTATTCGAAAACATCTCTGTCAAGTTCGGCGACGGCAATCGCTATGGACTGATTGGCGCTAATGGGTGTGGAAAATCCACCTTTATGAATATTCTATCCGGAGAGCTTGAACCCACCTCCGGTAATGTATCCATAACACCAAATGAGCGCATTGGTAAGCTCAGTCAGGATCAGTTTGCATTCGAAGCATTCACGGTACTCGACACGGTCATCATGGGCCATAAAGAGCTGTGGAAAATAAAGCAGGAACGAGACAGACTCTATTCGCTTCCTGAAATGACTGAAGAGGAAGGCATGGCTGTTGCTGAACTTGAAATTGAGTTCGCAGAGTTAGATGGTTATACCGCTGAGAGTCGAGCAGGCGAATTCCTCAGTGGAGCGGGTATTGATGAATCTTTGCATGCTGGTTTAATGACCGAGGTTGCACCAGGTTGGAAGCTGCGAGTATTGCTGGCACAGGCACTGTTCGCATCACCCGATATTCTGTTACTCGACGAACCTACTAACAACCTCGATATCAATGCGATCAGGTGGCTTGAAGGTGTTTTAAGCGCCCAGAAAAGTACCATTATTATTATTTCTCACGATCGCCACTTTCTAAATTCTGTTTGCACCCATATGGCAGACATTGACTATGGTGAGCTGCGTGTTTATCCGGGTAACTACGATGATTTCATGATTGCATCAACTGCTGCCCGTGAATTGCTGCAAAGCCAGAACACCAAGAAAAAAGCAGAAATTGCTGACTTGCAGCAATTTGTCAGCCGCTTCTCGGCGAATGCGTCCAAAGCCAAGCAAGCAACATCCCGCGCCAAGAAAATTGAGAAAATTCAATTGGCCGACATCAAGCGATCAAGTCGTGTTAGTCCTTACATCCGTTTCTCTCAAGACAAGAAACTATTCCGTCAAGCGCTCACACTTGAGAATGTATCAAAAGGATTTGATGAAGGTCCGTTATACGAAAAAGGCAATCTGATGTTGGAGGCGGGTTCGCGGCTCGCTGTAATTGGTGAGAACGGCGTTGGTAAAAGCACATTGCTACGTCTTTTGCTAAACGAACTAGAGCCTGATAGCGGCGAGATTCAATGGTCTGAGAATGCAGTTACCGGATATTGCCCTCAGGACAACATTGCAGAGTTTAATAGTGATATCACGTTGTTTGACTGGATGAGTCAATGGCGCAAAGCATCACACAACGATCAAATTGTGCGAGCAACACTGGGTCAACTGTTGTTTTCGTCAGATGATTTCGAAAAAGCAGTAAAGGTGTGTTCGGGTGGTGAGAAAAACCGCTTATTGTTTGGCAAGTTAATGATGTCGTCTCCCAATGTTCTTGTTCTGGATGAGCCAACCAACCACATGGATATGGAAGCTATAGAAGCATTGAACCTGGCATTGACCTACTATGAAGGTACAATCATTTTCGTTAGTCATGACAGAGAGTTTGTTTCATCACTCGCCACACAAATCATAGAAATTAAAGACAAGAAGCTGGTTAATTTTGCGGGTACTTACGATGAATATCTGGAGAGCCAGGGATTCGTGCAACAGGCTGCTAATTCTTAACACCATGAGTGGGTAATGCCTATACATTCGCTAGGCTATCTCGGTGTGCGTTCCGATCGCATTGATGATTGGAAATACTTCGCCAACAAGATACTTGCCATGCAACTGGCAGACTGCGGCGGTCGTCAATTATCTTTTCGTATGGATGATCTGGTTCAACGTTTTGTTGTATCGGATGAGCCAGGTGAAACGCTGGCATTCATCGGTTGGGAGGTGTCTCAGAAATCTGATTTGCAGGATTTCGCGGCTAAGTTGGATAACGCAGGACACCAGGTTGTCCAGGCTGATCGTGAGCTGGCCGACCGACGTTTTGTTGAAGATCTTATCGTCACGCATGATCCGGCAGGAAATCGAATTGAACTTGTCTGGAACCCGCAGACTGCCGAAGAACCTTTCATACCCGGCCGCCCTGTTGACGGATTCAGAACGGGTCCATTAGGAATGGGTCATGCAGTTTTGCATGTTCCAGACGCCACCGCCTTGTTACCATTCTATTGTGATTTGCTGGGATTCTCGGTAAGCGATTACGGCTTGAAGCCTGTGCCTCTCTATTTTTTCCATGTTAACGAGCGTCATCACAGCTTTGCCATTGTGGGTTCGGGACGTTCAGGTTTTCATCATTTCATGGTGGAGTATCAAAACCTTGATGATATGGGGCAGGGATACGATCTGGCGGGCCTTGAAGAAAATGGCATCGCTTATACGTTGGGTCGCCATACCAATGATCACATCACCAGTTATTATGCAACGACTCCATCAGACTTCTTCATTGAAAGTGGTTGGGGTGGCCGGTTAATTGATCCTGCCACCTGGGAGCCTCACGAGACCAAAGTTGGTCCCAGCTTTTGGGGGCATGATCGTCCTTACATGGAAGACGAGTTGCGCGAGAAATTCTGGGACAAGCGTCTGGAAACTGCTGCCGCTGGTAAGCGCGCACCGCTGGTTGCAGATTGCCCCTGGTTATACAACGAACTGGCAAAGTCGGACAAACGTTGAAGAACGGTATTCAGCAGAAATACGAGGTCGCCATTGTCGGGTGCGGTCCGGTGGGCGCGACGCTGGCATGCCAACTGGGGCAGGCGGGCATC
>Ga0114956_1002185_pt1 | contig 15448 bp, 10 predicted proteins | sample MaitaG_FD_87304 | JGI IMG/M metagenome (GOLD analysis project Ga0114956, IMG submission 87304) | Marine algal microbial communities from Maine, USA - Maine_Asex2 metaG | ecosystem: Host-associated > Algae > Red algae > Unclassified | place: Maine, USA | collected 2015-01-05 | reverse complement strand
TCCAGCGCTCCCGCAGGTCAGTCGCTAGATCACCGAACTCGACCGTTGACATGTTCAGACCGTGGTGACGGTAGTACGCCAATGGCGGACCCTCTATGTAGGCAACGTCTGAGGCCATCGCAATGCGCAGCCACATGTTCAGGTCACTGGTGTGTCGACATTGGGCGTCGTACAGCCCCACGGTTCGTTGCACCGATGTGCGCACAAAGACCTCGGGCGACCGAACCGGATTGATGCCCTGCCGACAGCGGGCGTCGACCCATCGGTCGCCATCATGGACATGCACTTTTGGAGGTGGTTCGATCGCTCGCCGCTCGTAGTGCTCGATGGCAGGCAACTCAGAAGCGTCGACGAACTCCATCCGAGATCCGAACACCAGACCGACCTCTGGCTGCAATTCGAATGCCCTCGCCGCCTTTGCCAGCGACCCTGGACCTAAACAATCGTCGGCCGACAAAACTAGCAACGCTTGACCGTTGATGAGTTCGATCCCGTGATTGATCGTTGCGATCAGACCCTGGTTCACCGCGTGACGTACGACACGAACGTTTTCGTACTCCATCGCGAGCTCAGCGAGCACGGGCGCAGATTCGTCGGTGGAACAATCGTCGATCACCACGATCTCGGCATCTACCTCTGGTTGACGGGCGACCGACTCCACAGCTCGTCGCACGTAGCGGGCGTAGTTATAGCAAGGAATAACGACACTGATCGACGGTTGCGCCACCGGCGCACTGTAGCGGCAGCACCAATGTGGCTCAGCAAAATAATGGGACCGATGACCACGAATCCGTTGTAGCGTAACGGCGTGGCTCAGAGCGAAGCGGTATCACCGATGTTGCCTGCACAGCTCAAAGTTACGGTCGTCGTCTGCACCCGAAATCGCGCTTCAGACCTGCCGTTAGCCGTCCATTCGGTCCTTGCATCTGGTCATGTCCAGTTCGAACTGCTGGTCATTGACCAGAGCACCGACGGTGCCAGCAACAAGTTTCTTGCGTCGATCACCGATCCGCGACTGCGAGTCATTAAGACCGAAACCGTGGGGCTGAGTGTTGCCCGCAACATCGGACTCGAAGCTGCGTCTACGGATCTCATTCTCATGACCGACGACGATTGCGTTGTGTCGACCACGTGGATAGACGATATGTGTGGGTTGCTGCTAGCGGACCACAAGGTCGCTGCCCTGTTCGGTGTGGTCGATGGCGCCGACTGCGACGAGTCGAAAGGATTCGTACCCGAAGGTCTGATCAGCAGCGATCGCACGTTCACCAGCGCAGGTCAGTATGACTGTCGTTCGGGAATTGGGGCATCACTTGCGTTTCGGCGAGCAGCGGCAGAACAAGTCGGTGGTTTTGACACGCAGTTGGGAGCAGGCGCTCCACTGAAGAGCGCCGAAGAACTCGACTTTGCGTTGCGGCTGCTTCTGGCAGGCCACCACGTAGCCCACACGACCTTGCCAGGCGTCGTCCATCATGGATTCCGCACGTTTGATGAGGGCCGCGACCTGGTCCGGGGCTACATGCTCGGCACCGCCGCCGCCCACGCCAAGCTGATGCGGCTCGGCCACCTCAGTGTTGTCTGCTCGTTTGCTCGAGCGATGCAAGGTTCGTTCGTACCTCCGGTGCTGTCCGCTTTGCGGACCAGGCGTGCCCCACCCATCCTGGGCCGGTTCACTTCGACTGCCCGCGGTTTGTGGATCGGGTTCCGAACTCCCACCGACCCCAGCAACAACTGCTTTCTTCCAGCTGCGTCAGAGATAGGTGAGTCGAGCCGCTCGTGATCAGACGCTGCGACGATCTACCCGACGGCACTGTACTGAACGCTGATGTCTGTGTCATAGGCGGTGGTCCTGCCGGATTGACCGTTGCTGCCGAACTTGCAGGCACGTCGCTGCGGGTTATCTTGATCGAGGCAGGTGGAGAGCCAGGACGCCCGCTCGGGCTCACCGAGTCCAGCGTCGCAGACAGCCAGGGAGATCTCGCCCCGCCGCTGCAGATCCCACCTCGCCTCGGCGGCGGCGCCAACGAATGGATCGTGCGACTTCCAAAGATGCAACGAGGCGTGCGCATGTTGCCGCTTGCTCCGTTCGACCTCGAAACCCGCTCCTGGGTGCCCAACAGCGGCTGGCCGATTACCTGGTCTGAGCTTGATCGGTACTACCAACGAGCCAACGAGTTCCTCGGGCTCAGCAGCCTCGGCTACACGCTCGAGGAATGGGAAGATACCCAGCACCCCCGCTTGCCTCTGGAGGCGCACGGCTTCACCACAACCATGGAGCATTTCGCTTCGCCAAGTGTGTTCACTAAGTCGATACGACAGACTCTTGCTGACTGCGCCAATGTCGATGTCTACCTCGATGGAGCGGTAGGCGCTATCGACGGAGCGGCTGACCAGGCGACCCATGTCATGGTGGACCACGGCACCGCTGGCCGCGTGCAGGTCAAAGCCAACCAGTTCGTGCTCGCTGCCGGTGGGATCAACAATGCACGACTGTTGCTATCGGCCCGTGACCATGCTGGGTTTGCCGGGTCACAAGTTGCGACGGGTCGCTATTACGTCGATCACCAACGCATTGGCGTCGGGTCCCTTACGCCGTCGGATCCCGGCATCTTTCGCACGGCAGGTCTCTATGACCTCACCACCCGGGCTAGCACTTCGGTCATGGGAAAGCTCACACCGACAGAGGCACTACTCACGACGCACCGCATATTACACAGCGGCTCGATGCTGCTTCCGAAACCGCCTGCCAAGATCGAACAAGGGCTGACAGATGTGCGCTCACTCGTGTCACGAAGTCGCCAGCCAGGTACGCCGCGACCTTCGATCGCATCGCTCGCCAAAACGGCGCTGTATATCGCAAGGACCGGAACTCAAATGGCGGCCCAGCAACGCAGACTCCCGCCTAGAATCGATGCCGGATGGTCAGGCCTCACCAAAACGTCGTTCGGGCGCTTTAGCGTCGAGACACAAATCGAACTCGCTCCTGACCGGAACAACCGGGTTCACCTCGGCAATGCCCGGGACCAATTTGGTCGACGACGACCCGAAATGTTCTGGCGATGGCACGAACTCGATCTTCACACCGTCAAGACCAATACCGCGCTACTCGCCACCGCTTTTCAGAAAAGCCAGCTCGGTCGATTTGAACCGGAGGCGTGGGATGCTCGACCGCTTCTTACGACGCCAAACGGAGCGTTCCATCCCTCGGGCACCACACGTATGGGCGACAACGCTTCGACTTCGGTAACCGATTGCAACGCAAAGTTGCACAGTGCTTCCAACGTGTACGTCGCTGGTAGCTCACTCTTCCCGACCGTCGGGTACGCCAATCCCACACTTACGATCGTGGCGCTCGCTATCCGGCTTGCCGATCACCTTCGACCTTCGGCCATTGCCGTAGCGGCAACGCCCGTTAGCGGCTAGTCGACGCTTCGATAAGCAGGTCGACAACCCGCCGCGCATTGGTTTGACCATCGAACCGCTGCTCGGCGCGCAGTCGAGCCTCGGTAGCCATCGAGGTGCGCATCGAGGCATCGTCGATGAGGGTCTGGAGACGGGCTGTCAGTTCGTCGAGCCCATCGGGCTGGATCACGAATCCGGTGACTCCGTCGACAACCATTTCGGCCATTCCGCCGACATCGGTCACGATCGAAGGCAGCCCCGATGCACAAGCTTCGACCACGACGTTGGGAAACGCCTCGCCGCGACTCGCTAGCACGAATATGTCGCTGTTCTTGAACAAGTCGCGCAACGGCTTGCTATTGGCCTGGAGGCCCTTGTGCACCCGAATACCGGGAGCCTCGTCGACCTGGGATCGGGTAACGATGTCGAGTTCGGCGCCGCCAGAAAGCCGGGCGAAGGCCTTGAGCAGCAACGGGCCGCCTTTGCGGTCGAAGTCGCCGCCGACAAACAGGATGCGTGGAGCCTGACTTGTTGAGCTCGGGCTTGGTTTCCAGTCGTTGAGGTCGATACCGGTCGGCACAACCTCGATATTTGCTGGCTTCACTCCGTAGTCATTGATCAGTGACGCCTTGGCCCACTCAGACATGGGCAGGATCCGGTATGCCGACCGGAGGCCGCGCACGTTGATCGAGTGCTTCATTGCCGCCGCAGGACCCGAGTCGCTGCCAGCCTCGCCGTAGTGCGCTGCCATGTCGTCGTACAGCCGAGGTGTGTCATCAATCATGACGACATAGGGCCGGCGACGAGCAAGGGCGCCGCCCAAGGCGAGCGGTGTTTGCGTCAGGAAAAGATGAGCGTCGGCGCCACTCGCCCATATGGCGCGTCGCACCTGAGCGCGCCCCCGTGCTGCCCCTCGGAGTGACTCGGGGATGGCTGGCACACGATCCAACATGGTGGCGCCTGGCGCGTAGTCGATCGGATGCCAGCTTGCACGAATTCGGTCGTCCTGGGCAACGAAACGTTCGAGATTGTCGGAGTAGGTCTTCAGCCCGACCTGGCGTTCAGTAATGAAGGCAACGTTTGGCGCGGTGGAGTTCTGGCGCTCATCGGCAGAGCCTGGCGAGCCGATTTCGGGAGGAGTTGTCACGACAAGCGATGAGCCTAGGCCGTCAGGACTCGGGCGACTCCGGCGACCAGAAAGAGGCATCGCGTACGTGCCATGCTCCGCCGTACCAATCGTCGGCCGCGAACGCTACCTTCGTCGTTCCTGTGGGCACGTCGACCCAGTACGACGAGAAGTGCTCCTCGGCCGTTGAGTCTTTGGTGTCCTGGACTGTTGCACTCTGCCACGAGCCATCGTCGAACCGAACCATCATGTCCAGACCAATACCTGCGAATCGAAGCTTGGCGTTCGCAGGGGCCGGGCCAGCAAAGGTCATCGTGCCCGCACTTGCATTGGCGGTGCGCTGCTCGGCTGGCACGATCGTGAACGGCAAGGCGGGTGAGATCGAGGCGTTGTCCCAATGCCACGTGTTCGGCAAGCACTCTTGGACCGGGGGCTTCGGATTGTTTGCGCTATTGCAGGTCTTGACGGGGTTGTAGGAATGATGTCCAAACTGCACGACGCCAGCGTTCCAGTCGAGTGCAGGAATTTCGGTGTCTATCCACCAGAAGTCGTAGTCGGGCATCCCGACTCTGAGACGAGTCTGGGAGATATGAACTTCGAACGTGTCGCGGCGTTTGAGGTCAGTCTCAAGGAACGTTTCGTAGCCCGTCCAGTTGTCGCCGGAGACGCTGTCGTTTGGCCAGTCGGGAAACTGGACGTTGGCGAAGTCTTCGTAGATCTCGGCTGTCATCTGGTTCTCGGTCCCGAGACCAATCCGAATGGCGTTCTTGGGGGGTCCGCTCAGGTCAGCCGAAGCGTCGAGGTCGAGGGGAAGCTGAAGCGCATCATCGTAAGGAGAAATCCAAATGTCCCACCAGTCACGCACCGATGTGCGGCGGGTGGAGACATCGATAGAAATCACCGCTGTGCCGTCGGAGAAGTCGACCTGATACGGAGGTGTCAGATACACGAGGCCGTACGCGTCGCCGCGGATCGAGGTCATCATGTGGTTGCGACAAAGGTAGGCCGCGTCTTCGTAATCGGTCACGATGTGGGTATCGGGCGGAGCGGAACAGTCGGGCCCGTGGTCAGCAGCGATTGGATTCAACGCCTGCCACGTCTCCGGGTCGCGGGAGTGAACCGTCACATCCCAGTCGATCGGACGGAACGGTTCTGGCTGTGAGGGTTCCCCGTCGAAAGTAGCCAGGAAGGTCTCGCCGTCGAACTCACCCTGGTCGGCACTATGCAGCACCGACTCTGCGACGGCGTCGGGATTGATGTCGGGATCCTCGGCCCCGCCAAGCTCTTCGACAGGCGCCGCCTCAACGGTCGAACCTTGGCCGGTTGTCTCACCACCAGTTGTCTCCTCACCGGCTATCTCCTCACCGGTGGCGCCCTCTTCAGAATTGCCGGCGATGGCAAGTACAACGGCAATAGTGATGGCGGCTACGACGAGCAGGAGTGCGAGCCAGACCACCCGGCGCCTGCGCCCGTCGCGTTCGGTGGATTTTTTCTGACGCGACACCATGGTCGCACCCTACTGATCCAGAACCAAGACCCATCCTCTCCATTTCGGGTGTGCCGCCCAAAACGCTGTCTGTCGGCGCGCAACCACTTTGAGCGTCCGCAATTGGGCGGGAAACGCCACCGACCCAAGATCGATACACCCATAACACACGATTGCAGCCAGCTCCTAGTCCGATCCTGCTACACATGAGGGCGCTCGGAAGCACACACATACGACACCTGGTCCGTTGGGTAGTAATGCCCATAGGCCCAGGTGCCTAGTAAGCGCGATACTCGGTAGCGGGTCTCGCATATGCAGACGGCTCAGGCAATACCCGCGTGAGAGACACGAAAATCTCGCGGGAAGCGAAGTTAACCAGGGAAATTTTGCGGTGAAGAGTCCAGCACGGACCAACGGTCCGGTTCAAGAGAAAGCGGCGCTCGAGGCTTCAGCGACCCACGGGCTCGACCTGCGGTCCGGCGAAGCCGAGGTCATCGCTTCGGTCAGCAAGGCAAAGCGTGTAAGCCCAAAGCGCCTCAAGCGTCGACTCATAATCGCCGACGCTTTGGCCGTCGTCGTGGGTGTGCTCATTGCGTTTGGCATTCAGGCGCTCGTTCGTCCCGTGCCATCATTTGTCATCACCCGCCACCTCTGGCTGGTTGCTGGTAGCGCTCCGGCGCTTGCCCTTGGCGCCGGACTCAACAACCTGTATCAAGCTCGCGCAAATGAACGGCCACTCGAAGAGGCCCGCAACGTTCTCAAAGCAGTCTCCACCGGTGTAAGTGGCCTCGTCATCATTGCGCTGCTCTCGCAATACAAGGAATTGTCTCGACTCTGGGTTGTTGCCGTTGCGATTTCGATTTCGGCATCGGTACTTATTGAACGAGGTATCGCCAGGGCCGCATTCCGCCGACTCCGCCAAAACGGTGGCCTCACACGCCGTATTGTCATTGTCGGCACCGATTCGCACGCCATTGCACTCAAGCACGCCTACGACCGAGATCCAACCAGCGGGTACGACGTCGTAGGGTTCGTGGGCGACGATGCCCAGGCAGCCCGAGGCAACTTGGCTGTACTTGGTGGCGTCGAGGCACTGCCACAGATACTCGCCGATGCTGATGCTTGCGGCGTGGTCGTATCGCTCGGGTCGGTTTCTGACCAAGAGGTTAACTATCTCACCCGAGACCTGACCGACAGCGGCTATCACGTAGCGGTTTCGTCAAGTCTTCAAGACATCGACATTTCTCGCCTGCGCACCCAAGACGTCGACGGCCGAACACTGATCTACGTGGAGCGAACCATCCGACACGGATGGCGATCAGGCGCCAAGCGCGTGTTCGACCTGACCTTCGCGCTTTGTCTGTTGCTGATTACGATCCCTATCCAGCTCCTCACAATCGTCGCCATCAAGGTCTCCTCAGCCGGGCCCGTACTCTTTCGTCAGCTGCGGGTTGGTAAAGACGGCGAACTGTTCGAGATTGTCAAATACCGCACCATGCGTGTCGACGCCGAAGCCCAGAAGGCGTCTCTGGCCCACCTCAACGAATCCGACGGAGCGCTGTTCAAGATCAGCAACGACCCGCGGGTCACCAAAGTCGGCCGGTTGCTGCGCCGGTTGTCCATCGACGAACTTCCACAGTTGTACTGCATCCTTGTCGGCACCATGAGCGTCGTTGGTCCCCGGCCTGCTCTTCCCGACGAAGTCGAGCAATGGGATCCAGAGGTTCGTCAACGGCTCAAGGTCCTTCCTGGGCTCACGGGCCTGTGGCAAGTGTCCGGTCGATCCAACGTTTCGTTTGATCAGTACAGTCGTCTGGACTTGGCGTACGTTGACAATTGGTCATTGCTCCACGACTTGAGGATTTGCCTCAAAACCGTCTGGATCGTGCTGAGCGGCCGCGGCGCATCGTAGCTATCTGCCATACCCCCCTCCCCCACTCTCTCTCGAAGGCCCCGTCATGACGACACCGCAAAAACGAGTTCTGGTAACCGGCGGAGCCGGCTTCCTCGGGTCGCACCTGTGCGAACAGCTCCTAGACCATGGCCACGATGTGCTGTGTATCGATAACTACTACACCGGTCGCCGGTCCAACGTCGCTCACCTGCTCGATAACCCATCGTTTGAGATCATGCGGCACGACGTGACCTTTCCCCTGTACGTCGAGGTAGATGAGATCTACAACTTGGCTTGTCCAGCTTCGCCCATTCACTACCAGCGGGACCCGGTGCAGACAACCAAGACAAGCGTGCACGGCGCAATAAACATGTTGGGTCTCGCAAAGCGCCTGAACGCAAAGATCTTGCAGGCTTCAACGAGCGAGGTCTACGGGGACCCCGAGGTCCATCCCCAAGAAGAGTCTTACTGGGGTCGGGTAAATCCAATTGGGCCTCGGGCATGTTACGACGAAGCCAAACGTTGCGCTGAGACCTTGTTCTTTGACTACCGCCGCCAACACAACCTGAACATCAAGGTCATCCGCATCTTCAATACCTATGGACCGCGCATGCAGCCCGACGACGGCCGAGTGGTCTCCAGCTTCATCATGCAAGCTCTCACAAACGAAGACATCACGATCTTCGGCGACGGCTCCCACACCCGATCATTCTGCTACGTCGACGATCTGATCAATGGCATGACCAGCGTGATGGCAACCAGCGATGACTTCACCGGGCCAGTGAACCTGGGTAACCCTAACGAGATCACTATCAGCGAACTAGCAACCACGATCGTGGAGATGACTGGATCCAAGTCAAAGATCTCCTACGAGCCGCTTCCTCAGGATGACCCAAAGCAGCGCCGCCCCGACATTGGTTTGGCCTCATCGGCCTTGGGCTGGGCCCCCTCGACGGAGCTCGAGGCTGGTTTAACTTCCACCATCGCCTACTTCGACGGCCTCCTCAAGAAGTCCTAGCGAGTTCAGCTGGCCAAACCAGCGACCTACTGGGCCTGCGAGCGATGCTCTATTCGCCGCGCTCGACCTGGCTGAGGTGCCACTGATAGGCGGTCTGCACGATCGCTTCGAGATCGTGTTCGGCTGTCCACCCAAGGGTCTGCTCAGCCGAGGCTGGCGCTGCATACACCGACACCGGGTCACCGGCGCGGCGATCGACGATGTCATGAGGAACTGACCGTGATCCTGCGGCCTCAGCTGCCTTGATGACCTCGAGGACCGACGAACCCGTTCCCGTACCAACGTTGAGTTCGACAGACGGCCTGCCCTTGGCCAAGTACTCCAACGATTTCACATGGGCGTTGGCAAGGTCCTCGACGTGAATGTAGTCGCGGATGCAAGATCCGTCGGGGGTCCCATAGTCGTCGCCGAACACCTTGAGCCGTTGCCCTTCGAGCAACATGGCCCGCATTGCCAGCGGGATCAGGTTTTGGGTGTAGTTCCAGTTTTCGCCGATGCGGGCGTCGAGGCTCGCTCCCGCAGCGTTGAAGTACCGCAGGCTCACGTACCGCAGGTCATTGGTGACTCCGTACCAATGCAACATCGTCTCGACCATCGCTTTGGTCTGTGCATAGACACTTTCGGGCGAAAGGGGGGCATCTTCGGTTACGGGCACTGCGGACGGGGTGCCGTAGACCGAACATGATGAAGAAAAGACGAACTGCTTCACCTGGGCGGCGAGGCAAGCCTCGATCAACTCTGCGGTGTTGGCAACGTTGTTGCGAAAGTACTTGCCGGGGTGCTGCATGGACTCGCCAACGTTTTTGTAGGCCGCGAAGTGCACGACTTGAGTCACGTTGTAGTCGTTGCAGATCGCAGTCACTAGACCACGATCGGCGATATCGCCAACCACGAGAGGTGCATCGAGGACTGCCTCTTTGCTGCCAAGTTCAAGCGTGTCGAGAACAACCACATCTCGACCAGTGGCACGAAGCGAACGCACCGTATGTGAGCCGATATATCCAGCCCCTCCAGTCACGAGTACCGCACCTACATCGACCGAGAGATTTGCCGAGTTATCAGTCACCGGCCCACCGTAGCGGTGACCCCATTGGGCCCGTCGGGACTTCGGTACCCAAAGTGCCGAAGCTCAACCTCACTGGCAAAATTGCCTAGGCCGTATGACTCGGGCCCTACACATCATTGTGAGAATTTGGCTGCTTTGCGCTCGAGGACACACGAGCAGGAACTTGGGCAGCTTAATCCGCCGACGATTGGCAGTGCGGCCCTTGGCCTGCGTGAGACCGTGCCTTGCCGTCGTTGCGTTTAGGCCAGTGGGTACTATCACCGCAATGCCAGTCCGTTTACGACACTATCCACGGCCGATCGCCACGCTTGGGTTGCTCATCGTCTTCTGTTTGTTTGCACTTAGCTGCAGTGCTGGGGCGCTCCCGCAATCACAGCCGCGCACGATCACATCTGGCCAGGCAACCGTTGAGGCCGACGATGACTGGGTCGTACCTAGCACGAGCACCGACCAGACCGCAGACTCCGAGGGTAGCGAAACCGCCGCGGACCAATCCGAAGACCCTACCGACGAAACCGCCGTCACCGAACGACCCGAAGCCACTGCCAACCAAACCGGCGAACAAGCCGAAGAACCTGCTGATCAAGCCGAAGACCCCACCGGCGAAACGACTACCACCCAAGAAGCCGATGACCAAGGCGAAGACTCCGCTGACCCAACCGGAGCCGACACTGACCAGGCCGAAGAATCCACGAGCACGGATCGAATCACTATCGATGCCTCGAGTACCGGCCTGCCGATTGACCGGCGGCTACTCGGAACCAACCTGCCGGCATGGATACGCCCGAGTATTCTCAGCGACCAAAACTTTCAACGTGGCGTTCTTGACTCTGGCACCACACTGATCCGCATGCCTGGTGGGAGCTGGAGCAATGTGTATGACTGGTACGGCTGCGAACTGGCTGATCCCGAAAACTGCTTCTGGACCTGGGCGGCGCGCCCAACTGACTTCATCAACTTCTTATCGGCCACGGGCCTCGATGGCATGTGGACCGTGTCGATTAACGACACCGCACAGAAATCCGCGGCGGCCGTGGCGTTCTTCAATGGCAGCGTGGATGACACCAGCATTATCGGGGTCGACCGGCTTGGTGTTGACTGGGGCCTCGTACGCGACTGGGCGCAGTTACGAGCCGCCAATGGCAACCCGGATCCGGTCGGAATCTCGTTGTGGGAGGTTGGAAACGAGGTCTATGGCGGAAGGCCCGCGAACGGCGGAGCTCAATGCGCGTCGTTCGGGTGGGAAGAAGTCTGGACCTGCGACGGCACCGAGTACGCCCTGGGAACCAACGACCACGACGGCGCTCTCGCCATCAGAACCGCGATGCGAGCAGTGGACCCCACCATCGAAGTCGGCCTGGTCGGCGTGACTGATCCCTCAAGCTGGAGCGACTGGGGAGATGAGGTAATCGACGCTGCAGGTGGCTCTCTCGACATGTACATCGTGCACCAGTACGGCTTCGACGGCTCTCCTGACCCGCAACAGGCGCTCCGCCGACCAGCCGAACTCTGGCCAGCCGTTATCGCTGCGGCGAGAAGTAACTTGCCTGCGAATGCAACCCTGGCGCTTACCGAGTTCAACCTCGTGTCCTTTGAGAGCGGAGACACTGCCCAATCGATGACTCGAGCAGTAAATGCCTTCTTCTTGGCAGACTCCATCGGCCAACTCGCCGTTGGACAGGTCGCAATCGCGAACTGGTGGAACCTGGGCAACGGGATCACGTCCAGCGGTACCGACTATGGCCTCATCAGCGTCACCGAAGGCGCTGGCTACCGCCGATCCCCAGCCTTTGAGGCGTTCGCTATGTGGGGCAAAACCGGCACCACCCTGCTTGACGTTGCCAGCCAAGTCGATGACCTACGCGTCTATCCCACTCGCCATGCTGATGGTCGGCTCGCGATTATCGCGATAAACCTTGGCGCCGTGCGGATTGAAACCGACTTGGTCATCGAAGGCCTCGACGGTGCTGCGGATCTCGAGGCCACGGTCGACACGGTCACCGCCAACGATCTGAGCGCACAGGAACTGATCGTGGCACCAACCTTGAGTCTCGGCCCACCCGACGAGCCCATCAGTTTGGTCATGGCGCCCTGGTCAATGCTTCTCATCGAGGTGCAAGCGCCGTCGTAATCGCACAAGCGGTAGCCGCGGGTGCCTTAGTGCGCAGCCCCTCCGGGCCTAAAGCGTGGCACCGGCTCGGTCCAGTCTGGCGCTAAGTCAAAGTCTGCGACCCGAGCCAGCAACTCCACCAGTTGAATGGCGTTCCGGCGGGCATCGTGATCGTTGCACACGAGGTTGCGTGCATTTGCCCCGTACCGTCGGCGCCGCTCGGGGTCGCTCAGAAGGAGCCGGAGCGCTTCGACCAGCGAAGCAACGTCGCCGACTTGGACCAACTCGCCAGTCTCCCCCGGCTGCACAACTTCGCTGATCGCACCGACATCGGTCGAGATCAGCGCGAGTTCAGCGGCACCAGCCTCGGCAAGCACCATTGGCAGGCAGTCGCCGTAGGTCGGCAGGCAGAAGATCTCGCTTTGATGGAAAAGGTCGATCAGTTCTGGACTATTCGGGGTGACGCCGTTGTGCACAACTACTGGTGTCACGTTGGCAGCAATAGCGCCCTTGGTGACAACGTGCAGTTCGAATTCAGGTAGATCGTCTCGCTCCCGCAGAATCCTGGCCGCCTCGAGTAACAACGCGCCACCTTTCCGCTCGAAGTCGCCGCCGACAAACAGCACGCATACCGGACCCGAATCAGGTTCTCGTACCCTGGTGCGAGTCCACAGCTCTGCGTTGACACCAGGAGCGATAACCGTCACCTTCTCAGAATCTAGCCCGTAGTCGTTGACGAGGCCGTCGCGAGCCCAAGACGACCAGGTGACCAAGTGATCTGCGGCATGGAAGCAGCGTCGGTTGAGCCGGAATTTGAGCCCCTCGACTCGAGGGGACCCGACTTCGTGGGCATAGGACGTCCCGAGCGAGTCATATTGCAACGGTGTGGCGTCGAGTGACACGATCGATGGCAGCCTCCGGAGCCACCGCCCAATCAGGACAGCCGGCACTTGGCTGTGCACAAACAGCGCCTGGATCTCGGTGGTGCGAGCGCTCCGGACGCGAGCACGCAAGCCGAGCCGAGCCCGGATCCCAGCCCGTACGGTCCAGTTAGACCAGCCGGGTATGCGCTCGGACCACGACGGCATGCCTTGCTCTACTTCGACGATGCCCAGCAGCACACCACGCATGTCGTTGAGCGTGTGTTGCAGGTTCTTGCCATGGGTCACATGGCCTAGTGTTTGCTCAAGGACGAACGTTGGAAGAAACACCTCGGTTTCGCGGCCATTGCGATCGAGCAATCGAAGCAGCTCGGTTCCTGAACCCAAACCATCGGCAAACCCCTGATAGTGCTGCACGCCGTACATGGCACTTAATGCGTTACCGGCAACGCGGGCAGCTCCGGCTCGATCGGCGAGCCGAACAACCCCGTGCAACATCGACAACGTAGCCTTCGATGCCTTTGGTCGGTCAACAAGTGCTCGAACGAGCTTCTGTTGAAGGCGATGCCGGTTGCGGAATTCGACGGCAACAGAGCTCAACAAAAAGTCCTGGCCCGATTCAGCGAACGCGACGTTGTTGCGGCCGTACTCATAGGCCATGGAGATCCAAGACTCGAACGAGCGCTCGGCATAGTGGAAGCCGTGAGCCGTTGGGCAGAACTCGAAACGTAATCCAGCCCGGTCGAGTCGGTAGGCCAACTCGACATCTTCGGCTCGGCGAAATTCAGGATCGAAACCGCCTGCTTCCAGCAGGTGGTGCCTAAAGACCGAGGCATTTCCGGTGTAGAACTGCCGGTAATACGCGCCTGGGTCGACCCGCAGCTGCACGTACTGCTTCTCGAGTTGCTCTTGCTCCCATGCCACCCACGGGCTGTAACCAGCATCCTCGGGACTGAGCATTGGGCCAATGACGACGAGTTTGTCGTCGCCCGAACGTTGATGCGCTGTTACATGCTCGGCGATGAGGCGAGGCGCAGGCACCACATCGTCGTCGAGGAACACAATAAGTTCATGTTTCGCAGCCTCGATCCCCCGGTTTCGGGCAACGGCTGGACCTGCATTCGGTTGCTCGATCACCGCCATGTCCATCGCCGTGTCAAAGGAGGCCAGGAAGCTACTGGTTCCGTCGGTCGAGCCGTCGGAAACAACAACGATCTCGACTGGTCCCTGGAAGGTCTGCGCCTCTAACGCCCGAAGGACCCGCTCGAGACGCGCACACCGATTGAAGGTGGGAAGCACAACGCTCACCGACAGAAGATTGCCTCCTGGGACACCTGATCGATTTACAACACTCACGACCGTTGAGGCTAACGCTCTAACCACTCGCGTCGGAGCCTTAACTCCGTGAGTCCTAGATCATGGTGCGAGGCGCGGCGGAACCGATATCTTGGCCAGGTGCGAGAGCAGTTTTAATCGTGGCGACTGGATCTGACGTTCGCGCCCGCCTGAGACGGGTAGTCGTCGAAGATTCCGCAGGTTTGCACCCGTTCCCTCGAATGATGCGGTGGTTGACATTGCTCGTGCCGGCAAACGCTGGCTTCCGACTACGCACGGTGCTTATTCGCCTGGCTGGTTGGAACGTGCACAGCTCCACGCTCTTTGCTCGGATCCCAATGTGGTCCGGGGCGGGTCCAATCCGGAATCGACTTCAGATCGGTGCCGACTGTTTCATCAATGTCGGTTGTCACTTTGAGCTCAACGATCGCATCTCCATTGGCGACGGTGTATCGATCGGACACGAGGTGCTCATCCTGACCTCCTCCCACAAGATCGGACCGTACGACCGACGAGCTGGTGACGCGACAAACGCGGCAGTCACTATCGAGTCCGGGGCGTGGATCGGGGCTCGGTCGATACTCCTGCCCGGGGTCACCATTGGAGCGGGCTCAATCGTGTCCACCGGCTCCGTCGTGAACGCCGATGTCGCTGCGAACTCCGTAGTTGCTGGCGCGCCTGCAACAGTCGTCGTGCCCAGACTCGCTGGTGCACGAGCCCGACCGACCAACGACCGGTAAAGTTCCCTCGTGAATTCATCCGCGGGCGAAGTCGCTCAGCTGCGACTCGACGCTCAGGCTGCAGCGGCAGCGGGAGACACGGCAACAGCGCGCCGTCACTTGGAACAGATCTGGGATCGCCGGCCTGGCCCTGCCAGTGCCACCTTTCTTGAGCAGGAGCGCAGCGTTCTTTCGGCGCACACGCCTCTGCGGCCGGTCAGCGTCGCAGTCTTGCGGTCATTCACGGTCGAGCCCCTCGTCCCTCTGCTTCGGGCAGCTGGATCTCTTCATGGCCTCGACGTGAATGTTACGGTCGGTGACTTCAACACCTACGCGCAAGAAATGATCGATGGGTCCGGTTCGTTCCTTGCCGCAGCTCCCGTCGATGTCGTCATTCTCGCCGTGCAGGCT
>Ga0114956_1002183_pt1 | contig 15458 bp, 5 predicted proteins | sample MaitaG_FD_87304 | JGI IMG/M metagenome (GOLD analysis project Ga0114956, IMG submission 87304) | Marine algal microbial communities from Maine, USA - Maine_Asex2 metaG | ecosystem: Host-associated > Algae > Red algae > Unclassified | place: Maine, USA | collected 2015-01-05 | reverse complement strand
GGAAGGTGAAAAACAATTCCCGACACCGGGAGTCTCTCGACTCTCCGAGTCGTACCGGGGCCATGGCTCACGAAGTCAGCCAAAATAAATTATGCCAAGAAGCAGAAGCGGATAGCTAGAGGATGCCCCCGTCGTGAAGCGCTTCGGCAGATGCACTACCGAAGTCGATTTCAAAAACAAACGCATGTGCTCCACAAATATCTGCAGGCACATCAATAATCAATCCTGCTGTCGTGTGATCCCAGCTGAAATCCTGATCACAGCCCAAAAACTTGATCGTTTGGATGTCCCAAGGGCATTGGCCTTCGACTTTCGCAAGCGCATTGATCTCGTATTGTTCATTTTCTGCCCAGTCCATCGCACTCACGTAGAGTTTATTATGGTTGGTTGTAAATCGAAAATCATCAGAGGTGAAGGTTTTGTTTTTCTTTTCAGAATGATGGCCTTTTGCTACCCCGGTAGGCCCTTCGCCAAATTGCTTCCATGGCTTTGATCCGTAGATGGCGGCACCATTAGTACCCAGCCATTTACCAATTTCGAGCAGCACTTCTTGCTGATCTTGCGGGATAGTACCGTCGGCTTTCGGGCCCACATTTAGCAAGAGGCAACCATTCTTGCTCACGATATCGATCAAGTCATCAATCAGAGTATTGGGCGTTTTTGATTTCCAATTGGTAACATATCCCCAAGAGTTTTCGCCCACCGAAGTATCTGTCTGCCAGGTTTTCTTCTGTATATTATCCATTTTTCCCCGCTCAAGATCCAAGACGTTCACACCGGGAGGGTACGATTCAAATCCGCCAAAATTTTTGTTCTGAAGTACCACCTCTTTACCCCACTCCAATCCCTTATTGTAGTAATAAGCGGCTAGTTCCGGATGATTTGGTTTAAATGCAGCTTTATCCAAGTAGAAGTCAAACCAGAGTATGTCTGGCTCATAATTATCGATGATATCCCTGGTGCGGTTCCACCAGATGGTACGCCATTCATCGGTCATGGCATCGGTCTTTTCGCGATTTATTCCGTACAGGTCATCGTACTGTTCATCCCAGTTGTCAAATTCAGGCTTACGATTGAAATATGCCCAATTAAAGGCGAGGTGGGAAGAAGCTCCAGTCTTTAATCCCCGCTCCCGAGCAGCTGCAAAGAGCTCTCCCAGAATATCTCGCTTCGGCCCCATCTCTAGCGAGTTCCAACGCGTAAAATTTGACTTATACATCGCAAAGGCGTCGTGATGTTCAGCTACCGGTACTACGTACTTGGCACCTGCCCGTTCAAATAGGTCCATCCACGCTCCAGCATCAAAATTCTCGCCTTTAAACATGGGAATGAAATCCTTGTAGCCAAATGTGCCTGGATGGCCATACGTATTGACATGATGCGTGAATACCGTGGAAGGCCCTTCCTTTTGGACGTCAAACTCCGCATTCCAGACCAGCTCATCCATGTACATCAATCGCGGGTACCACTCTGACCCAAAGGCAGGTACCGCATAAGGACCCCAGTGAATAAATATGCCTAACTTTGCATCCTGAAACCATTGGGGAATTTCGTATGCTTGCAATGATTCCCAGGTTGGCTCATAGGTCATCGTCGATTGCTGGGCCACTTTTGAGACCTCGGATGCTCCAGGGCCCATGCAGGAGTAACTTGCCATACAGGCAAGCAGGAAGCATAAAATTTGATGGGATGATCTACCCTTACATTTTAACATCTTGACATATTTTGAATTCATTTCACTCGTATGCGCAAATGTGGATAGATTTTCTAAGTGCAGCTATCACGTTATGTTCGGATGTTATAGCAAATGGTTTTTCTGAAGAAGTAAACTGCGTCTACTTCCATTTACATGTGCTTCCAGTACCAATATTTTGTGAATAAACCATTTGTGCTAGTTGTCAAACCATACGTCGCCCCCGAGATCTGATGCTCACACTACCTTCGAGTGTGACCTTCTTAGATTCCATATGCTCAAGAAATGTCAATCTGATCTAACACAGAAAAACGAATGCCAATGATACTAGAAAGACTCACTAAAACTTCACTGATCGCTCTGATGCTACTTAGCATCGCTACGGTCGGACTCCAAGCTCAATCGCGTACAGTCTCTGGTACCGTGATAGGTGGTGACGATCTACCACTTATCGGTGTAAATGTACTTCTAGTTGGTACCAACTCGGGCACCGTGACCGATATCGATGGCACATACACGATCGAGGTCCCTGACAACAGTGCCGCGATCTCTTTCTCCTATACGGGATACCAAAATCAGGAGATTGCAGTTGCAGAACGATCTACGATTGACGTTGTGCTTATGGAGAGCTCTAACTTGCTCGATGAGGTCGTTGTCGTTGGCTACAGCACCCAGCGTCGCAGTGATCTGACCGGTGCGGTAGGCCAGATAAATAGTGAGGACATCGACAAATACACCTTTAGTGATGCCTCGCTGGCACTGCAAGGCCGAGTCGCCGGGGTGAGTGTTCAGGCCCAAGGTGGTGCACCAGGAGCAGATGCCGTCGTTGCCATTCGAGGTACTGGTACATTATCGGACGCAGGACCATTATATGTGATAGATGGAATGCTCACCGGATCCATGAGTTCACTAAATCCTTCTGACATTGCCACGATTTCTGTACTGAAGGATGCCTCTGCAAGTGCCATCTATGGGTCTCGTGCTGCCAATGGAGTGATCATTATTACGACAAAGAAGGGAGCCCGAGGGGAGGTAAAGGTCGAGCTTGACGCCAGTGCCGGCACACAAAGTGTGATCAACACCTACGATTGGGCAGATGCGCGACAGTATGCTGATATCGTAAATCGTGCAGACGACAACGATGGAGTGCCCCGATCACCCGCCAATGACTCAGAATTCAATCCAAATTTTACCAGTGATTTATACGGAGAGTCATTGCGAAATGCACCGATTATCAACACCAATTTGAGGTTTTCCGGAGGTAGTGAAAATTTGCTCTACAGTCTTTCTCTAAATTATTTTGATCAGGAGGGGATCGTGCAGTTTTCTGATTTCAAACGTATGACAGCCCGGGCAAATACCACTTTTACCAAAGGCAGATTCAGACTAGAAAATACGCTGGGGGTTACCCGTACGATCAATAATCCAAATCCATATTTTAATAAAGAACGAAATCTATTGCCCACCATTCGGCTCAAAGACGACACTGGTGAATGGAGTACATCCGATATTCCCAATGTACCGGGCGCTCCGACACTTGGTTCGTTCTATGGTCAGGGTACCATCAGAAATGAGCTTGGCATGGCCGCCTTGGAAGATAGAACCGTAACTCGTAACACGCTCCTGGCAAACATTGGAGCTTCTTACGAAATCATTGAAGGACTAGTCTACAAATTGAATCTTGGAGCCGAACTCTTCGACAACAATAATTATCAATTTACTCCGGCTCATCCTGTCTTTGTAGCTGCGGGCAACAACGATTTTGCTGATTTGCGTGAGACAAACACGCGCTACTTGTCGCAACTTATTGAGCACACCCTAAATTTCAAACGTATTATGGGTGCACACAGTTTTGACTTCTTAGCAGGCTATACTGCTCAAAAGACAAATTCCCGGACTCTAGGTGTTGAGGCTCGCAGATTTCCTACAAATTCGATCCGGATTGCCTCTGCTGCTGAAGAGATCTCCAACACGCCTGCCCAAGACCTAACCTCGGTCATTCAGTCTGCCTTCGGCCGGATCAGCTATACATTTGATGAACGTTATCTCTTTACAGCTACGTTACGTCGAGATGGGTCTTCTCTCTTTAAGGACGGCCTGCGCTGGGGTACCTTTCCGTCGATGGCCATCGGGTGGAACATCAGCAATGAAGACTTTATGTCTGGGATAAATGGTATCACCAATCTGAAGTTGCGTGCCAGCTACGGAGAAATCGGATCCAACAACGTCGGAATCTATACGACCGATCCTCAATTAAATCTATTTAGTGAATATATTTTTGGAACAAGTCCTGGACGGGTTCCCGGGTACTCGATTACCAATGGAGTCAATCCGAATATCACCTGGGAAACAACCAAGACCACCAATGTAGGTGTAGAATTTAGCTCGATGAATAATCGTCTCAATGTTACGATGGACTACTTCATCAAGAAATCAGAAGACGTGCTTGTGGGATTGAGGTTACCCCTTTACACTGGATTTGGAAACCCCATTCCCTTCAATACTGCAAGTGTTGACAATATCGGATTTGAGTTTCTGGCAAGCTTTGCCGATCGGGTTGGAGAACTGGATTTCAATGTCTCCGCAAATTTTACCGTTGTAAACAATGAAGTGACTGCGCTCGGAGATGCAACCCCAATTATTCAAGGATCGTTTACGTCCAATAATATCAATAGCACCAAGACCGATGTGGGGCAACCCATTTCATCTTTCTTCGGCTATATTGTAGAAGGTATCTATCAAACGGACGATGAGGCCGCAGCAGCAAATGATCAAGCCGGAAACCCTCAAGCAGGTGATTTCAAATTTAAGGATGTAGATGGAGATGGAGATGTGGACGGTGACGATCGCACTTACATCGGAAACCCCACTCCCAATTTGGAATATGCATTTAATGTTGGTCTCGGGTACAAAGGTTTTGACATCAATCTGTTCTTCAATGGTGTAAGTGGAAATGAAATCTTGAACGGCACGAAGTACCGTGGTTATTTTGACTTTAACGGGAATTATCTTGCTGATGCCCTCAATGCCTGGACCCCTACCAATAGTGGATCAGACATACCTCGCAATACACAGGTAGATCCAGGATTCAATCGTCGTATGTCAACCTTCTATTTGGAAAACGGAGCTTATTTCCGTTTGCGCAACGCTCAAATTGGATATACGATTCCGGAGAGCGTAGTCGAAAAAGCTCGGATAGGAAGTGCCCGCATTTATCTCTCTGCAACCAATATATTTACCATCACTGAGTACACTGGCTACTATCCTGAGGTGGGAAGAAACTCGAGAGGAGGTAGTCGAAGAATTTTTAACTCAGGGGTAGATGAGGGGGCATATCCGGTACCACGAGATATGCGAATCGGATTGCAAGTAACCTTTTAGAACACCTTAAAAGAAATAGAAATGACAAATGCTAAAATAATACTACGAAGCATCCTAACCTGCTCAGCTATCTTACTTCTTACGGTGCGCTGCAGCAAGGATGACCTCAACCAAATTAACCCCAATGCAGTTACTCCATCTTCGTTTTGGAAAACCGCTTCAGATGCTCGCAAGGGAATAAACGGGGCGTATAGCCCATTTACAAATATTTGGTACTACACACGTTTTGAAATCTTTGCGTCAGACTATCGCGATGATGTCGTCAATGGCTTCAACACTTCCGAACGTACTGCAGTGGGATATTTCAGTGGCACAAGTGAGAGCAACGCCACGTTTTGGGTGTGGAGCGCTATCTACCAGTGCATCAGCAGATCCAATGAAGTGATTGCCAATGTCCCAAATATTGATATGGATGAAGGTCTCAGGGACAATATCGTAGGTGAGGCTCACTTTATCCGAGCATTTAATTATTTCAATTTATTGAACAATTGGCTTAATGTGCCGCTTATCACAACTCCCATCACGGACATCGAAGAGCCCAATTTGATTAATCAGGCAGATCCTGCTGAAGTATGGGCGCAAATTGAATCTGATCTGACGATGGCCCAAAACCTACTACCTGATACATGGGCGGGTCAAGATCTGGGCAGAGCCACATCGGGAGCAGCGAGCGGACTACTCGGAAAAGCCCTGCTCTATCAAAATAAGTTTAGCGAAGCCAAAGCAGCGTTTGCCAAAATCATGGATGGAAGATACATGCTGATGGAAGACTATGCACACAATTTCACCGAAGAGTTTGAAAATAATGCAGAATCACTTTTCGAAATTCAGCTTATTTCAGATGGTAACGGCGCATGGGGTGCTGACGCTCCCGGTCGGGGAAAAGGATCTGCCTATCAACCCGATATTGCACCGGCCGGCTTTACCAATCAAAATGGCATGCGGATCAATCAGTGGTTGCTAGATCTATTTATGGATGAGAAGACGATCAATGATCAAGTTGATCCACGTACCTTTACGACGTTATTTTTTGACAGCGATGTGACAACTGAATATCGCGGAAAGACATTGGCGTCACGGACATACGAGGGTAAGACTTATGCTGAGGCTTTTCCAAATGGCAATACATTTATTTTTGCCAATAAGTGGCTTGATTGGGAATTTAATGGCCACACAGGATCGCAAGATGGCGGCTGGCACGGGGCTGGCAATAACCTACGCATGCTGCGTTATGCAGATATACTTCTCATGTTTGCCGAAGCCGAGTTCATGCTCAATGGCTCTTCTTCAGAGGCATTGGATGCCATCAATGAGGTACGGGCTCGAGTCGATATGCCAGCCTTCAGTTCCATCACAATGCAGGACATTGAAGATGAGCGAATCAAAGAGCTCACCTTGGAACGCACCCGTTACTTCGACATCTTGCGCTGGGGCAAAGTCGTTGAGCGCTTGGTGAATAATCCCGATTTAAAATCGGAGAGTGCCGGTACGAGTGCCTACAAACCCGGTCGTGAATACATCGCCATACCTCAAAATGAGATTGATGGCAATCCAAATTTTAAGCAGAACGAGGGCTACTAATAATTTAGCAGTAGAATTTTTTTGGGGGACTTCTGATCAGCAGGAACCCCTTTTTCATTGCCACAACCGCAAATGTAGTCTTCAACGTGTATCTTTTCGGTTTCTAAGCGATGCATAGAATCTCATACTTACTTTTTGGCTTCTTATCAATCCTGGCCTGTGAGCATCATGCTCATGAAAGTCCTTCTGCAACCACCCTTTTTAACTCTCTTTCGGCAGAGCGCACCGGAATTTCATTCGCGAATGCAATAGTCGAAAACGACACCCTCAACTACTATACTTTTCCGTATCTCTACATGGGAGGTGGCGTTTCCATCGGTGATATCAACAACGATGGCCTTGAGGATGTCTTCCTGACCGGAAATATGGTACCCAACTGCCTTTATTTAAATCAGGGCAATCTGCAGTTTTTAGATATCACTGACTATGCCGGAATCGCAGGCGATGAGCGCTGGTATAGTGGGAGCACCATGATCGACATCAATCTCGATGGTTGGCTCGATATCTACGTTTGCGTCTCCGGGCAAAAAAGTACTCTGCGCAATCAATTATATATCAATAATCAGGACAATACATTTTCCGAGCAAGCCGCAGCCTACCACATCGACGATTCAACGGCTTCGATTCAGGCTACATTTCTGGACTATGATAATGACACTGATCTGGACCTATTTGTAATTAATTATCCTCAAATAAAAGTATCCCTTGGCAATCAATATTATTATGATAAAATGCAGGCCAACCGGCTAGATGAGTCTGCCCACCTCTATCGGAACAACGGTGGTGGTAGTTTTACCGAGGTGACCACTGAAGCCGGCTTGCGCAACTTTGGGTTGTCCTTGGGAGTAGTTGCAGCAGACTTTAATCGCGACGGCCACTCAGATCTTTACGTATCAAACGATTTTAATGTACCCGATTATTTTTATTTGAATCAGGGTGATGGCACATTTACAGAGTCACTCCGCGAGAGTTTTCGGCACACCTCCATGTTTGGTATGGGGGTCGATGCTGCAGATTTCAATAACGATGGTTGGCTCGATTTGGCTCAGGTAGATATGACACCGGAAGATCATAAACGAGCCAAAACAAATATGGCCAGCATGCAACCAGCGGCTTTTCAAGAAGCAGTGGAAATGGGTTTTCACTATCAGTACATGCAAAACTCTCTTCAGCTGAACAATGGAGTAACCGTCAATGGCAAGCCACTCTTTAGCAATGTTGCACGCATAAGTGGGATGGCAACTACCGACTGGAGCTGGGGTGTTCAATTTGCTGACCTCGACAACAGTGGCGAAAAAGACATTTTCATTTCAAATGGTATGAAACGAGATGTCAATAACAATGATGCCAATGCCCGCTTCATGGCTGAATCTTTTTTCTCCGAGCTACGACCCAAATATTCCGAACTACCCAGTGTACCAATCTCCAACTATGTATATCAAAATAATGAGGCAGCTTTTCTATTTGACAAAATGACTGCTCAATGGGGTCTGGACCAACCACGATTTACCAATGGATTTGCCTTCGCCGATCTAGATAATGATGGCGACCTGGATGCAGTGTGGAACAACCTCGATGCACCTGCCATGCTTTTGGAAAATAGGAGCATCGACGCAAAGTATCTCCAAATAAAATGCAAGGGACCAATTGCCAACCCTCTCGGCATCGGTACGAAAGTCTCCATCCAAACTGCATCACGATCGCAACACCAGGAACTCACCCTCACCCGTGGATTTCAATCTAGCGTCCCTCCCATGCTCCATTTTGGACTTGGATCTGATGATTCGGTGCGAGAGTTAAGGGTTACCTGGCCCGATAAAAGAGTACAGACCATACCTGACATTGCCGCCAATCAAAAAATTACATTAAAATATTCTTCCGCAAGAGCCCCGGTAAAAAGCCAAGAATCGGGTGATCCATTCTTTCAGAAAATAGAACCTTGGGCAGCGCAAGAATTTGTACACCAGGAAGACACCTATGATGATTTCCTCACCGAACCTCTCCTTCCGCATCGCAATTCTACCTGGGGGCCGCCGTTGACGGTTGGTGATATAAATGGAGATAAACTCGCCGATTTTTTTGTCGGAAATGCCGCTGGCAACCGGGGTGCACTATTTATCCAAACGAGTACAGGGCAATTTCAACGTACGTACGGTCCATGGGAGGCCGATTCAGTATATGAAGATACAGGTGCGCTTATGTTTGATCCAGATGGTGATGGTGATCAGGATCTCTATGTCGTTTCGGGGGGCAATAACGCATCGCTCCCGCCCTCACAGTATCAGGATCGTCTCTACCTCAATGTGAATGGCCATTTTATGAAGAGTACCCTTACGCTCCCAGAACTAAGTGGAAGCGGCAAAGCCATCTGCACAGCAGATTTTGACGACGATGGGGATCTTGACCTGTTCGTAGGCGGTCGGATCATCCCAGGCAAATATCCGCAGCCGGCGCCATCATTTCTGCTTGAAAATCAGGGAGGCAGTGATCTGGATCTTCGTTTTCTGGATGCCACAGAGCAGATTGTTCCCACGTTGAGCGAAGCAGGGTTGGTCACAGACGCTGCTTGGGTAGACTTTAATCAGGACGAGCAGATCGATCTTGTCATTGCCGGCGAATGGATGCCTATTCGGTTTTTTGAGAATACCGGAAACTTCTTGTTGGAGGTAACCGAAGATCTCCTCAATTTCGAAAACCATACAGGATGGTGGTACAGCCTCGAACCAGTGGATATTGATCTGGATGGCGACATTGATATTGTGGCTGGCAATCTGGGACTTAATTACAAATATCGCGCATCACGGGATGACCCGTTTCAAGTTTTTTCAAACGATTTTGATGAAAATGGAAACTTGGACATTGTGCTGAGTTATGAAAAAAATGATGTGTTGCTTCCACTGCGGGGCAGAGAATGTTCTTCGCAACAAATTCCAGCACTCGCCAGTAGATTTAAGACATTTGAGTCATTTGCAAACGCTGACCTTCCTGAGCTTTACGGCGATAAAATGCTGGAGGCTGCATTGCATCTTGAAGCCCAAACCTTTGCCAGTGCCTGGTTTGAGAACAAAGGTGACTCCGGATTCGAAATGCATCCACTTCCTGCGGCCGCTCAGCTTTCTGCCATTCATGCGATCGAAGTAATTAATTACAACGACGATAATATTCCAGACCTGCTACTTCTCGGCAATCTATACTCCTCAGAGGTTGAGACTCCTCGCAATGACGCAAGCATTGGGACGATGCTTGTCGGCATGGAGGGCGGTACTTTTACAGTCGTACCTGCAACAGAAAGCGGTTTGATGGTTGTGGGAAACGCGAGTAGCAGTGCCCAGCTTAAAACCATCGATCCGGAAGTGCGGCTCTTACTTGCTGGGATCAACAATGAATCCTTGCACATCCTACAAATGAAAAAAGAGTAGTCTCAAATCAAGTCAAACTCGAAATTCTCTGGCTTCGGCAGCAGCTGCGTTTCGCTTTTGCCTGATGTAGTCGCTGGGCACCATTCCAACTTGCTTTTTAAAACATTTTGAGAAATAGGAGGCTGTGCTAAAACCGGTCATATACATGACTTCCTTGATGGTATAGTTACTCTCTTCCAATAATTGAACTGCTCGCTTCAGTCTAATCGAGCGTATAAACTCACTACTCGATTGGCCAGTCAGTGCCTTCAGTTTCAGATAAAGGTTGCTCCTACTTATGTGTATTGCTTGCACTAATGCTTCGACATTAAATTCCGAATCCGACATATGCTCTCTCACAATCGTAACAGCATTCTTTAAAAACTCCTCATCGACAGAAGTTACCGTTACATCTTTGGGCTCAAGAATCAATTCTTGTCGGAAACGTTGCTTGAGTCGCTCGCGCTGCAAATAAATATTCTTTAATTGGGCTCGCAAAATATCCAACTTAAAAGGCTTGACTACATACGCATCTGCCCCGATCTCAAGGCCCTCAAGCGTATTTTCACTCGTCGATTTTGCCGTGAGGAGCAAGACCGGAATATGGCTGGTCAGAGCATTTGTCTTGAGCGAATGGCACAGTTCGATCCCATCCATCACCGGCATCATCACATCACTTACAACGATATCTGGAACCAGTGCTTGAGAAGCTTCAAGTCCCTCCTGCCCATTGGTCGCCAATACAATGCGAAAATCATCCCTAAATCCAGTCTTAATAAAGTCACGTATGTCTCGATTGTCATCAACAAATAATAAAATAGGAAGCTCTTCTTCTGTCTTGGCAACCACTGACTCTTGAGGACCCCGTAAAACTGTCTTTAGTTCTTCATCATACAGATAATCGAGTGGCTCACGCGAGGGCTCAAACTGCTGCACGTGAAATTGATCGATCTCCGACTTCAGGTACGCCTCTTTGTTTCTGGGAAGTTTCACTATAAAGGTACTGCCTCCGCCTAGCACGCTCTTTAGTTCTATCGTACCACGATGCAATTCCACCAGACTCTTGGTATAAGCCAACCCGATACCCGTTCCATTTTTATTTTCGTGTTGTTCAGGATCTTTATAAAAACGCTGGAAAATGAGATCTGCATTTTTGGCCGCTATTCCTGGACCATTATCCACGACCCTGATCTCTATGATGGAAGAGATTAGACCTTCCACTTCTTGGTTGGATTCGGTAACATCGACAGAAATCGTTGCTCCCGTCTCATTAAATTTAAAGGCGTTTGACAATAAATTGTAGATGACCTTCTCGATCACGTCTGGATCAAAGTGCGTATATATTTGCTCATCAGAAGAGGTCGTTTTTAAATGGATATTCTTCTTATCAGCCAAAAATTGAAAGGCCTCAGTTGTTTCGTGAATAAAGCTGGCTAGATCAGCCCTGCCTACTTTAAGATTGACACTACCCTGATCTAATTTTCTAAAATCCAACAGTTGATTCACCAGGCGCAGTAAATACTTTGCATTTTTTATCATGTAGTGGTAATTCAGCTGCAATTGCTCAGCAGATATCTGCCGGCCCTTTTCCAGTATATTTTCCAAGGGAGCAATAATCAACGTAAGTGGAGTGCGTAGCTCATGCGAGATGTTGGTGAAAAATCGAAGCTTCATTTGATTGAGCTCTTCGAGTTTTTCACGTTCCATATTCTTGAGCGTGAGTCGATTTTTTTCAACAATGGAGATAAACGTAAACCGACGGTATAACAACAGCGCCAGACCGATGAGTAAAGCATAAAATAAATAAGCATACCAAGTGAGCCAAACCGGCGGTAATATTTTGATCTCAAGACTGGTGGGCTCCTTCACCCAGACGCCATCGCCATTGGACACTCGTACGTTCAATACATAATTACCATGACGCAGATTGGTAAAAGTAGCATACCGATTGTCGGCAGGAGTTTTCACCCACTGTTCATGATATCCTTCTAGAAAATATTCATATTGATGTTGCTTCGGGTTGTCGGAATGGATGCCCGCAAATTCGATCGAAAAATCATTTTGGCCGCTACGAAGCGTAATGTGCGATGCCGAGGAGATCGATTTTTCCAAGATCACCCGTCTCCCCACTTTTTGTCCTGGATGTATCTCTTGTCCATTCACCGTTAGTTTGGTAAAGAGCAATATCGGTGCATCTGTATCGGGATATATTTGAGCAGGATTAAAAACATTAATTCCATTCACCCCACCAAAATAGAGTCGACCATCTTCATCTTTAAAACTTGCTCCTTCTAAAAATTCACTGCCTTGCAAGCCATCCGTGATGCTGTAATTTTCAATCTTATCTGTAATAGGGTTTAATTTTGACAAACCCCGATTACTCGCCATCCATAGATTTCCATCATCATCTTCCTCGATGCATTTGATCGTATTATTGGGAAGCCCACTATCCGTATCGTATCGTAAAAAAGTAAGGTCAGAAATGGCATTGGGATCTAACACTCGAAGTACACCACCACCAAACGTGCCAATCCAGATTTCACCTCCCTTACTCTGATGTAAGTCGAGTATGTAATTATGACTTAGGCTGGTGGAGTCTCCGGCAACATAATGGTAGTTGATAAATGCAGGTTTACTTGCCCTCGTCTGAAACGCAGGCAAGATACTGAGTCCGTTTGCCGTACCGATCCAAATATGGCCTCCACGATCTTGGATGACTGATCGGACAATATTGTTTGCCAGAGATGTACGATCTTCTGGATGATTAACAAACTGTTCGTAACGGTTCTTTTCATTTTCCTTACGGAATAATCCCCAATTGTAAGATCCCAACCACAATGTCGAGTCGCGGTCTTGCAATAGTGAAAAAACCGACCACCTCATGGAATCAACGTTGGAGATTTCGTGTTCGCTACCTGCCACACGCACCTCTTGCAAAAAAGGCTGCACTGGAGAGCCAGCAAGCAAGCGGATACCTTTGCTATCGTGGACTTCTTCAAGCACAAAAATACTGTGGGAAAGTCCTATACTGCGAAACCCTGGCTCTGCACCTTCTTCTGAATTTCGAAACTCCTTAAATAGTCCTCCCCCCTCCGTACCAATCCACAATAGATTTGACTGATCTCTTACGATTGATCTAATTTTGGTGTATCGACGACCATCCCTCACCAGATCCATACCCAAGTGAAAAAACGGCTTGCGATCGGGATCAAATTTATTTATGCCTCCACCACCGGTACCGACCCAAATAATCCCAAATTGATCTTTGTAGATGCATCGGACCACGTTGTCATTTAAGCTCGTGGGATTTTCCCTCTGAGCGGTAAATTGAATTTGCTCAGAATATGAAGATTGCTCGTCAACGGAATATTTAAAGAGACCATTCAGTCCCCCGGCCCATAGATTGCCCTGATCGTCAACCGCAATCGAGCTGTTCAAACCATCGTTCAACCCTTTCTTAAAGCGTGGGCTTTTTCCTTGTGTCTTTTGCTGAAATAATCCTTGCTTAGTGACCACTACGAGCCATCCGTCTGCATCGATGGTTAGTGCTTCGACAGAGTTGTCCGGTCCCTCACAGCAGGAGACCCGGGTTAACTCATGACCATCATCGACTAGTTCAACAGTAAATAGCCCTATTGTGGTGGCTAGCCAAAGCACCCCCGATGGATCTTCAATAATATCCTCCACCGTAAATCTTTGGCCGTCAACATCCAATTTTATCGAGTAAAAAGTGAGACTATCCCTATCACTACTTGAAGGAGTAATAATGCTAAGGCCGTCAAAGGTGCCTACCCACACTCGATCCCTCGTATCAACATACAGACTCATGATGTGATCATGGATCAAAGAGTTTGGCTCAGAAGGGGAGGCACGATATTCAGAAAATTTCTCAGTAATGGGATCAAAATGGTTTATCCCCCAGCCAGTCGTACCTATCCAGAGATCACCCCTGCTGTCTTCGGCGATATCATAGATGATATTGCTATTGATTGCTCCTTCACGATCTCCGTCTGATCGAAAAATTTCAAAGTTGTATCCGTCAAAGCGATTGAGCCCGTCATCAGTCCCGATCCACATGAATCCGCGACTATCCTGAAAGATGCAATTGATCACATTTTCGGAAAGACCTTCTTCGGTGGTAATATGTTCAAACCGTACTTGCTCAGATTGTGCTCCAGTTTCACTGAAAGAAACCAAAAGGGCTAGGTAGAAACAGAGCTTCCATGCGCCTTTTAGATTGGTTAAGTACAGCATTCCCATATCTTAATGTAAGGAAATTAAGACGGTGCATACCTACCCTTCAACTCGTTAGCAGTATTTACGGAAGCTGACCGAATCGAAAGATACGAGACGCTTACGACCGAAATAAAGATGACCAGACTACCCGCCAAGAGAAACATGCTCGCACCAATCTCCGTATGATAGGCAAGACACAGAAACCTTCTCGCCGCACACCTCTCGATCTCTCGAATTCTCTTTATCTCGGAGTCTCCGTAGGCAACCTATCGTAAATCATCTGATGCAGAGCCGGTCGAAAACCACTACTATACAACGCACGTTGCCCTCGGTCGGGATATACACGATTGGACAAAAAGACGACGAGTAAGTCGTGGGCAGGGTCCATCCAGATGAAGGTCCCAGTAAAACCAGAATGACCATAGCTGGACTCGGAGGCCGACTCTGCCACATAGCTCGATCCTGCTTTGTACTCGATCGGCGGTCGATCAAAGCCGAGACCACGGCGATTGTCTTCTTCACAATACTGGCAACGGGTAAATTCTACCACTATAGCCGAATCGATCAGTTGTTGGTTTTCAAATCGTCCGTAATTCAGATACAATTGACATAGCTTGGCAAGCGAAGCTGCGTTGCCAAATAATCCTGCATTGGTCGAAACGCCATTTAGCATCGCGGCCGTCTCATCGTGAACGGTTCCGTGCACCAATTGATGTCTAAAAAAGGAATCACGCTCAGTCGGGATGATCTCACTCAGGGGAAATTTATTGGCAGGAAGGTAAGTAAGCCGATCGGCTCCAATTTTCTCAAAAAATATTTGATCCAAAAACTCATCAATCGTTTGCCCCGTCAAGTCTTTAACAATGCGTGGATAGAGTAAAAAAGTCAATCCCGAATATATATATTTGCGCTCTTCATTCAGCTCCAGCTTCTTTATCGACCGATACATTTTTTTGGAATACCTGGTATGCAAATACAAGCTATCGCTGATTTTAATGGCGTACTTTTCCGAAGGCATTTGCTTAAAAGTTCGTCCACGATACTTGCCATTCTTTTTCTGGGCTTCCTGCCAAAAAACGATATAGGGTTTTAAGCGAGCGTGATGCGCAAGTGCTTCCCGAAATGTAATGTTTCGCTTGGAAGGCCTTTTCCACTCTTTTATGTAATCG
>Ga0114956_1002181_pt1 | contig 15493 bp, 13 predicted proteins | sample MaitaG_FD_87304 | JGI IMG/M metagenome (GOLD analysis project Ga0114956, IMG submission 87304) | Marine algal microbial communities from Maine, USA - Maine_Asex2 metaG | ecosystem: Host-associated > Algae > Red algae > Unclassified | place: Maine, USA | collected 2015-01-05 | reverse complement strand
TACGACAACCTGGTAGGCAAGCTCGTCTGCTGGGGCCACGATCGCCCGACCGCCATTGGCCGCACGCTACGCGCTCTCGACGAACTCGTTGTCGACGGCGTTGCCACCACGATTCCTGCAGACATCGCCATCTTGGGTCACGAGGACTTCCAGGCGATGAAACACTCCACCAAGTGGGTCGAAGAAACCCTGGACTTGAGCGATGTTTTTGCCAGTGTCGACGAGTCAAACGACGACGAAGGCAACCCTCGGGTTCGCCGAGACGTACCCGTCGAAGTCAACGGGCGCCGTTACTCGGTCAGCATCTGGGTGCCGGAGTCCGCTGGCGCACCCGCCGCTGGTGGGCCGGCTCGCCGCAAGTCAGCTTCGTCTGGTTCCGGTGCCGGCGGCAACGGCAAAGTGGCTGTGCCCATGCAAGGCACGGTTGTGAAGATCGCCGTCGAGGTCGGTCAGTCAGTCGAGGCTGGCGAGACCATTCTTGTGCTCGAGGCCATGAAGATGGAGAACAACATCAGCGCCGATATTACGGGCACGATCACCGAGATCAACGTGGCTGTGGGCGACACCGTCGGCGGCGGCGACGTCGTGGTGATCATCGAGGCCTAACCATCCCGTCAGAGGATGTCGACATTGACGCCCGGGTTGCTTCGGGCTGCGACATGGTCGAGGCGACTCTGGATTGCGTCGGAGACGGCGTCGCTACCGGGCTCGACGATGTACAGCTGGTTTTCGGCCACCGCATCGAAGACTCGGTCACCAATCGTTGCTGGCTGGATCATGTTCTCGCGCATTGCCTCGAGCGCGCCGCGAAACTCTTCGCTTTGGGCCGATCGCTCGTTGGCTGGCTGCCCGTAACCCTCTTGGCGGTTCCGATCCGAGTCGTAGATGCGAGTGTTGACGAAGCCGGGGCACAGTACCGAGACGCCTATGGGGTGCTCGGCGCGCCCGAGCTCAAAGTAAAGCTGCTCGGATAGAGCGACCACACCAAACTTGGCGACGGTGTAGGGCCCGCCGACCGCACCGCTTATGAGCCCGGCCACCGATGCGGTGTTGATGATGTGGCCGTCTTGTCCATCGGCGATCATGCGGGGCACAAATGCTCGGATACCGTGGATGACGCTCCAAAGGTCGACATCAATAACCCAACGCCAATCGGCATCTGAGAGCTCCCACATGGCGCCTGGGCTGCCGCCGACACCTGCGTTGTTGGCAACAATGTGGACTGCCCCGAATCGCTCATATGCGGCATCGGCCAATGCTTCGAGGTCTCCGCTCTCGGCAACGTCGGTTCTGCGCCCGAGCACTTCGATACCAACGGCTTGGAGCGACGCCTCGGCATCGGCGAGCGCCCCGGTCTCAATATCGGCGATCACCACCTTCATGCCAGCCGCACCGAACCGGTGAGCCATGGCCAGGCCCAAACCGTTGGCTCCGCCAGTGATGACGGCAACCTTGCCCTCAAAATCTTTCATGCTTCGCTCTTCCCAGAAGTCAACACCCGACCTTAGGTGACCACCCCGCCGCGAACGCTACGAGTACATGACGGACCGATAGTCCCGTCTAGGCACCAACTACGCGTTGTTGACACCGACGGAGTCACGAATCTGGCCGTACACCGCAACCTCGTGTACCAACTCGGCAACCCGCTCGGCCGGTGAAAGCCGCAGACGCTCCCGTACCTAGGTCAGGTCAACTCCACGGTGTTCTTCGAGAGAACGCTCCGCCAGTGCGCGATACCGGGCGATCGTGGCGGGGACAGGCTCCGCCCCTCAGCCAAGCGCACCTCTAATCGTCGGCTATGAGCCCGATGCGGTTCTTCTACGCTCGGAATCCGCTCGGCCGTGCCGTGGGTAACTAGGCAGGCGCTTGGATCACGACGCTGCCAGAGAGCAGGTCGAGTGCGCCGCGGCTGTGTTTCATGAAGGCGGCGCTGAAGTACACGAAGACCATGGCGATTGGAAAGAACGCTCCCAGGAGCGAAATTGCGAGCGCGACCGGAATCACCCGGGTGAACGCCTGCGGCAACGACAGGATGCGGCCGGTCGCCAAGGACACCAGCTTGATCCGCAGCAGTATCTTGCCTGGCGTTTGACCCCGCCAAGCAACAAAGCCGACCTCGTACACGATCACGAGGATCAGCCAAGCCACAACGGCCCAGCGTTCGAACACCAGCGTGTCGTCTTCGAGCCGCTCCGACGTGGCTGCGCCAAGCAGCAACCAGACCGTCATCAAGAGTCCCCAGTCCAACAGCCGAGCACCAATACGTTGGCCGATCGACGCGAGCGGATCGCCCGTGTCGTCGACTGTGCCAAGTTCGTTGTCGCTCATTGATTCACTCAGCAGCGTCGGTGATGAGCTCGGCCAGCGTGGGGTGCACCAGCAAGCTGTCGTACACATCTCGCACCGTGAGGCTTGCGGTCACGGCCAACGACAGCACCGAGATCAGTTCAGCCGCGTGACGGCCAACGATCGACCCACCAAGGACTTCGCCTGTTGCCGGGTCAGAGATGATCTTGATGAAGCCTCGCGGATCGTCGTTGATCAGCGCCTTGGCCGAGGTAGCGAACGGCACCTTGGTCACGCGAATCTTGCGACCCTCGGCGAATGCGTCGGCCTCGGCCAGACCCACGTCGGCAATCTCGGGTTCGGTGAAGATCGCCGAAGCGGCCTTGTCGTAGTCGACCCGTGCATGGCCATGTGTAGCCCGCCCCATGATCGTTTCGGCAATCTTGCGGCCTTGCATCGACGCCACCGACGACAGCGGCAGCTTGCCACTCAAGTCACCCGCTGCAAAGATGTGCGGCACCGACGAACGACAATCAGCATCGATCTCGACGTAGCCCCACTTGCTTTCGACCCCGGCCAACTCCAGACCGAGACTGTCGCTGTTGGGCACCGAACCAATCGCGAGCAGCGCGTGGCTACCCGCCACGATTCGGCCGTCGTCGCAGTTCACCCGCACGCCATCGGCGGTTGTGTCGATCGACGTGGCCCGAGCGCCTTTGAGTAGCTTGACACCACGATCGAGGAAGTTCTCTTCGAGCACGGCGGCAACTTCGGGGTCCTTGTCAGGAAGCACATGCTGGCGGCTAACGATCAGCGACACGTCGGCGCCGAATGCAGCAAACATGTGCACGAACTCAACGCCCGTAACACCAGATCCAATCACCACGAGATGTTCCGGCATTTCTGGTGGTGGGTAGGCGTCTCTCGTGGACAAGATTCGTTCTTCGTCGATCTCGCACCAGTCGGGGATTCGAGGCCGACTGCCGGTGCTGAGCACAATGACGTCGGCGTCGAATGTCTCTTCGGTTCCGTCGGCCATCGTGGCGAGGACTTGATTGGGGCCAACGAGCGAACCGCGGCCGTACACGATTCGAACGCGTTGTGACCCCAGAAGGCTGGCGGCCGACTCGCTCAGTCGTTTCTGGATGCCGGCAAGGCGGACGCGCAGGGCCGAAGAATCGATATGGGGATCCACATGTTCGAGGCCCATACCTTCGCTGCGGCGCAGGAACGCCATAGCTCCGCCGGTCGCGATCATGGCCTTTGATGGCACGCAATCAAACAGATGGGCGGCGCCACCAATGATCTGATCTTCGATGACGACGACTTCGGCGCCAAAGCGCGCCGCGTAGGTCGCACAGCTGTTGCCAGCAGGGCCACCACCTATGATTACGAGCTTTGTCACGCGGGTGAGGGTAGCGGGCTCGTCCCATCGGTGGTGCTGATCGAAACCCCGACCACGACTCTGCCTTGGTCGACAAGAAATCTGCCCGACGTGCGGGCCAGTAGCCGGCGGTCGACTTCGTGCGAAGCTGGAGCGAAGATAACTCGGTCCGAACTGACAGTGACCTTGACGACGTCGAACCCGAGGTAGCGAGGATCGATCTCATAGTGCGCCTTGTAGAACGCTTCTTTGGCGGCAAAAATTGTGCACACCCGCAGCCGACGCTGCTCGTCGGAAAGATCTGCGAGCTCGCGTTGCTCAGCATCGATCAGAATGCGTCGCTCAACTGCGGGCTTCATGCGGGCGAACTCCTCGACATCCAGGCCGATTGCGTGGCGCCCAGGTGAAGCCACTGCGGCACAGAAACCTCTAGTGTGACTTATTGATCCCGTAATGCCGACCGGCCATTGCGGAGCGCCGCCCTCGAGCCGCGGGATCGACGCGTCGACACCAAGCGCGGCGAGTGCAGAGCGAGCACAAGCTCGGGCGGTTGCGAACTCTGCTTGTCGGGTAGCGATCATGGGAGCAAGCGCGGCGCGCTCGTCGGCCCGGAGCTCGGCAACGAGCTCATCGCTGGCTTGGCAGGTGAAGGACCGAACTCGGTGCGGCGCGAATAAGTCTTCGATTTGTCGATCCTGGATTGGTCTACCCATTACTCGACAGTCTCGCTGATCGAGGCCGGATCAACACACCTCGCTCGGCACGCAAAGCAGGCAGGCTCGGTACCGAGGGCTTAGCCTGGATCCACCAAAAAGACAATCGGTGGATCCAGGCTTAGTTAACCGAGGCTGGCACGCAAACGACACGGCTCGCCGTTGGGCTACACGCTCCTTGGGCCAGGCGCGGCGCCACTGATGCCACGTAGCCCGCAATGTCGAAGTCTGCGGACAGGCCGAGGGCCGCCTTGGTCTTCAATTCTTCGACACGCTGTCGAGATTCGGCCGCCAGGTCCGCAGTCGGGGCGATGACGGCAAAGTCGGCGTCAGCCGAGTCGGCCTCGCTACCGGATCGGGTTACGAGGAAGACGCCGCTGGCTTGGGCGTCTCCTCCCCCGGTGCCTCCAACGGTGGTGGTATCCCCGCCAGGAGCAACGCCGGTACCCGGTTCGGGCGTCCAGCCCTCGGGTGGAGCAAATTCTGAAGCGGCAGCTGCAGCCGTTGTGACCGGTTCACTCGCAGCCGGGGTTGCCGTGTCATTGGTTGTGGTAGTGGCAGGAGCTGCGGTGGCGGCTTCGGCCAACGTCGACGTGGCCGACATAGTCGTCGTTGCCGGCGGGGTCGCTGCAGTCGTTGGCACCGCAGCAGTTTCTGTCGAGGCCAACACATCTTCAGTCGTGTCCGCGGCGGCAGTCGCTGTCCGCGTGGCGGTCGCCCGCGGCGCCACGCCGGTGCCCGGTTCAGGGGTCCAGCCCGGCGGCGGCGCGACACTGCCATCGGTAGCGGCGGTGGCTGCAGCGGCCGGCGTTTCTGGGGCTATGCCGGATCCAGGTTCGGGCTCCCATCCAGGTGGCGGGGTGAAGCCCGCTGCCGTCGATGCGGCGGTGGCGGCTGGAGCGCTCGGGTTGTCGGCGGCCGGTGTTGGAGCGGCACCCGGAGCGACGCCGGTTCCCGGTTCAGGGACCCATCCAGGCGGTGGAGAAAAGCTCTCGCTGGCTGGGCTTGGTGATTCGGCGGTTGCAGCCTCAAGATCGTCTTCGGCGGCTAGCGCTTCGTCGCTGACGTCGTCGCCACCGCTCGCGGGCGCGCCTGGGGCCACGCCGGTACCGGCCTCGGGTTCCCAGCCTGGCGGCGGAGTAAACCCTTCGTTCTCATCAACGACCTCGGCAACCGGGTCAGGAGTAATTGCAGCAGGTATCGCGGCGCCCGTTGGGCGAGGAGGTCCAGCGCTCACGCCGTTGCCGATCGTGGTGAAGGTTCCAGGAAGGTGGGTCGACAGTCCGCCACCTTCGCCGAACACGCCCGCGTTGATGACCAACATGAGTCGCTTGCCAGTCACTCGCTTGGTGCCGTTCGTGCCAACGATTTCAACAACCGATTTGTCGATTCGGGCCGAGGCGCCAGCGCCTTCATACACGTTAATGGCGGTAACTGTTCCGACCGCAGTGTCGGTCGATGCGTTGAGCCACCGGCTGATGGACTGTTGCGAATAGGTGCGCGTCCATTCGGTCCAAGGGTGACCGCCTTCGTCGTAGGGGTCAGGGCCCGCCACGGTGTGGGCAACATCGTTGTTAAATACATAGGCGGCAGTCTCGGTGTAGCCGCCGTTGGACGCCGAGTAATAGGCGCGCACTGGGCCATTGGCGTCAATGATCGCCACGCCAGCCGTTGCTTGCACTGCGGCGAGCCACTTCTGGTCCCATGCGCTGTCTTGGGCGTCGTAGCCGATGTAGTTCTGGTCAACGGTCGACCCGCTGATGTCGTATTCCTGAGCCCACTCCGTGGAGTTACGGCGATGCGACGTCACTTCGTGGGCGTAGGTGCGGGCTGCGATTGCTTGGGCCTTCAGCGCTTCGAGCGGCCACGCGGCTGGCATTTCAGCGATCCCGGCGACATATTCTTCGAGGGTTAACACTTCGACCACGCGAACTTTGCCGTTCTTGTTGGTGATTTGCAGTCGACCCCACAGGTAGCGGTGGCCATTGTTGGCGAGCTTCACTGGTTGCGGGAAGGAAACGAAGACGGGATCGGTCGGCGAACCGCTGGTCCAAGCATTGCCGATCTGGAGACCGCCGTCGTGCGCAGTGACGGTGATGGACCCAGAGGGCAGCGCATTCACGGCGACACCGCCGCGTTCAAAGACCATCGAGCCTTCCGATGAAAGCTCGACGCGTTCGGCGTCGCCGATGTGGACCCGGATCGCGTCGAGCGTATCGATCGGTGCCACCGCCGTGTTTGGGTAATAAAAGTTCAGAATCTCCACGTGACCCATGCCATTGGCGGCGGCGTTGCGGGCCCCGTTCTGACTCATACCAACGCCGTGGCCCCACCCGGCTCCTTCGAACACGAACTGGGCTGCGCCTTGGGCTTGAGCGGGCGACGTGGATAGCCCACTCGAAGCAAGCATCGATATGGCGGCAAGCATCGCCAGAAGCACCGTTGATCGGCGATTCTGAAAGGGACTTCTGTCTTGAACTTTTTGCATGGGTTCTCGCGCGAGAACACCTACTCCACCCGCCAGGCACGGTCAGAGTAGCAGAGGCTTCTGTGGCTTATGCACACCCCTGGGGCTGTTGTTGCAAGTGACTCTTGTCTCACGTTGCAACGACGCCGATTTTGTGCCGACGAATGGCTTGTCGTCGGCTCAGGCGCCACGCAACTCGTTGCGGTCTTTTGCCGGGAACCTGATTTCGGGTCCGCACCCAAGTGCAAGGGATTGATACGTCATGACCGCAGCCTCGCCAAGGTTCAAGGCCCGACGCAATGCCATGTCCACGTCATGACCAAGAGCAGAGCTGCCGTGACGGCGAAGCACCATGACATCGTGGTCGCAGGCGACTCGAGCCGCATCGGCGGCAAGGTCGACTGAGCCTGGCTGGTGATAGTCAACACAGCCGATCTCGCCCAGGTACACCACGTGATCGGTCGTTATCTGGCGAATCGGCACCTGGGCAGCATCCAGCAAGACCACGAGCTGAGGATGAAGATGCACGATTGCGTTGACATCGGGGCGAGACCGATACGTGAGCTGGTGGAGCCGCCACTCAACCGACGGCGTCGTCCCCTGGGGCGGATCATCGCCGTGGACACTCATCGTGGAGAAGCTCGGCGAATCGAGTCGGTCGAGCCACTCGCCACGGTTGGTCACAATGAACTCGCTGGAACCGGGCTCGCGAGCCGACAGGTTTCCTCCGGATCCAACCACGAGACCGCCCTCGACCGCGGCGCGCCCCGCCCGTGCAAGTTGGGCCCAGAGATCCATGTATTACGCCAGTACGCCGGTGCAGAGGCCTTCGAGTTCGACGACTTGGATCTGGTCACGGTTGGCGTAGGTGATCTGATTTTTGGGATCAGCGTTGAGCTTGAACTCGCGGAATGACATCTCGGCGGCGTCAAAGGCCAGCAGTCGACCGGCGAGGGTATCGCCGTAACCGAGCACGAGCTTGATGGCTTCGAGTGCTTGGATCGAACCAACGATGCCGGGCAACACGCCGAGCACGCCGGCTTCGGCACAACTCGGGGCCAGCTCTGGCGGCGGTGGCTCGGGGAGCATGTCGCGATAGGTCGGACCATTGCGGGGGTCGAACACGGTGATCTGGCCTTCGAAACGGAAGATCGAACCGTGCACGACCGGGATGCCGAGTTTCACCGATGCGTCATTGAGCATGTAGCGAACGGGGAAGTTGTCGGTGCCATCGACCACGATGTCGTAGCCCGAGATGATTTCGATCATGTTGCCCGCATCGAGGCGCACATCGTGAGTCACCACGTTGATATCGGGGTTGAGGGCCGTCAGCGTCTTCTTGGCAGAGTCGACTTTGCGGTCGCCGATGCGGTCAACGTTGTGCAAGATCTGGCGCTGCAGGTTCGAGGCATCGACGACATCCATGTCGACAATGCCCAGCGTGCCAATACCAGCCGCTGCCAGATAGAGCGCTGCTGGTGAGCCAAGCCCCCCGGCGCCCAGACAAAGCACCCTGGCGTCGAGCAGCTTGAGCTGGCCCTCGATACCGACTTCAGGCAGCATCAGATGTCGCTGGTAACGATTGCGCTGCTCAGGCGTCAGCGTGACCGGGATACTCCAGTCGCGGCCTTCGTCTTTCCACTTGTTGAACCCGCCGTCCATGGAGACAACACTGGTGTAGCCGAGTTCCGCCATCGTCTTGGCCGCAAATGCAGAACGAACGCCACCGGCACACATGACCACGATGGGAGCGTTCTTGTCGCCAATCCGAGCCTCTACGTTGGATTCGAGTTGACCCCGAGCGATATGGACGGACCCCGGAACGGCCCCTTGGTCGTGTTCATCTGGCTCACGCACATCGAGCAACACCGCGCCGCTGTCCACGAGTTCATTGCCCCGTGCGGTGTCCACTTCGACGATCTCGGCCTTGGTCGACTTGAGCAGTTCGCGGAACGTTGCCATGGCCTAACCGTATCGACCGAGGGCCGCAATGTCAGGCGTGTTCGTGCGGCGGAACAGCTGGGGCCCGCAACATGACCGGCAGCACATGGCTGATCGATCCCCGCACGATCACCGACGCCAAATCGTCGAATCCGGTTGGCTCGGCATTCACGATCACGATGGGAGCACCAAAGTTCTTGGCGATCGGCACCATATTGGCCACTGGAAATACACCCAGACTCGTGCCAATACAGAGCAGCAAGTCGCACTCTTGGGCCGCAACTTGAGCTCGCTCGAGTGCATCAACTTCGAGCGATTGACCAAAGGAAATCGTTGCCGACTTGAGTATGCCGCCACAGGTTTTGCACGCCGGATCGCTTTCACCAGCAAGCACTCGGTCAAGCGCCTTTTGCATTGGAGCGCCATCGCCGCAATCAAGACACTTGACGCGCCGGGTGGTGCCGTGGACTTCGACGACCTGATCCGGGTTGGACCCAGCGACCTGATGGAGTCCATCGACGTTTTGAGTGACGAGGGTGTGCAGCTTGTGTCGGTACTCGAGCGCCAACAGCGAGCGATGGCCACGGTTTGGATCGACCTCGGCCCAGATCTGCTTCTTGGCCAGGCGCTGCCAGTTCGCTTTGCGATGCTCCGGGTCATTGATGTAGGTGTCGATGTGCGACTTCTTCTCGGCCCCGGGGTTTTTGGTCCACACCCCTTGCGGTCCGCGAAAGTCAGGGATTCCGGAGTCGGTCGAGATCCCGGCGCCCGTGAGGACCGCGACTTGAGCCGCTTGATCGATGAGGTCCCGGGCGGCCAGCACCGCTTGGTCTACCTGGTCGCCATCTGCGCTGTTATCCACGTTGGGACCCTATTGCGCGGTGGCTTGCTATGCCCAACTTTACATCTCGATAAAACTTCTGCTTGACATATATTGAAAAGCAATGAAAGATACCTACACGGCTTCCCGCCCCACTGAACATCACTCTTCTTGGATCGGACCAGCCCATGTCACTTGTCTCCTCTCGGCCCACCACCACACCCGCCCATCGCCCCATCACCCAAACCAGCGCAGCACCAGCACCAGCACAAGCAGATGCAGTGCAGGGCGAGGGCGACAGCGGCTCCAAGCCCAATCCGGCCGGGTCACGAAGTTCTGATCTCCCAAAGCCTCCGGTGCCCGAACGCCTTGGAGTACTGCCGTGGGTTGACCCCGAACGCGACGACCAAGGCCACGATCCTCGTTCGGCTTATGTCGAGACCTTTTGGTTGCCCATCATTGGTCCGAGCACCACGTTGCTTCTCCGACGGCTCTCCGATGAGTTTGACGCCGCACCCGCTGGCTTTGAGATTGACTGCACAACGTTGAGCCGCGAAATCGGCCTGAGCGCGAGGTTGGACCGCTCCGGGGCCTTCAGCCGCACTCTTGACCGCTGCAACAAGTTCAACCTGATCCAGATCGACGGCCACGTGCTTCTTGTGCGGCGTCGAATCCCACCCCTGAGTCATCGACAAGTGCAGCGGCTGAGCGAACGACTCCAAGTTTTGCACCACACCTGGACGATTCCGCCCGAAGACGATGGAGCCGAACGCCGCACCGAACTTGTGCGGGCAACCCACCTGGCAAGAACCCTGCTCGCCATGGGCGAGTCAACCCACGAAACCGAGAAACAGCTCCATCGCTGGCACTTTCACCCCAGCATTGCGTGGCATGCAGTCCAGTGGGCTCAGACCGATCCAGATCAACTCCCCATGTGAGATCGTCTGAGCCCACTCCGGGACCCCACTGACAGGGTCCCCAAGATTTGCCTGCGTCGGCGCCCGAGGATTGGGAAGCCCTTGCCTCGCCGACGCAGGCACCCTCCGCTCTGGGATTACGCTTTGGGATTACTTCGCCTCGGGCTTCGTGAAGTTGCCGATCAGGGAGAGCAGTGTGCGCACGCCGTAGCCGGTGCCGCCCTTGGGGCCGGTCTCTTGCACCGAATCTGCAAACGCTGGCCCGGCAATATCGAGGTGGGCCCAGGGGATGCCGTCGGCAACGTATTCCTGCAGGAAGAGCGCTGCGGTGATCGAACCGCCATAGGGGCCGCCGATGTTCTTCATGTCGGCGATCGGCGAGTCGAGCAGCTTGCGATAGCGCGCTGGCAGCGGCAAGCGCCAGGTCAGCTCATCGGCGTTGTCGGCAGCAGCTTCGACTTGGGAAGCGAAATCGTCGTTGTTTGCCATGAGGGCCGAGTAGTCCTTGCCCAGGCTGACCATAGCTGCCCCCGTAAGCGTGGCCAGGTCGATGATGGCGTCGGGCTTCGCTTCGCTGGCAAGCGAGAGACCATCGGCCAACACCAAGCGCCCTTCGGCATCGGTGTTCAGAATTTCCACCGTCTTGCCGTTGCGGATCTTGAGAACATCGCCCATGCGAGTAGCGTCGCCTCCGAGCATGTTGTCGGTCATGGGAACCCAGGCCCTGACATTCACCTCTGGAGCCAGCGCGGGTAGTGCCGACATGGCAGCAATGACTGCGCCGCCGCCCCCCATGTCGCACTTCATGGTGGCCATACCGGCAGAAGTCTTGATGGAAAGACCGCCAGCGTCGAAGGTAATTCCTTTGCCAACCAGCGCAATCGTTGGTGCACCGCGCTTGGCCGACTTGTAGGTCATCTCAACCAGTCGAGGCGGCAAATCACTGCCACGATTAACACCGAGCAAACCGCCGAGCTTGGCTTTCTTGATCTCTGCAAGGCCGAGCACCTTGATCGAGAGTCCCGGTTGGCGGGCCACTCGCTTGGCCTCGTTTGCGAACCGTTCAGGGGTAAGCGTGCCACCCGGCTCGTTGACCAAGTCGCGGGCAAAATTCACCGCTTCGGCGACGGCCAAACCAGCAGCCACCGCCGCCTCGGCCTTCTTGCTGGTTGTGCCAGCAAGGGTCACCGTCTTGAGCGTGCTCTTAGTTGGCTCGCTTTTGAGCTCGTCGTAGCTGTAGGAGCCAAGCGCAATCCCTTCGGCCAGTGCCTCGATATCGGTGACACCGGTGACCGCAATCGAGGCAGCCTTGACCCGGCTAGCTGAGCGTGCGAAGGTCACGCCGACCCGGCGCCAAGCATGGCTATCTACCGCATCGCCAGCGCCCATACCGACAAGGCAACGCACGGAATCGTTGACCGTGATCATTGCGGTCTCGCCGAGCTTGCCCGTGAACCCTTGAGCCGCGATCTGTTTCCATGGCAGCGACCCGCCGTCTTCAGTCTCGACCTGTTCGGTCGTGAGTGGGACTCCAAGGACCCCAGCGGAGGCGGGTGCCTTGCGTGCGAGGCGGATAGCTGGTGCAGATGACATGCCGAAACCCTAACCCGTCAATAATTCCATCGGCACCACCAGGCCCCGTTGTGTCCTCCACCCCCGCCATGACCGGCGTTTCCAACCGCCAGATGAAATTGCTAGTCCCCGCCTGCCCCGGGCAGCTGTTGCTCAAGCGAAACCGTCTGAGCAAACAGGTCGCCCAGTTCGTCGACGCGATCTAAGACCTCGGTGGCCACAAAACTCAAAGGCTCGCCAGCCGCGGCAGTTCCGACCTCGTGCCAGGTCACCGGTGTCGAAACCGTCGGCTGGGGCCGCGCCCGCAACGAGTACGGAGCAATAGTTGTTTTGTGCCTGCTGTTCTGGCTCCAGTCGATCAGCACCTTGCCGACGCGATTCTGCGATCCCATCGTGGTGGTGATTTGTTTTGGCCGATCCCGTTCGAGCAGTTGGCCGGTTGCCTTGGCAAAAGCGCTGACATGGGCGTGGCTATGCGGAGTGTTCAATGGCGCATAGAGCTGGAGACCCTTCGAGCCCGAGGTTTTCGGCCACGCTTGCAACCCAGCAGCATCGAGAACGTCGCGAAGCAACTCCGCCACCTGGCAGCATTCTTGCATGCCCGTGTTTTGGCCCGGATCCAGGTCGTACACGAGCATCGTCGGCGACTCGATGTCGTCGCAGCGCGCCATCGGCGCATGGATTTCGAGCGCAGCGAGATTGGCTGCCCACGCAATCGATGCAACCTCATCGAGCCGGCAATAGTCGATCGGCCCGCCGCTCTCCCCCGGCCCGCGCACCGCGTTCAGCCAGTCCGGGCGCCAGCTCGGGCAGCGCTTGTTGAAGAAGGACTCGCCGTCGACCCCGTCGGGGAATCGCCGCATCGTGATTCCCCGATCACCAATATGGTCGAGCAACACGGGTGCTATCCGCACGTAGTAGTCGATCACGCTGGCCTTGGTGAATCCGATTTCGGGATAGAGCACCTTTGCCAGGTTGGTGAGCTTGAGTGTGCGCGAGCCAACCTGGACATTGACCTCAGATGGCGCCACGAGCCGCTCCCCTGCCGGGTCGGAGAACTAACGCCAGGATCAGGAGGCTTTCTTCTTGGCTGCCGCCTTCTTAGCGACGGCCTTCTTGGCTGGTTTCTTTGCCGCTGATTTCTTGGTCGGCTTCTTTTTGGAAGCAGGCGCTTCTTCGCCAGCCGAAGGGTGTCGACCGCGAGCCACTTTGGCGGCCGCAACACTCGCTTCGAGAGCCGCCATCAGGTCGATGACCTGAGAAGATGCCTCGGGAGCTGCTTCTTCGGCGATCAGGATTTCTTCGCCGTCGGACTTCTTCTGGATGAGTTCCAACACTCGTTCGCGGTAGCCATCGGTGTACTTCTCTGGCTCATAGTCCGCTTCGAGCGCGCCAATCAATGTCTCGGCCATGGCAATCTCGGCCGCCGATACTTCGATATCACCAACCTTGTCCAAGCCTTCGATGCCTTCGATCGGATTGATCTCGTCGGCGTACACCAGAGTCGACAACACAAGTGCACCATCGGTTGGCCGAATGACGGCCAGGTACTCCTTTTGGCGCATAACGATGCGAGCCACCGCAACCTTGCTGGCTTGCTCGAGTGCCACCAAGAGCACCTTGTAGGCCTTAGTAGCGAGCTCGTCGGGTTCCAAGTAGTAGGCGTTGTCGTAGGCGAGCGGGTCAACGTCGGCCAAATCAACGAACTCAACGATGTCGATGCTGCGCGACGCTTCGGGATCAAGGGAGCGAAGTTCTTCGTCGCTCACGGTCACATAGTTTCCGCTGGTGATCTCATAGCCGCGAACGAGTTCATCGTTGGGAACTTCTTCGCCGTCGAGCGCAGAGACCCACTTGCGCTTAATCCGGCTGCCGGTGCGCTGGTCGAGTTGGTTGAACCGTACCGACTTGCGCGACACAGCGCTGTACAGGCGAACCGGCACAGTGATCAGCCCAAAGCTGATCGCACCACTCCATATTGCTCGGGGCATAACCGGTTCCTCGTCCCTTAGGTTCCGTTGCTGAAGTTGCTGCTGTGAACAGCAACTGTTGCAGTATGGCGGGGAATTAGCGATCCAACAAGATCCTGGCCACGACGTCTTGCCCAAACGCGGTGAGGATTGCCAGATACATCAGCCCAGTTGCCGCCATCACTGCGGCGTACTGGCGCTCCTTGAGAGCGGCGCGAGTGACGAACACGAGCACAATCGTGGCGATGGTGCTGGCAGCCCAGAACCAGCCGAGCATGCCGCCGTAGCCGTCGTCGATTGAACCGCTCAGCACCGACCACATGCCGGTTGGGAGCAGAAAAACGAGTGTGTGTGGAAGCCACGCGAACATGGTGTAGCGAACGAGTTCAAGGATGGGCGCCCGTTCCAGGCCCGGCTGCACCAGGTACCAATGGCCGAGCAACATGGCATCGCTGATCACGCCAAGAAATACAGCGCCCACCAGGATGCGCAGAATCGACAACCAAGCAGGACCTTCAGCGTGAATAGCCCCCGCCACAATCGCGATCGTGCCAAAGAACGGTGCAATCAGATCGAGTGCAGGGCGAAACTCCGGAGCGTTGGCGTCGAAGCGTTGTTCTTCTTTGTCGATGCCGGTCATCTCGGCCACACGCTCACTGCGGCGTTCGACGACTCGTCGTTGCCCGGCGACCCCAGCACTGCGGCGGAACCACGACTCGCCGAGCGCCACCAGGGAACCAGCAATTGCTAAGAGCCCGGCGATCTCTCGGGGCCAGTGCGGGCCCGAAACCCACCCAGTCACCACGGCTAGCGCCGCAATCATGATGTAGGTCAGACGCATGGTCCAGCCATAGCCAAGACCGACTTCGCGTCGTCGCGTAGTGACCCATAGAAAGAAGAATCCGCCGGTGGCCCACATGAGTAGCACGGTCGCGCCGTGGACCTCAATCACGTGAACCCCAAGAACAACGATTCACTGGCATGGCGGTCGTTCTCACGGCCATGAGCCTACGGCGACACACGTACCGCCGAGTGCACGAAACGAGCTGATCTTGCAACACCGTAACCCGGACGTTTAGTTAGGCAGGAAGGTCACCCGTTCATTCCTAAAATTCTGCGCAACCCGAGTATCAGGATGTCGCAGGTCCTCCTGGGGAATGGGGATGCAGACCGTGCCGGACAGCGTGCCGCCTGCGAAGACCTCGGCAAGCCACTCTCCTTGCTCGGCTGTCCACCAACCGGTAATGATGGGTCTGTGCAGACCCCGGCCACCGTGTTCTTGGAGAGCAACAATATTGCCTACCGGTCGCTGCCGTATGACCATGACCCCGGCGCAGAGTCTTACGGACTCGAGGCCGCACAGAAACTAGGCCTTGAGCCCGAGACGGTATTCAAGACGCTGATGGCTCGTGTCGATGGTGAT
>Ga0114956_1002179_pt1 | contig 15495 bp, 13 predicted proteins | sample MaitaG_FD_87304 | JGI IMG/M metagenome (GOLD analysis project Ga0114956, IMG submission 87304) | Marine algal microbial communities from Maine, USA - Maine_Asex2 metaG | ecosystem: Host-associated > Algae > Red algae > Unclassified | place: Maine, USA | collected 2015-01-05 | reverse complement strand
TGTATATGAAATTTCCAAATCATAAGATCCTTCATCTACTCCAATACTATAATTACCATCAATGTCTGTCGTTTTGCCTTGAATAAAAACGCCATTTTTCCAGACTACAATATTCGCCGAAATCATTTCCTCGCCAGTTTCTTTATCAGTAATTTTTCCAGTTATGGACGTTTGGGAATGTATTGTTATATTTTGAATAAAGAGGAAACAAATTATCCAAGGAATCGCATAAAACTTTTTCATAGGTTTAATTTTTTAGTTTAAAAAATATGCCTTATCTAATCGACGAGAGGTGAGTTCAAAATGGTTGTAAGATTTCTAGCCACAGAATTTCCCTGACTTTACTGACTTCCTTAATCGTATTATTTCGTCAGTCAGTTAAGTCTGTGCTCGTCTGTGGCTAAACAAAAAAAGCCGCATCTCACGATGCAGCTCAAGCTCAAACATTAGGTGTACAATGCAAATTGGAGCCTGATTGTACAACTTGAAAAAGCACGTTATTCAATTATTCACATAAACTTTCGATTCATTGTGTGAAGGATACTCCTGGAGCTAAAGTTGACATTTCAAAAATATTTCGAGTTGGAAGATACTGAATCTGACTATCCATTACTTTTATTCCACGAAGCATATCCCATGGTGTAATAATTCGAATGGTCATCCCAGTTACAACTATATCAAAATATACATTTTCCAAACTAGCATTTAATTGAACATCTACTTTAGTCGGTTGTCCTTCAATCACAACTATTCCAGTTATTTTTTGAGTAGGATAACCTGTATAAGAAACTTCCATATCATATTTCCCCGAATCAATCTCTATCTTATAATTTCCATCAATATCAGTTGTTGCTCCTCCAATGAAAATCCCGTTTTGTGAAATAATAATATTTGTACTAATCATATCTTCGCCAGTATCTTTATCACTTATTTTTCCAGCTATCGACGTTTGTGCAAATTGCATTTTCCCCAAAAATAAAAATTAGGAAAACTAGAGATATCCGAAACGTGTGCTTATTGTTATAAAAAATATTCATTTTCTTTTTTTGAGAAAATCCATTTTAATATTCTTGAAAAAACACCCGTTTCGCAACCTGACTCGGAGAGTCAAGCTACGGGAAATCGAGTTTGGTTTTTAAGTGTGATGTGACAAAAGATAAATTTTGAATAGAATTAGTTTTTCATTCACAGCTTTAGTTGTTAAGCCTTTTTTAATAATGATTAATGGTTAACTGTTAATTTTGGTTTATTGATAGCTTTAATCTTAAATACAATTGCAAGGTAGATTTTTTCATCATCTGTTAGCAACCGATTATTTTGAAAATGTCAGGTTTCTGAAATAATGGTGAATGATTAACGGTGAATGGTTAATACCATTAGGTGCTAACAGTTAGAAAAATTAACCATTAACCATTCAGCATTGACCATTAAAATCCGTACTTTTGTGCCTTATTTTTAAAAAATTAATCAATTTTAAAGACATACCATGGAGCCTAAAAAGATTAAATCCGCATTAATTTCTGTTTTTCACAAAGAAGGTATTGAGCCGATTGTTCGAGAATTGGATGCACTTGGTGTGCATATTTATTCTACTGGAGGAACTCAAAAAGCAATTGAGGCAATGGGCATTGAAGTGATTCCTGTTGAACGTGCGACCTCTTATCCTTCGATTTTGGATGGTCGAGTGAAGACTTTACATCCTAAAGTTTTTGGAGGAATTTTGGCTCGACGAGAGGAAGGTCACTTGGCAGAATTAGCGGAGTATGAAATTCCAGAATTGGATTTGGTGATTGTTGATTTATATCCTTTTGAAAAAACTGTTGCAGAAACGACGGACGAAAGTACCATTATCGAGAAAATTGACATCGGTGGAATTTCTTTGATTCGAGCTGCTGCAAAAAATTATAAAGACGTAGTTGTTGTTCCTTCCCAAGCGGAGTATGCCATGGTTTTAGATTTGATAAAAACAAAACAAGGGCATACTGACTTGGCTGACCGAAAAGAATTGGCGCGTCGGTCTTTCCAAATTTCTTCTCATTACGATACTACGATTTTCAATTATTTCGATGCGGACAATCAAGCGAAAGCTGCTGATGACGAAACGAAAACTTATGCCTTTAAGCAAAGTCTTTCAGATGCAACGGTTTTGAGATATGGAGAGAATCCACATCAGCAAGGTATTTTCTTTGGGAAATTTGATGAGGTGTTTGAGACATTGGGCGGTAAAAAAGTGAGTTACAATAATTTAGTAGATATTGATGCGGCGGTGGAACTGATGGCTGAGTTCGAGAATGATGAGCCAACTTTTGCGATTTTAAAACATACCAACCCTTGTGGAGTCGCAACTCGTTATTCATTGTTGGAAGCATGGCATGCAGCATTGGAGGCAGATAATGTTTCTGCGTTTGGTGGAATTTTGATTTGCAATACAACAGTTGATTTAGCGACAGCGGAAGAAATCAATAAATTATTTTATGAAGTTTTGATTGCGCCAGATTTTTCTCCTGAAGCTTTAGAATTATTAAGTAAAAAGAAAAAACGGGTTTTATTAAAAATCAAAAAATTCAATGTCAAGAAGACCATTTTTAAAACTTTACTCAACGGAGTCGTTCAGCAAGATGGTGATTTGAAAACTGAAACTGCCACCGACTTAACTGTAGCGACAACAAAAGCACCAACAGAAAGTGAAATAGCTGATTTACTTTTTGCTGCGAAATGTTGCAAGCATTTAAAATCAAATACTATCGTTCTAGCTCGTGGCAATCAATTGCTCGGAATGGGTTGTGGGCAAACTTCCAGAGTAGATGCACTTCGTCAAGCAATTACCAAAGCGAAAAACTTTGGTTTTGACTTGCAAGGTGCGGCGATGGCGAGTGATGCTTTTTTTCCATTTCCTGATTGTGTGGAGATTGCAAAGGAAGCAGGAATTACTGCGGTGATTCAACCTGGTGGAAGCATTAAGGATAATTTGAGCGTTGAGTTTTGTAATGAGAATGGATTGGCGATGGTGATGACTGGGACTCGGCATTTTAAACATTAACGATTTTGCCACAGACTTGGACTGACTTTTTATGACTCTCCCATTATGGATTTTACAAAAAAGAATTATAAAATAAGTAAGTCATAATAGTCAGTCCAAGTCAGTAGCAAAAAATATCACTACATGAATTTAATTTTTGACATCGGAAACACTCGCACCAAAGTCGCTTTATATAAAGGTGAACGATTATTAAAAAAAGTAATTTGGGAAAAGTGTGATTTGAAAACGGTAAAATCTTTTGTCAAAAATAGAAAAATAGAAAACGCAGCACTTTCTAGTACTGCAAGTGTCAGTCAAGCGGTAGAGAATTTTTTACAAAAAAAATACTTTTACATCCGATTGAGTCATAAAACGCATCTACCTATTACCAATAAGTATAAAACACCTGCCACACTTGGAAGAGATCGATTAGCTGGCGCAGTTGCAGCTTTTGATATTTTTCCCAAACAGAATACCCTCGTAATTGATGCTGGAACTTGCATTACTTATGATTTTATGGATGCAAAAGGTAATTATTTAGGCGGTGGAATTTCACCTGGAATACGAATGAGATTTAAGGCGATGGATGTTTTTACTGCAAATTTACCTTTGGTCAAGCAAAAAAATTCGAAGAAATTTATTGGAAATGATACCGAATCTTCGCTTCGAGTAGGTGGTCAAATGGGTACGGTAATGGAAATTCAAGGCTTTATTAACGCTTACGAAACAACTTTTGGAAAGATTAACATAATTTTAACCGGGGGCGATTCTAATGCGCTTGCGAAACATTTTGAGAACCATATTTTTGTACATAACAATTTAGTTCTACGTGGACTAAACAAAATATTAAACTATAATGTCCAACTTTTGGAATAAAACTTTTTTTGGATTTGTCATCATTTTGGCAACAGCATTGACAGCATTTGCGCAGCCAAAAGATAACTCTCCTTACTCTCGATTAGGCATTGGAGATTTGACTGACCAGTTCTTCGCAGCTCAAGGAGGAATGGGTGGATTAGGTGCGGCATTTCATGATGGCTACCACATGAATATTGCTAATCCTGCATCACTAGCTCGACTACGAGAAGCAGCCTTCGAAGTGGGCTTATATTCGGAATATAATGTCTTAACAGATGCTACGGGACAAAATGAACAATTGAAAACTTGGAATGGTAACCTGAGATATTTATCTTTAGGTTTCCCGCTAAAAAACCCTATAAATGAAGTACTGGACCAAAAAAAGAAGAAGGTTCGTTGGGGCATGAATTTTACGCTATTACCTTATTCCAATGTAAATTATAATATTCAAAACTTAACAGAGCAAACGATTGGTGATACCTTAACATCCGTGAATTTCTTATATCAAGGGTCAGGTGGAACGTATAAAGTGATGTGGGGAAATGCCGTTAATATTAAAAACTTTTCGGCAGGAATAAACTTAGGATATTTCTTTGGAAAAATTGAAAATGATAAGATTGCAACCTTCCCCGATCTTCAATTTTCTAATGATAATTATTTTACCGATGACTTTTTGGTTGGAGGATTTACTTGGAATCTTGGGGTACAATATGATCATGTGTTAGCCACCAAAGAAGATTCTAATATCCCAACAGAATTTATAACTATTGGTCTTTCTGGAAATTCTCGAAACAAATATAATTTAACTCGAAATAGATTTTGGTCAACTCGAAACCCAGCAATTGGTGTCCTTGACACTATTTTATCCGTCTCAGGATCAGAGACTACAGAGAACACAGGTTATTTGCCTGGAGAGGTAGCAATAGGATTGATGTACACTAAAGTCAATAAAACGAGATTAGGAATAGATTTCAAATATCAATCTTGGTCGGAATATCTTAATGATTTAGTAGCAGCATCAGATCCTGGCAGAGAAAATGTAAACGTATGGAGAGTAGGATTTGGTGGAGAATATATCCCTGACGCAAGATCGTACAATAAATATTTGAAAAAGGTACGTTATAGATTCGGAGCTTTTTATAGTCAAGACCCAAGATCAGTACAAGATGATCAACTTTTAAAATACGGGGCAACGGTTGGATTTGGTCTTCCAGTCATTTTACCGCAGGGTAAAAAATCGTTTGTCAATTTAGCCTTTGAAGTAGGGCAGATCGGACTAGAAGATGCATTGAGAAGAACATATTTCAAAATGAATTTAGGATTTACATTAAACGATAATACTTGGTTTTTCAAACGAAAATTTAATTAAAAATGAAAGATTTACGAAAATTTATGAAGTTGGCGCTGCTCTTGGCAGTAAGTTTTTCAATTTCAAACACATCAATTGGTCAATGTACAACTTGGAAAGATTTAGAAGCAGGTTCTGTTGAAAAAGAAACGGCTGAATCTAATTACCAGATTTACAAAGATCACCTTAAAGAAAAAAATTATGAAGCTGCCATGGTAGCTTGGGAAAAATTAATGGCAGTAGCTCCTGCTGCTGATGGAAAAAGAATTTCTCCGTTTTGGGATGGTATCAAACTTTTGAAAGAAGCAAATAAAAAGGAAACAGATGCTACGAAAAAAGCTGCTAATCATGCTAGAATTATAGCACTACATGAGCAATGCATCGAATGCCTTCAAACTAAAAAAGTTGTAGTAAAAGGTGCTAAAGATGACGCAGGATTAAAAGCTAAAATTGCAGATCAGAAAGCTCGTCAAGCTGAAGATATGTTTAAAACGGTAAAAAGTCCTCCTGCTGAAATCTATGCTGTCGCTAAAGAAGCAGTAGAAATGGGTGGTAAGGATATTACTTATAAAGCATTACATCCTTATGCAGCTTCAGTTGTAGCATTGTTCAAAGCTGGAACTGTTCCTGCTGAAGAAGCTAGAAAAGTTCATGATTTATTGAATGAAATTGCTGATGATAATACCATCAAACAAGAAGAATTAGCAGAGCAGTATAAAACTGAAGAAAAAGCAAAGAAAGAAAAAAGAGCTCGTCAAGTTTCTAAATTATATACGAAGTATAAAATTAGAATGAACAAAGAGTTTAAAAAAGTAGAAAGTGAAATCTTTGATTGTGAGTACTTCAAAAGTATTTATATGTCTGATTATGAGGAAGGAAAAGATGATGTGACGATTGTAAAAACAGTTTACTCTAGATTGAAAAAAAGAAAATGTACCGATGAAGATCCTTTCATCATAGAGTTGAAAGAGAAATATAAAACCTTAGCTGCTGCTGCAAATGCAGATGCGCAAGATTCTTTTAACAAAAATAATCCTGCCTTCGTTGCCAAGCAGAGATATGACGCTGGTGATTACACAATTGCTATCGAAAAATGGGAAGAGGCTATCGCTTCCGAAACTGACCCAAACAAGCAAGCTACTTACCTTTTCAGAATTGCTTCTACGCAAGGACGTAAATTAAAGCAATATGCTAAGGCTCGAACGACTGCTCGAAAAGCAGCTAAAACGAGACCGAACTGGGGACGACCATTTATGTTGATTGGGGATTTGTATGCTTCAAGTGCTCGACGATGTGGAGATGACTGGAATCAACGAATGGCAATTTTAGCAGCTATTGATAAATATAGTTATGCTAAAAGTATTGATCCTAGTGTAGCAGAAGAAGCAGGAAAACGTATCGGAAAATATAACCAATCTCGTCCTGAAAAAGCAGATGGTTTCTCCAGAGGAATCAATGAAGGTGCATCGGCAAAAGTAGGTTGTTGGATTGGTGAATCAGTAAAAGTTAGATTTAAATAAAATTTAAGTTTTACAACTAAAATATATTGAAAACCCTGATTCTTGAACAAAGAATCAGGGTTTTCTTTTTAGAATAAACACCCAACTCCATTTTTTTTTCATCTTTATAAAATAAGTCGAAGGTTTAACTTAGATTTGACAAGTACAAACGAAGCTCCTGCTTCGTGTTCAATAGCCCAGTCACGAAGCAGGAGCTTCGTTAGTACAAAATTAAATTCAAAAATATGAAACGTAATACATTTTTAGCCATGCTACTTTTAGGTCTTTTCTTTTGGGCAAGCTGTACGCCAAAAGTTAAAGAACCTATCGTCACTACTAAACCCAAAAAAGAAATCGTCAAAGAATTAGATCCAAATGGATGTATCCGATTTGATGAATTAGGAATTGAAAAAGCGGATCGAGTCACCGACAATTACAATCTTTATCGAGATAGAATCAAAGAAAAAGATTTCAAAAAAGCTTATCCTCGTTGGAAAGATGTTTATCAAAATGCACCTAAAACTAATGGTCGAATTGATTATGTATTCCGAGATGGATTAAAAATTTATACTGATTTTATCGAAAATACAACAGACACTATTTTGCAAGCAAAATATGTCGATACGATGGCAATGATTTATGAAAAAGCCCTCATCTGTTTTCCCGAAAAAAAATCATATTACCTGAGCAAGCAAGGGTATGAATATTTCTACAAATACAAAGGTAGAGCAACCGATGAGGAGATTTATTCGATGCTCAAAATTGCTGTCGAAGCTGACGGAAATGAATCAAGAGTCAGTACGATTATTCCTCTTTCGTCACTCAATTACCGATTGTATTCTGAAGAGAAAATAGGTATTGAAGATGCAAAGACTGTCATGGAAAATGTCAATAAGATTGTCAAACACAATGTGGAAAATACAATAAATAAAAAAGAAAAAAACGCTTGGACACAAGTAGAACAATATACTTTAGAACTTTCTGATCGATATGAAAACAGTCAAGGATTTTACGATTGCGATTATTTTATTACCAAACATTATTCAGCGTACGAATCGAATCCAGACGATTGTGAAGTCATCGAAGATTTATATCGTAAATTAAAACGATCAGGATGTGAAAAAGAAAATCCAAAATTAGTGGCACTCGCAGATGCTTATCGAAGTAAATGTAGAACGGTTAATCCTGATCTTCTTTGTGGAAAAGAGGCGTTGGAAAACGACCAATTTTCAAAAGCAATTGAATGCTACGAGAGGTATGTCAGCAGCGCAGATAATCCAGAACAAAAAGCAACCTTTTTGCTCCGTATTGCCAAGATTCATTATGCACACACTCGACAATATTCTAAAGCGAGAGCTGCTGCTCAAGATGCCATGAAATATAAATCAAACTGGGGTGAACCTTTAGTTTTGATTGGGAAATTATATGCTTCTAGTGGTTCTCTTTGCGGTCCTGGAACTGGATTTGATAGTCAAGTCGTTACTTGGGTAGCTATTGACAAATGGAATGAAGCGAAAAGAATTGATTCAAGTGTAAGTAGTGAAGCCAATAATTTGATCGGACGTTACGAAAAATATATGCCAAGCAAAGCAGATATTTTTTCTAGACCTGATATCAAAGAAGGAAGTACTTTCAAAGTAAAATGTTGGATTCAAGAAACGACAAAAGTTAGAGCTGCCCAATAAAAGTATTCACATCCCGTGCCGTAGAGACAAGGCATGCCTTGTCTCTACATACAAAAAAACACTCATGAGAAATATTCTTTCCCTTCTTTTTATTTTAACATTCAGTTCCTGTGAATGGGAATCCTCGACGACTGCAAATAATAATTTTGCCAAAACAATTTCTGAAGATCAAGTAATTAATAAAACTATGGATGAATTTTATGGGGAGCCTGCCAACCAAAATGAAATAGATCGCAACTTGATTCTTAATCATATCATTGATCATAAATTAGATATGGAATCAACTCCTGATGGCATTTATTATCAGATCATCAAAGAAGGAATTGGAGATCATCCAACCATTAAAAATACGATCATCACGAATTACCATGGGACTTTTTTGGATGGAAAAGTATTTGATTCGACGACTGGAAAAAAACCATTTACTTATCCTCTGAGCAGAATGAATGATGGTTGGAAAAAAGCACTTCCATTAATGAAGTCAGGTGGGAAAGCTATGTTTATCATTCCGTCAAAATTATGTTATGGAAAAGAAGGCTTTGGAAATCTGATTCCTCCAAATACAGTTTTAAAATTTGAAGTTGAATTAATCGGTATTAAAAGTTAGGGAATTTGGGAAAAAACAACCCTTATCTAAATAACTCAATAAGCTAGTAACTCAATAACAATTTTGATTAATCTTTCCTTATATTTATAAATTATGCTTTTCTTTGTGATTCCCAATCCCGAAACTTCATTCGACTTTTTTTTCACTTAAAAATAAAATTCATTTTTATGAAAACACTAATTAACACTCTTTTTGCTTTAGTGATTCTTAGCAGCTTGGCGATCATGTCTTGTACAGATAAAAATTATCTATCTACCAAAGACTTGGATTCATCAATGGTTGAATCTCCACAAACTCAAGCAGATATTGATCGAAATAAAATCATCAAATTTGCGAAAGCCAATAAACTTAAAGGCAATTTCACCTCCAGCGGCATTTATTATGTAATCGAAGAAGCGGGAGCAGGATTAGAAAGACCTAGTTCAGAATCTAATGTTACCGCTCACTATACAGGTACTTTGCTTAATGGTAAAAAATTTGACTCTTCTTTCGATAGAGATGAGCCGCTTAAATTCAAACCTGCTCAAGTAATCAAAGGATGGCAAGAAGCTGTTCGTATGTTGGGAAAAGGAGGGAAAGGAAAATTTATTATTCCTTCTGGATTAGCTTATGGAGATCGAGCAGTTGGAGATGTTATTCCAGCAAATGCTAACTTGGTTTTCGATATGGAAGTGCTTGATTTTAAATCAGAATAAATATTTTTTGATATTAAATTGAACAGGGCTGTTAGCGCTTTGAGTGCTAACAGCCCTTCTCATTGAATATTAATCAACGAATCACAATCTCATCCAAAACCTGCACTCCTCTAATTAAATTATTTTCAATCGTTAATTTATCTGTAAAAACTTGCACTATTTCGGCCTGTTCATTATTCCCTTTTTGTGCCGCAAGAGCAGCAGTTAAGTCAATCATCTTTCCAGTCAATTTGATGATTGATTTGGTTGCATTCGCGCTTTGAATTTCCCAAGTTCCATTTGCCATTGACTCAAATGTTTCGGCATCACCACCTTCTGTTTCCGCATAAAGTTTCTCCATTAAGTACATGGAGAACGTTCCATCTGATCGCAAGATAATTGACCGATCTGAGTAAAAACCAGAAGGTCTATAATCCATTTCATTCGCAATCCGAGTATCTAGAAGTGGTGCTAGATTTGTTCCTTTTGTTTTTTTAGCCAAATCATTATTGGTGGAATTTACTCGCACTTTTAATTGCAATGGTCTTCCATTTTCAAAAAACAACATTTCACTTATCGCCAAATCCTGATATTTACTTCCATCGTAAGCATTATTTATTTTCAACTCAAAACTATTTTTCAAAGGAACTTGAAGATCAATTTTTTGCGCTGCATCATCATCTCGCAAAGTATATTCGTAAGCCTTCCCTCCTATTTCACCAAGAGAAAATCCTTTGAGTCGAGCATTCGTTTTATAAACATTAGGAGATCGTTGATAACCATTCCAAATTTGAATTGCATCAATATTTGCAGCTTCACTCAATTCAAAAGTAAGTTGCTCATTGATACCATTTCCATCCACACCTTCTACCCAAGCAGTTGTTTTTTTATTGTCAAAAAGATTAAATGTACCATACTTTGGAGTTGGTTTCAAAGTTGATGAAGCCATAATTTTTCCATCAATTTTTCGAGGAAAAATCAATTTATATTCTTTTCCATCTTCGTCCCACATGGTGATTTTTTGAATCCCAATAGAATGAGATTTAGAAAATTTCCGAACGATTCCTTTCTTTGCTTCGTCCTCAACCTTGACTTCAGTCGTGTTATTTGTTTTCCCAAAACGAATAAATAACGACGAGTAAGTATCTCCTATTTTAATAGACTCCCCCATTTTCCCTTTTCCAGATGGTACCTCATCTCCATATAAAATTAATTCATTGACTGTTGCGATTCCACTTCCTTGAGCAGCTTCGATAGCTATTTTTTGGATAAAAATTTTATTCTGAAAATGGAGTATTATCCCTTCGTCAGAAGCAGCTCCTTTTTTACTTTTCCAACTAGTATTATCTTTTCCATCAAAAATATTATCTACTAAATCATTATTTGATGTAGCCGAAACCCCTTGTAAATAAAGCGGTCTGCGTCCATCATCAGAAGTTATTCCCGAAGAATTAGCAGGTACTTCGACTTCAGGAGAATCAGGAATTGGATTTGTAGGAGTATTGTTATTATTTGCTGCGGGGTCTTCGCAAGCAGTCAAAAACAACATAAAAGTTAGTACTGCTAATGCAGCTGTTTTCATTGGAGGATTGATTTTTTTCATAACAACAAATTACGGTATTTTTTTATTTTTAAAAACGTTTTTTATTGGGAAAAAGAAAATCACCAAATGTATTTTAGTTAAATTTGCCTTGCTAAATATTTTCGAAGAAAATATACTTGTTAACCATTCACCGTTCACAATTAACCGTTAAAAAAAATGCTACGAACAAATTTTCCAAAAGCAGGCGAAGAATATCTTGGAGGCGAATCCGATGGTTGGGAATATAAAACTTCTTTTACTGGTACGACAGTTAAAGGTGCGTTCGTCATGCTGCAAAAATTTTTAGTGGAAGAAGGCTACGAAAATATCCCTTTGCCCAAAGATGTAAAGGAATTGTTATTTTTTAAAAATCCACCTAAGAAATTGCAGTTGCAACTCTTCAATGAGCGGGGTTATTTTCATAATCCGATTAAGATTTTTTTCCCAAATGGAAAGCGTAAGGAGAATACTTTGGTGTTGTGTGTTTACAATGAAAAGGACAAAAAGCACTTGGTGAGGTTTCATGGATTGGTTTAGTCGAAATTCTTTTGAGAAAAAGAAAACGCCCGCTCTTTATTTTTGAACATTTATACTTGATGGATAATTTGTCTTGACTGAACTTTCAAAGCCATTCCATATTTTTTTCTGAATTCTATTTTTAATTTATTAATATCTACTCCACTTTTAGGAACTCGACTAGCTACAATAAATCCATAATTATTTTCTTTGGGTGAAGGTAAATGAGTTGTTATAGTTCTTACAATTTGATTAAATCCCTTTTTAATTTTAATCCCTTTTAACTCTACAAAATATCTATCATCATTGCTGCAACGATGAAAAGCAAAATCACATTTCTCCACATTTTTATCATTGACAAAACAACCATCAACTTTTATTCTACAAAATTTCTCTTGAGATTTCTTAGGTAATTTGATGGTAAATTTTCTGCCATTTTCCTCGGCAGTTAATTTATTTTCAAAACATTCTTTTTTGTTTTCAGCTTTTAGTTCTTCGATTAGTTTTTTGCAACACATTTATTTTTGAAATTTTAGGTCGAGCAATTTATCAAAAGTTTCTCCCAAATCATCTGAAACATCATCAATTGGACTAGCATCTATGGTTTGATATTCTTTGTCCATAATGGAACGAACTTTTCCATTTTCTACATAGTAGGCTTGGACATCTTCGAAGTTGAGATGGTATTTTTCGGGGACTAGTTTGGTGATTTCTTTTTTGAGTCTTGGATTTTGTTTTAGGGTGTTTCCTGCTAGGATTAAGTTTGAGATGGTTGTTAGGATATATGGACTGTGGGTAGTTAAAATTAAATTGTTTCCATTTCTGGAGCATTTTTCTACTAAGAATTCGATTAATGTTTTTTGGGTAGTAGGATATAAATTCAACTCAGGTTCTTCGATTATGTAAGAATAAACGGCATCTCCAATTAAGTCAAAAGAGTCATAATATTCAGTTACTAAAATCAAAGGAAGTAACGCTTGGAGTCCACTTGAACTATCTTCTATTTTAATTGTATTCTCACGAAAGGTTATCAAATCGTTTTGACTTGAATGTTCGTACGAAATACCAAATTGGGGAAATGAAACTTTATTATAATTAGTTTTTGCTACCTGATATTTGCTCCCAAATTGAATTAAAAATTTTGGAAGAGCGATGTCATTTTTTAAAAGGCTAAAAATCGAATTTGATAATAATGATATTAATACTCTTTCCGCTGGAAAATATAAGGATGGCTTTATTAAATTTGAATATTTAATAAAATCCATCTCTTCGTCATGTTTAATATCCTCTACAATTATTTTTAAATCTAAATTATCTCTTTTTTCCTTTTCTGTAGCGAAATTTTCTTCAAAAAAAAATGACATTTTAGATGCTTTAAAAGCAATTTCATATTTTTCACACTTATAAAATAATTGAGTATTTTTTGAAAAATAACTTCCGATTTGGTACCGATTAAAAAAACTTAAATATCTCGATTCATTTTCCAAAAAATCCCAATCCCTAAATATCGCAATCAACTTCGCCAACGTACTTTTCCCTCCAGCCTGTTCTCCAATAAAAACATTCACCTTCCCCAATTCCAACTCCACATCCTTGATTGGACCAAAGTTTTTTACAATTAAAGTTTCTTTTGACATTATTTTTCTTTTTAGTAAAACTACTACAAATTAACAATCCAAATTGTTTTTTCCAAAAATAAAAAACGCCCACTTTCTCAAGCAGGCGTCTATATTGTTATCACAAATATTTTAAAACAATATCTTACGATTCCGCTTCCTCCTCTTTCACCACCTGCCCTTCCGCTTTCATCTGAGGGAAAAACAACACCTCCTGAATCGAATGTTGATTCGTCATCATCATCGTCAACCGATCAATTCCAATTCCTAAACCAGAAGTTGGCGGCATTCCATATTCCAATGCTCGAAGAAAATCTTCATCCAAAACCATTGCTTCATCGTCGCCTCGTTCTGCCAGTTTCATTTGATCTTCGAAACGTTCTCGTTGGTCAATCGGATCATTCAATTCCGAATAAGCATTCGCAATTTCTTTTCCATTGATGAATAATTCAAATCGTTCTACCAAGCCTTCCGACGTTCGATGCTTCTTCGCAAGTGGAGTCATCTCGATTGGATAATCAGTAATGTACGTTGGTTGAATTAAGTTGTCTTCTACTTTTTCACCAAAGATTTCATCGACCAATTTTCCTTTCCCCATTGATTTATCCGTTTCGATGTGAAATTGTTTACACACTTCCCGAAGACCAGCTTCATCCATTTTTGACACATCAATTCCAGTATACTTTTCGATAGATTCATACATCGTCATGCGAAGATATGGGCCGGCGAAATTGATTTCTTTTCCATCATAATCTACCGCTGTCGAACCAGTTACTTCCACCGCAATTTTTTCCAAAAGCGTCTCCACCATTTCCATCATCCAGATATAATCTTTGTAGGCTACGTAGATTTCCATCGCCGTAAATTCTGGATTATGCGTTCGATCCATTCCTTCGTTTCGGAACATTTTTCCAAACTCATATACTCCATCAAAACCACCAACAATCAACCTTTTCAAGTACAACTCATTTGCAATTCTCATGTACAATGGCATGTCCAAACTATTGTGATGCGTCGCAAAAGGTCGTGCCGCAGCACCTCCATGTATCGGTTGCAAAATTGGCGTTTCCACTTCCAACCATCCTTGATCGTTGAAATAATTTCGCATCACATTCATCAATTTAATTCTTTTGAGGAATGTTTCTTTCACATGTGGATTCACCGTCAAATCTACATACCGTTGTCGGTATCTCAATTCAGGATCGGTAAATTCATCATACTTATTTCCTTCTTTGTCCACTTTTACGATTGGTAGATTTCGCAAAGACTTACCCAAGAATTTAATCTCATTTACTTTAAAAGTAGCCTCTCCCGTTTGCGTGATAAACATCTCTCCCGTCACTCCGATAAAGTCTCCAATGTGAAGTAATTTTACCAATTTATTGATTCGATCAATCTCTTCTTCCGATTCTCCAATCGCTCCTTTTTTAATATATAATTGCATGCGTCCGTAAGCATCTTGCAACTTAGCAAATGGTCCACGTTGTCCCATAAATCGTCCAGCCAAAGTTAATTGTGGTTGCTGCTCAGGACTATAATCTCCTAAAAAATCTGTGCGCAAAGTTGCAAGATAATCAACCAATGCTACCGATTCTCGCTCCACACCAGCATCCCATTCGACTGTTTCTGAAAGCCCCAAACTTGCCATCGTTTCAGCATCCTCCATCAATACATTTGCTCGAAATTTATTTTTAAATAAATATTCTGCTAATTGCTCTGCCTTTGCGTTTCCTACATTTTTAATATTTTCCAATTCGCTGATGACATTCTTTCGAAAGTCAACCGTGGTAAAGTCAGTAGTTTTGAAACTTACTTCAAATTTTTCGGCAGGAAATGGATTGATTCCTAAATCTCGAATCGCCTGCAATGATTCGCGGCGTACGATTTCTTGTTCACTTAACATATTATTTGGATTTGAAATATTTGAGAATGATGAAGAGTTTATTCGTTGGACGGTAAACGTTTTACGTTGGACGTTCCTCGTTTATTTTTCAGGTCGGATAAACTAACATCATTCGATAATTGAGTGCAAAAATAGATTTATTTGACTAAAGGAAGAAATAGCCAAAGGGTATTTTTCTCCCTTAATTC
>Ga0114956_1002176_pt1 | contig 15509 bp, 14 predicted proteins | sample MaitaG_FD_87304 | JGI IMG/M metagenome (GOLD analysis project Ga0114956, IMG submission 87304) | Marine algal microbial communities from Maine, USA - Maine_Asex2 metaG | ecosystem: Host-associated > Algae > Red algae > Unclassified | place: Maine, USA | collected 2015-01-05 | reverse complement strand
CCGTTATGTGTTTAGATTCTACAACCCAAATACTTACACCTTCACTTCTTCTAGTGTACACATCGCGTGCATTTTGTAATGCCATATCTTCGTCGGCTGCGTGCAAACTGCCGCAATGACGATGTTCTAGTCCATTTTTACTTCTTACAAATACTTCCCAAAGTGGCCAGTTTTTTTTTGACATGATTTTTGATTTTATAAATACCTGTAAGGTTTTAAAAATCTTACAGAAAAATTAAGCTTAATACCTACAAGGTTTTTAGAACCTTGTAAAAAATTTACACTGCTTGTTTTTGTTTTCTTTCTTGTTTTTTTTCTGCATGAGCCATTGCTGCATCTCTAACCCATTCTCCTTCTTCCCAAGCACCTACTCTTGCTTTCATACGTTCTTTATTACAAGGCCCATGACCTTTTACAACTTGCCAGAACTCGTCCCAATTAATTTCTCCAAAATCGTAGCTTTGGCGATCTTCGTTCCATTTTAAATCTGGATCTGGAATTGTGAGTCCAATTAATTCTGCTTGAGGTACGGTTTGATCTATAAATTGCTGACGTAGATCGTCGTTAGACTTACGTTTTAATTTCCATTTCATGGATTGCTCTGTGTGCACAGATTCTGCATCTGTTGGACCTAACATCATAAGGCTTGGCCACCACCAACGGTTTAGAGCATCTTGTGCTAATTCTTTTTGTTCTGGTGTTCCATTTGCCAATTTTATCATGATTTCGTAACCTTGACGTTGGTGAAAACTTTCTTCTTTACATACACGAATCATTGCTCTTGCGTAAGGACCGTAAGAGGTATTACAAAGTGGAACTTGGTTTATAATTGCTGCACCATCTACTAACCAACCGATTGCTCCCATGTCTGCCCAAGTAACTGTTGGATAGTTAAATATTGAAGAATATTTTGCTTTTCCTGTATGAAGTTGCTCGTACATTTCTTCACGCGAGATGCCTAAAGTTTCTGTTGCTGAATATAAGTATAAACCATGTCCTGCTTCGTCTTGTACTTTTGCTAAAAGCGCTACTTTTCGCCTTAAAGATGGTGCTCTTGTTATCCAGTTTCCTTCTGGAAGCATACCTACAATTTCAGAATGTGCGTGTTGCGACATCTGGCGAATATGTGTTTTACGATACTTTTCTGGCATCCAGTCTTTAGGTTCGATTTTTTCGTCTCTTGCGATACGCTCATCGAATTGTTTTTCTAAACTTCTAATTTGTTCTTCACTCATTGTTTTAGCTTTTTAGCTGTTGGTTTTTAGGCCACAAGCGAGTTATACATTCTTTTTAGGTGTTGGCACCTTAAGGATTACCAATCCATTATTATTATTTTAAATACGAAATCGTGAATACTTCGTATTTGATGCGTTATGCTTTTTTATTTTTTTTAAAAAAAATTAGCGGAAAGCCTGACCCTTTTTAAGGTAACGCCATAATTATTTTACACATCAAAATCTACTACTACTTTTTTTGCTGTTGGTACTGCTTGACAACTAAGCACTAATTTTTGTGCAACTTCCTTGTCGTCCAGAGCATAATTAATTTTCATTTCTACAGAACCTTCGATAACACGACATTTACAGGTGCTACAAACACCACCTTTACATGCGAATGGCAAATCTGCTCCTGCTCCTAGTGCTGCGTCCAGAATATTATCGTATGCTTTAGTCATGGTAAAAGCAAACTCTTTTCCTCCATCTACAATTGTTATTTCTGTTCCTTCTACTTTTTGTTTAGCTAAGCGCTCTGCTCTTTTAATATCTTCGTCTGAAAGACCAGTTATAAACAACTCGAAATGCACTAATTCTTTTGGTAAACCTTTATCTATTAGGTACTCACTTACGTAGTTTACCATTTTCTCTGGTCCACATAGAAACACTTCGCTTGTATCTGGAATGTCTATAAATGTTTTTGTAAGAACTTCCATTTTCTCATCGTCAAAACGTCCATTAAACAACTCGATATCTCTTTTTTCTTTGGTTAAGAAGTAGAAAATTTCGAATCTTCCAAAATATTTATTTCTTAGTTGCTCGAGTTCCTCTTTAAAGATAATAGATTTTGCTGTTTTATTTACATAAAATAGCTTACAAGTTGCATTTGGCTCTGCATTCAAGTGCGCTTTTACCATTGACAACACTGGTGTAATCCCACTTCCTGCTGCAAAAAATAGATAATTTTTAGACATTTCTGGTTTTACAGGAACTCCAAAGTTTCCACTTGGTGCCATAACTTCCATTAAGTCTCCAGTTTTTACTTCTTGATTAACGTGTGTGGAAAACTTTCCGCCAGGAATAAGCTTTACTGCTACTTGCCATTTTTTCTCTATTGGGCTTGAACATAAAGAATACGAACGACGAACATCTTCCCCATTAATATCTGCTTTTAATGTAAGATGCTGACCTTGTCTAAAGTTAAATGTTTCTTGCAAATGCAAAGGCACATTTAAAGTTACTACTGATGTATCTTCTGTTTCCTTATATATATTTGCAACTTTTAGGTTATAAAATTCTGCCATACGTATTACATAAACTTTAAACTAACGTTTGTTAGTTGTTTACACAAATATACTTAAAAATAATAAAACTAACAATTGTTAGTTTTATTATTTTTAAGTATATAATTTTATTTTTTTACTCCAGTTATTAAAACTTGACTTAGGCTTTTTTCTAATTTTTTAGGATCTAAATCTTCTTTTTTAGGAATCCAAAGGTGTAAAGAACGTAATGTAGTTAACATAGAAAACATAATAATTTCTGGATTGCTTTGTTTGATTTCTGAATTAAGAATACCTTGTTCTATGATGTATAAAAAATTTGTTTCGTAATCACCTCTCAATTTAAGGTAATGGTTTAATTTTTCTTCAAGATGCATCCAGTCATTGTTTAGAGAAGACATACCGTAAGTGTTTTTTACTGTGATATCGATATGTAATGAAATAATTTGCTTAAGCTTTTCGATGTTACTAATATCTGAAGTTTTAATTAACTCCATTCCGTTTGTAAAGTCCTGAGCTAAAGAAATAATAATCTCTATAAGTATATCCTGTTTAGAACTTATGTGGTTATACAAACTCGAAGCCTTGATTCCCATAGATTTCGCGATATCTCTCATGGTTACAGCACTATATCCTTTTTCTTTAAAAAGTTTTGCAGATGCTTTTATTATTTGCTGTTTACGGGTTTCTTTTTTCAAATTGATTGGTTTAATTATTGTAAATTTATGCAAAAAGAAAGACTATGGGGTTTTTGGAGTTTATTTTTGGCGCAAAGAAACGTCAAGTCGAGGATTATTTAAAAAATGGTGCAATTGTATTAGATGTTAGAACACAGCGCGAATGGGATAAAGGTCATGTTGAAAACGCTGTACACATTCCTCTAAACGAATTACATAACCGTATTAATGAAGTTAAAAATTTAAATAAACCTGTTATTGCTTGTTGCGAAAGTGGTGTTCGTTCTGCAAAAGCTGCTAAGTTTTTAAACCTAAATAATGTAAAAGCGATTAATGGTGGTGGTTGGGTAAGTGTGAAAAATAAACTTTAATTATTGCTTTTTATTTCAAACCTTTATCTTTTACGAAGGTAATGAGATTCTGTTATCTTATTCTATGTTAGCTTACTCTTATCTAAATTTATTGTAAAAAATTTAAAATTTAATCGTTTTTAGAGCCTCGGGTTTATCTATTTTATTTTCATTGTATTGCAACGTCCAACCTAATGAGTTGGTTAGTATATAAAACTTAGACAACTCACTAATCAATCTATTTTTAGCATTTTTTTTTAGTTCTGAAACTTCAATTTTCTTTAATAGTTGCTTGTTTACTGTTTCCTTTATTGCATTATAATCTTTAGCTTGGAACGGGTTTAAAAAATCTGCTTGAATATCGTAATACTCAAAATCGGGATTTATTATAATTTCTTCGTTTGGAACATTTAAAATAGTAAGTGTTTTATTTACTTGGTCTAATTTGTATTCAATTTTACTTAAATCGTAAGCAATTGTCACATCAGCATTTACAACAACCAAGGCTTTTTTGTCTGCTGAAATTAAATTTGCAAATAAATCTTTAGAATTATTATAATTAAAGACTTGACTAAAATGGCCTTCGGTAACCACCAATTTTCCAACGTTTTTTAGCGACTCTTGAATTAATGCTGAGTTTTCTTTAAGCACAACCTTCTCTTTGCGTTGATCTCCACAATATTTAAATGTAAAAAGGATGATTAATGTTAGTACAACTCCAAAAAGTATGTTTTTCATAACATCTAAGATAATGATATTATGGAATAAAAAAACACCAATTACGTTAAGATATAGACCTTAATTAAGTAATTGATGCTTTAGTAAGTTGATGATTAATAGCAAAGCTAATTTAATTCTATTTCTAAGTGATTACTTATTATACTCGACAAAGTGAAACGTAAATTCGTTTAAGATAACAATTGTAGTATTTCTACTACTATAGCTTTAATGTCGACTTGTAAAAAAAGCAGTAAATTCTTACAGTCAAAATTTTATGTGTTTAATTTTAGATTGTATTTCTAGTTTCTTACTCTCTAATTGTTTTAAAAACCTCTGGTGTTCATTAGAGTTTTCATTAAACGGTTTGTGTTGAAGTCCTTTTTGTATTGTATCTATTAAACTCATTGTAATAGTTGCTTCTGATGCAATCCAAACGTGCTGAAACTTTTGCCAGATATACTCTACTGCAGTTTTATTAGGATGTAACATATCGCTTTTATAAAAACGATAATCGCGAAGTTCGTCTCCCATAATTTCGTAAGATGGGAAATAAAACACTTGGTTACTAATTACTTGGTGAATAGCTGCAATTAAATGCGATTTGCTAAGTGTGTTTTCTACAAAACCATCTTTTATATGGCGAACTGGGGAAACTGTAAATACAATTGATACTTTAGAGTTTACAGATTGAATAGTTTTTATAATTGTTTGCAAACTACTCTTTACTTCATCTACAAAAAGCAATGTTTTACTAAATTCTTTTTGAGGGAGTTTGTGACAATTTGCTACTGCTTTATTACTTTCTACTAAATTATAAACCCAAGCTGTGCCAAGTGTAATGATAACGTGTGTTGATTTAGTAATTTGTTTATTTAGTGAGTTAACACTGGTATTTAGTTTTTTAATTAAAATTTCTTTTGAAGGATTACTTAACTGCGAATGCGCATCGAAACAATGCCATTGTTCGTTATTGAAAAACACATCTTCTTCTGTAAATTTTTTTTCATGAATTGCGCTAACAACTAAATTTTCAATAGCTTTTGGATGAAATAATATACCAAAAGGATTGGATAGACTTTGGAATTTAAAATACTTGAATTTCTCGCCTATATTTTCTGAAAAACATGAACCCAACAGCAAAAGTTTAGAGTTGTAATCTATAAGATTATCCTCTTGTTTTTTTAGTTTTATTAGGGTTTGTAATTTCATCTAAATTATTTACAATTCTTGTAATTCCTGTTCTAATTAATGTGCTATTAAAATTTGTACTTATATTTATTATCCATGCAGCTTTACGACTTAGCGCCTTTGCGAGAAAGACTATTCAATATAACTTTTACCTTCACTTAAAGCCTTCTCAATTCCTGCAGGGTTTTTTCCGCCAGCAGTAGCAAAGAAGGGTTGTCCTCCTCCTCCTCCTTGAATATGCTTACCAAGTTCTCTAACTACTTTTCCTGCATCTAAACTTTTCTCTAAAACCAGTTCTTTTGAAATATAACAAGATAATAATACTTTTTCGTTTTGTTCTGTTGCGAATAATAGAAATACATTGGTTTTATTTTCGCCTAGTTTAAAACAAGCATCTTTAATTCCAGAAGCATCTAAATCTAATTTTTTAGCTAAAAATTGAATGCCATTTATTTCGGTTAACTCATCTTTTAAATCTCCAATAATATTTTTAGCTTTATCTTTTAACAAACCTTCAATTTGTTTCTTTAAATCGGTATTTTCATTTTGCAGTTTAACTAAAGCATCTTTAGGATTTTTTGCATTGTTTAAAAGCGATTTCATTTCAGAATATACTTTACTATTTTCGTCGTAATAGTCTCTAACAGCATCGCTTGTAATGGCTTCAATTCTTCTAATTCCAGAAGCAACTGCTGCTTCACTTTTAATTTTAAAATGCCAAATATCGCTTGTATTCTTAACATGTGTTCCACCACACAATTCTATAGATTTCCCAAAACGTATGGTTCTAACCGCATCTCCATATTTCTCGCCAAATAATGCCATTGCTCCATCTTCTTTGGCTTTGTCCATTGGGACATTTCTATTTTCTTCTAACTGTAATTTACCTTCAATTCGTCGGTTCACAAAATCTTCAACCTCTCTAAGTTGCTCTACTGTAACCTTAGAAAAGTGGGAAAAATCGAAACGTAAATATTTAGAATGAACAGCACTCCCTTTTTGCTCAACATGTGTTCCTAAAATTTCACGTAAACCTTGGTGTAATAAATGTGTTGCTGTATGGTTACATTCTGTTCTATAACGTTGTTTAGCGTCTACAGTTGCTTTAAATGTTTCGGTTAATTGCTTAGGCAAACTTTTTGCGAAATGAATAATTTCATTATTTTCTCTCTTTGTATTTACAATATACACGACATCACCAGCTGTGTCTTTTAAATACCCTTTGTCACCAACTTGACCTCCACCCTCTGCATAAAAAGGTGTTAAGTTAAAAACTAACTGATACATTTCACCATCTTTTTTAGAGGTTACTTTTCTGTATTTTACAATTTTAACATTAGCCTCTAAAGTATCGTAACCTACAAACTCTTGCTCTTTATCGTCAATTAAAGTAGTCCAATCGTCAGATTTTAAAGCAGACGATTCTCTACCACGACTTTTTTGTTTTTCCAACTCTGCATTAAATTCAGCTACATTGTACGTGTAACCTTTTTCGCGTAGAATTAAATCGGTTAAATCTTCTGGAAAACCATAAGTATCTTTTAATTCGAAAACTTTAGCACCTAAGACCTCAGTTCCTTTTGTAGTTTCAATAATACGATCAAGCAATAACAAACCTTGATCTAAGGTTCTTAAAAATGAGGTTTCTTCCTCTTTAATAACATTCTCTATAAGCTGTTTTTGCACTTTTAGTTCTGGAAAAGCAGCTCCCATTTTATTACTTAAAACAGCTACTAACCTGTAAATAAATGGCTCTTTTTTATCTAAAAAAGTAAATCCATAACGTACAGCACGACGTAAAATTCTACGTATTACATAACCAGCTCCAGTGTTACTTGGTAACTGTCCATCTGCAATCGAGAAAGCTACCGCACGAACATGATCGCTAATTACACGAATGGCAATATCTATTTTCTCATCTTTATTATATTCTTTATCTGTAATGGTCTCAATTTCACTAATAATTGGCTTAAAAACATCTGTATCGTAATTAGATTTCACATCTTGTAAAACCATACATAAGCGCTCGAAACCCATTCCTGTATCTATATGTTTGTTTGGTAAATCGTCGAGCGAACCATTAGCTTTTCGGTTATACTGCATAAAAACTAAGTTCCAAATTTCTACAACTTGCGGATGATCCATGTTTACTAAATCCTTTCCATCTACTTTCGCTTTTTCTTCTGGAGTTCTAATATCTACATGAATTTCACTACAAGGCCCACAAGGTCCTTGCTCTCCCATTTCCCAAAAATTATCTTTTTTATTTCCTTTTAAGATGCGATCTTCAGAGATAAATTGTTTCCAAATATCATATGCTTCGGTATCCATATCAAGATTATCGCTATCGTTACTACCTTCAAAAACAGTTACATATAAAATGTCTTTATCTATTTTATAAATTTCGGTTAATAATTCCCAAGCCCAAGCAATTGCTTCCTTTTTAAAATAATCTCCAAAAGACCAGTTGCCTAACATTTCGAATAAAGTATGGTGGTACGTATCGTAACCTACTTCTTCTAAATCGTTATGTTTTCCAGAAACACGCAAACATTTTTGAGTATCTGTTAAACGTTTATTCTTAGGTTCTGCATTACCTAAAAAGTATTCTTTAAAAGGTGCCATCCCAGAATTTACAAACATTAATGTTGGATCATCTTTAAGTACCATAGGTGCAGATTGCACTATACTGTGCTTCTTTTTTTCGAAAAAACTTAAAAATGTAGAGCGAATATCTTGAGCGTTCATATGTTTTTGTTAATAATCTTGTTTTGTCTAATCGCGAACGTTAGAAAACAATTTATATATTTGTTTTACGTTTTTTAATAATGTAGCTTGATTTTGAGCTACATTTAACTGCAAAAATAGTATAATTTACATAATGAGTAAGGTAAAATATTATTATGATTCTGATACGCTGTCTTATCGCAAGATCACACGTAAAAAACGGCGTACTTTCAAGTACATTTTAGCCTTTTTATTTTCGGCTGCTTTGTTGGGTTTATTTTTTGTTTTTTTAGGGAGTCAGTTTTTTGAATCGCCAAACGAAAAAGCCCTAAAACGCGAATTAAGCAATATGCAATTACAGTTCGATTTGCTTAATAAGAAAATGGACGAGGCCGAGTCTGTACTTGCCAATGTAGAAGATAGAGATAATAATATTTATCGTTTATATTTTGAATCTAATCCTATTCCAGAAGAACAGCGAAAAGCTGGTTTTGGAGGTGTAAATAGGTATAAAACTTTTGAAGGTTTCGATAATTCTAAACTTATAAAAGAGAGTAATAAACGTATAGATATTCTTCAAAAAAGAATAGTTGTGCAGTCTAAATCTTTAGATGAAATTGCTGTTTTAGCTGAAGAAAAAGAAAAATTCTTAGCGACTATTCCAGCCATTCAGCCTGTAAATAACGAAGATTTAACTCGAATGGCCTCTGGTTTTGGTATGCGTACAGACCCATTTAATAAAACTCGGAAAATGCATTGGGGAATGGACTTTACTGCGCCTCGAGGTACTCCTATTTATGCAGCTGGTGATGGGGTTGTGGAACGTGCAGATAGTAACAGTTCTGGTTATGGTAAACACATTAGAATAAATCATGGTTATGGTTATGTTTCTTTGTATGCACACTTGTATGAATATAAAGTTGGCAAAAACCAAAAAGTAAAACGTGGCGATTTAATTGGATTAGTTGGAAGCACAGGTCGTTCTGAAGCGCCACATTTACATTACGAAGTCTTTAAAGATGGTGAACGTATTAACCCTATTAACTTCTATTATGGTAGTTTAACTGCTGAAGAATATAGTAAACTGCTTGATCGTTCTTCTATAGAAAACCAATCTTTAGACTAATGCAAATAGATCTACCAGAAAAAAGATATTATTCTATTGGTGAAGTTGCGAAAGCATTTAATGTTAATACCTCTTTAATTAGATTTTGGGAAAAAGAATTTGACGTTTTAAAACCTAAGAAAAACGCAAAAGGTAATCGTAAATTTACGCCAGAAGATGTTAAAAATCTTCAATTTATATATTATTTAGTTAAAGAACGTGGCTTTACTTTAGAAGGAGCAAAAACCCATATTAAAGAAGAAAAACAGAAAAGCCTTAGTAATTTTGAAATTATTAGTAAATTGGAAGGCGTAAAAGCACAATTAATAAAACTTAAAAATGAACTATAAAGAACTACCAGAAAACACGACTAAAAAATCAAGAACTATGAAAAAAAGAGGTATTGCAGGATTAGGCTGCGGAATATTAGGCATTATAGGCTTAATAATATTAGCTTTAATCATTGGAAGTATGGCTTATACTTTTAATAATACAGCTGTTGAATACGAAGCAGATGCTAAGACTGCGTGGTCTGACGTAGAGAGTAGTTATCAAAGACGTAGTGACCTTTACAGTACTGTAATTAAAACCGTTCAAGGTTCTGCCGATTTTGAAAGAAAAACATTAAATGAAGTTATTGAAGCTAGATCTAGAGCAACTTCTGTAAATATAGATGCTGGAAATTTAACACCTGAAAAAATGGAAGCTTTCCAAAAAGCTCAAAGCCAGTTAAGTGGTTCTTTTAGTAGGCTTATTGCTTCATTTGAGCGTTATCCAGAGCTTAAAACCACAGAACAGTTTAAAGAGTTTCAATCGCAACAAGAAGGTACAGAAAATAGAATTAATGTAGCAAGAGATCGCTTTAACGAAAAAGTAAATATTTACGATAAACATACCACAAAGTTTCCAGGTAAAATATTTGCTGGGTGGTTTGGCTTTGGTGAAATGGCGAGATATAAAGCAGATCCTGGTTCAGAAAATGTTCCAGATGTAGATTTTAAGTTTGATTAATTTATACTATGCAAAATTCTGTCGAAACTTTTTTAACCACTATTGAAGAGCAAGAGATTGTTGCTGCAATTCGTGAGGCCGAACAAGAAACTTCGGGAGAAATAAGAGTACATATAGAAACTACTTCTAAAGGCGACATAGAAAATCGTGCTTTAGAAGTGTTCTCTATTTTAAAAATGCAAAATACAGAGTTACACAATGCAGTACTTATTTATTTAGCAGTAAATGACAAAGCTTTTGCTATTTATGGAGATAGCGGCATTCATGCGGTTGTTTCAAATTCTTTTTGGGACGATACAAGAAACACAATTCAAAGCCATTTAGTAAAAGGAAACTACAAACAAGCTTTAGTAGATGGTGTTTTACTTGCTGGAGAGCAGTTAAAAGATTATTTCCCTGTTTCTAATAACGATAGAAATGAGTTAAGTAATACTGTTTCTAAAGGATGAAACTTTGTAAGCAGTATCCAGTCTTAAGTAAGCAGTGCTTACTAAAATTTAAAAAAACTTTATTTGTTTCATTAATAATTGGCTTAATACTTTGCAGTCAATTTTCTTTTGGGCAATATAAAATTCCACCAAAACCAGACAAAGCAAATGGTGGGCAAACCAGTGTCTACGATTATTATGGACTACTTCAACCTGGACAAAAACAAGCCTTAGAAAACAAACTTGTAAAATATTCTGATACAACCTCAACACAAATAGTAGTAGCAATAATACCTTCTACTAATGGTGAATACATTAACTATTTAGGCACGCAATGGGCACAAAAATGGGGAATTGGAGACAAAGATAAAGACAATGGGATTTTTATTTTACTGGCAAGAGACGACAGAAAAATAGGGATAAGTACAGGTTATGGTACAGAACATTTAATGACAGACGCTATGTCGCGTCGTATTATAGAACGTGATATTATACCTTATTTTAAACGAGACGATTATTATGGTGGATTAAATCGTGGTGCAGATGCTGTTTTTGAGGTCATGCAAGGCGAATATCAAGGAACAAGACAAACAGAAGGTGGCGAATTTCCATTTGGTGTTGCATTATTTCTATTTATTGTCTTTATAATAATCCTTATATCAATCTCTAAAAATCGTAGAAATGACGGCAATTCTGGTGATAGGTTTGACGGTAGAAACACGACACGAGACATTCTTGAAGCTATTATTTTAAGCAATTCTGGTCGTGGAGGCTATAGAAGAAGCTCTGGAGGTTTTGGTGGTGGCTTTGGTGGTGGAAGTTTTGGTGGTGGAGGTTTTGGAGGAGGCTTTGGAGGAGGTGGCTTTGGAGGTGGAGGTGCTTCTGGTGGATGGTAAAATAGTAAGCAACGCTTAGTATTTGGTTTGCTTTATAAACAAGCCGTTTTACACTATCAATTCTATTCCTAAAAATGAAACTTTACTTTTTTGCATCACTAATTTAGCTAATACACTTGATGTTAGTTTAATAGAAAAAGACAATGTATTACCATTTTTAATTTCCAAATACAATAGACAAATGACTATTACCACTGGAAATAAAAAAAAAATAATAACAGATATTATTGTTAAAGAAATTATAAACCAGACTATTACTCTAAAATTTAAAGACGGTCTCTATTTTGAAGGTTTAAATGAAGGGTTAGATTCTATTATTTACAAATGGAATTAATCGAAATAATAAACATCATTTCCTTTAGATTCTCCTTTAGAACCCAAGCTATTAAACTTCCAGCTAAAGCTTAACATAAAATATTGTTGCAATACTGTGCTTTGTGAATCTTGTATATAATCTTGCGTTGCTGTACGTCTTGCATTAGTATTTTGGTTTAATAAATCGTAAACCTTTAATGTTATTGCGCCTTGGTCTTTTAATACAGAATACGCTAAAGTAGAATTCCAAAACCATGCACTTTTTTGAAATCCTTCTGCCACGTTTGGATTATAATTAAAGCTTATATCGTTACGCCATTCCAATTTTTTAGGCAAAAAAGTAGCGGTTCTAATTCCTGCATCATGCCTTGTAAATTTTCTATCGTCGAAAGCACCAATGTCGTAGGCATTTTTTGTAAACGTTATTCTATAATATGGTTTAAACTCGAAAACTTTATCCCAAATAAAATCGACACCTACATTTGGTGTAAACGAGGTAACATCACTCGAATACTTTACATCGTTATTAAAATTTATATTCCTTGCAAAATTGCTCCAGGTGCCAACTCTAAATTTAATTTTTCTTAAAGAATCTAATTTAATATCTTTACTGTAACTCCCATAAAAGCCAAAGTTATAATTACCATCCACGTTCTCGTAAGTCGTTGTTCTTTTTAATGTTTCTGGATCAACAGTTGTTTTAGAAATAACCTGATTTTTTGTTATTTCAATATTAGAATTTAAATATAGTCCTGTTCTTTTTTGCCAATCGAAACCATTATAACCAATATAGACTCTGTGGCTATTTGCTGGCTCCAAATTAGGATTACCACTAACTGTATTTAATGGGTTAGATACATCTGTAAAGGCTTGTAATTGTCTTAATGCTGGTGGATTATTAGACAATCTATAGTTTGCATAAACAGATTGTTTCTCATTAAAACGATAATTAATATAAGAGCGTAATTGTATGTTACTAAAATCGCGTTCTACATTAAATTGTGGTCTTAATAAATCTTTATTTTGAAGTGTTCTTAAATTATAGCTTACATTAAAGCGTGTAGACATTTTTTTTCCTCTATAGCTAATTGCCACACCAGGAATGTTTCTTGAATCTGTATATTCAAAATCTGTACTTAAAGCTGTGTTGAAGTCTGCAAATGTTTGCGAAAGATCATTAAAATCGAAAGTGCTTTGACGGTTTTCATCTTTATCACGAGCATACTCGTATTCAAGATTTAAAAATAGTTTTTTTGAAATTAATGGAATTCTATAAGTAAACTGCGCATTTATCCCCTTACTTTTATTTTCGCCATCTGTAAATTGGTTTCTAATTATTGTTTCTGGATTTGCACCAAACACTTCGGTATTAGAATCTAAAAAATCTTCACTTTCATTTTCGCCAATACTATTTTCTAATTCAAAACGCACAAAAGCACCTTTACTTCCAAAACGTTTTGTAACAGACAACTCATTAGAAAACTCCTTTGCAAAACGCTCTACATTAGAATTAACTGCAGACTGGTTAGTTAATAGTTGGTCTTGATCTAAAGTTTCGTCATTACTATTAAAAGTGGTTTGACTTTTTGAATAATTAAATGATGGTTCTATATTAATTTGAAAGGTAGAGTCTGTTTCTATTTCAAATTCTAAATTAGCAGTATGGCTGTCTGTATTATTATCTGATCGAGACGATGAATTAGTAAAAAACCGAGAATCTGCTAAAATAGTTTCTCGTTGAGTTGACGACTCGTTTCCAGAGTTACTTGAAGAGAGGAAATAATCTCCAGAAACATCTGTAATTTCACCTATTTTATCTGCATAATTTAATCCAGCATTTTTCGAGGTTGTAATTCCTTGACCGCCTCCAAAAGAACGCCCTCCAATAGAAAAAGAACCATTGCTACTAAAGGAATTTCCACCACCACGTCCAAACATTTTAGAAATCTCACCAAAACTAAATCCTGGAGAGTTAGTATTGTTTCCACCTACTAATGCACTAATGCGTTGGTCGTTATCGAAAACATTAAGCATACCTGCAAACTCGTAACGCTTGTCTGTTCCAGCTCCAGCAGAAACACGACCAAAAACACCTTTATTATTTTCTTCTTTAATTGTAAGATTTATTGTTTTATTCTCTTTGTCTCCAGCTTCGCCTGAGAATGCTTCTGCCTTTGTTTTAGTATCAACAATCTGTATTTTTTCTATAATATCTTTAGTTAAATTTTTAGTAGTTATTGACGGATCGTTTCCAAAAAAAGGTTTTCCGTTTACCAATATTTTATTTACTTCTTTTCCGTTTATCTTAATCACGCCTTCATCATCTATCTCTACTCCTGGCAACTGTTTAAGCAAGTCTTCTACATTAGCATCTTTTTTGGTTTTAAAAGATTTTACATTAAATTCTAAAGTGTCTTTTTTAATAGTTACAGGTGCTACAGATTTTAATATTACCTCGTCTAAAGCGTTAGAAATATCTAACGGAATGGTTTCCAAATTGTAAACCGCTTTGTCCATTTTTATTTTTTTAAAATAGGTTTTATAACCTACATAAGACACGTATAAATTTAAATACTTGTCTGCAGTAATATCTTCTAATGTGAATGCGCCATCTTTATCTGAAATGGTATAAGTAACCAAAGAACTGTCTTTTACGCGTTGCATGAAAACAGTTGCAGCTTCGAGTGGAGATTGATCGTCTGATGCTATTAACTTTCCTGTAATTTTAAAGTCTTTAGATTGAGAAAATGAAAGTGATACACAAAAAAGTGTAGCGAAGAATAATAGCTTTCGCATAGTTTTAATTGGTTTAGTTAATTGATGAGATTTATAGCATAATATCAAAAAACGAAATTAGCATAGATATGGTATGGAAGTCTTAAAGAAATTATAAAATTATAAATTGAAATGTTATTTTTTTCTCATGTAGACACTAATAGGAACACCTTTAAAATCGAAAATATCTCGAAGTTTATTCTCTAAAAAACGCTTGTAAGGTTCACGAACATATTGAGGCAAATTACAAAAGAATGCAAATTGTGGTTGTGCAGTTGGCAATTGCATTATGTATTTAATTTTTACAAATTTCCCTTTATAAGCTGGTGGTGGATAATTTTCTATAATTGGTAAAAATGTGTCGTTTAAAACACTTGTTTTTATTTTTTTACTTCGGTTTTTATAGACATCTACGGCTGTTTCTATCGCTTTATAAATACGTTGTTTTGTTAAAGCCGAAATAAATACAATTGGCACATCTGTAAATGGTTCGCATTGTTGACGAATGTGTTTCTCGAATGCGATAGTTGTTTTATGGTCTTTTTCTACTAAATCCCATTTATTAACTAATATCACAATACCTTTTCGGTTTCTTTGTGCTAACCAAAATATATTTTGCACTTGCCCATCGAAACCTCTATTTGCATCTACAACTATTAAACACACATCTGCATGTTCTATAGCACGAACACTTCGCATTACAGAATAGAATTCTAAATCTTCTTTTACTTTAGATTTTTTTCTAATACCTGCAGTATCTACTAAATTAAAATCGAAACCAAAACGATTGTATTTGGTGTCTATAGAATCTCGAGTTGTT
>Ga0114956_1002170_pt1 | contig 15529 bp, 14 predicted proteins | sample MaitaG_FD_87304 | JGI IMG/M metagenome (GOLD analysis project Ga0114956, IMG submission 87304) | Marine algal microbial communities from Maine, USA - Maine_Asex2 metaG | ecosystem: Host-associated > Algae > Red algae > Unclassified | place: Maine, USA | collected 2015-01-05 | reverse complement strand
TGGCCTGAGGGTACGCCCTTGCGTAGCGCACTTTCGTAGCCACTCAGGTCGCGCACGCTTCCCGGCGGGTGCCGTACCGCCGTCTTCTAGACGGCAGTCCGCCAAAGCCCGTGGAGGGAGAAAGCCCAACGGCTTTTTGCGTTGAAAACGACCGTTCGCGAATCCACACCGCACGTTTGATCGGATACGAGTCGACCCCGTCGAACCCGCCCAGATGCCTCGAAGCGTGGCCAAGCAGTCCATCGGCGGGTGTTCGCTTCCGTCGCGACGGCCAAAGATACTCGTTCGAACTTGTGAGTTCGCGGCATGTATTCACCTTCGCGTTCCTCAAGCTTATAGTGGCGGGCGAGGGGACCGTTGACCATGGTTCGATCGGCTTGGAGAAGATTGAGCGCGGAGAGATCCTTGCGCAGAATGCGGTTTCCCGTCCCCGACGACCATGACCGAGATCGGATTCCCCGACGGTCCAGTGTCCGCCGTCCTGCAACAGCACTGCGTGAAATGCCAGCTGGAAAACTATTTGGCCACGGCGCGGCAGGCGCTGGACATCGTTTTGGTCGATGGTGAGGCGCCATCACTCCGGGCGACGGAATTAACGCCCGTGACGCGGCGGAAGAGATTACTGCAATTTGCAGACTTGGCTCCTGATTTTTCAGGGGACGTTTGCCGCCTTGGCATCGCGTTCGGCGCTGGGCGCGGTTCCGGCGAAAACCAATTGCAGGGCGAGCGGTCCGTGGTTGGTGAACGCATGACCGAGTTCGACGCGGTGGCGTTCGAAGACCTTGGCGCTCACCTGTTGCGCCGTCCCGGTGAGTGTGCAGTCGAGTGCGACTTGGAACCGTTGCGGTCCGACGGCTCGACCGCGGCGCAGGGCGCGTCCGGTGCAGGTGAGATGGCTGGGTTCGAGGAACGCGCCCGCTTCCAGTTGGTCCAGCGGAACCACCTCGATCTGCAACTCGATGGTTTGATTTGCCCCGAGCGCCTCGGTGATTGGTTGTCCACGCAAGTCCTGACCGCGTTCGACGGAGACAAGCTGGATCGGAATTTGGGTCATCCCTTTCGGTGGCTTCGAGGCTTCGCGGTGCGGTTTAACCTGCTGCCTGGCGCACTCGCCGCCGCGGTGATTTTGACAGTCGATTAATGCCGCGCGATCGTCGCTTCAAGCACCCCGTCGCTATCCCGTTCGAGATTAGTCCAGGACACCAGCAGTTCGCCGCGGGCCTCCGGTAAGATCAGCATCGATAGCGCAAAGAAAGGGAACAGAAGGATTCGCGTCATTCGTCTCACGTACGTCGCAGGTGGCGCACTTTGATCGTTGGCCATCGAGGAAAAAAAAATGGTGGGCGTAGAGGGACTCGAACCCCCACGCCGATGGCACGAGATCCTAAATCTCGCGTGTCTACCAATTCCACCATACGCCCACGTGGGACGGCACATGAATCGCTTTTCGGCTTCGCCCGCAAGCTTATTTTCGGCATAGTCGCGGCTCATGAAATTTCCTGTCTTTCCCTGTCTCGTATTTCGTTCCGGCTTGCTCCTCATCGGTCTGGCGTTTCTGCCGGCCTGTGTCACCTCGGGCAATCGTTCGAGCTTCGGAAGCTGGCACGAACATCGCTTGCCCACCCCGGACAGTCACGTGGTGTCGCTGCCGGCGTCGCCGTCCAAGGTGAGCGCCGTGCCGATCTTCGCACCGTTCACCGCACCGGACCCCAATGATCCGGCGACGCAGATCCTCGCGGCGCAAAAGGCCGAAGCCGAGGCGGCGGCACTCGCGCGCGGCGAGACCGTGTCCGAACCAGCGACCGGCTTGCTCGCCCGCTTGAACGCGCCGCGACAGATCGGCTCGGTGACCCGCGTGCCGCTGCGGACCACCGCCGCCAACTATCTGAAGGGTGAGAATACCATCACGTTGCTAATGTGCCAGGCCACTGGGTACGCCCCGCGTTCACCGGCGTCCGCGGGCTATCGGGATTACGCCGAAGTGGTGGTCGAAAACACGTTGGATATGTTTTCGGTTCGGCGTGCCATCGTACTGCACAGGTTGCCGCAACCGATCGAACTCACGCTCGACACCACCATTCCGAAGCATGCAAAATATTCTGCCGCGCGCAGTCGTACAGTGGTCGCGGCCGACAACCAGTTGTTCATCGATATCGCGTCAAAGCTCCGGCTCAATCGCAGTGCCGCCGGAGGTCCGGAAGCATGGGCTTCCGCCGGCTTCGACGCGGTCAAATTGAACGCCGCAGCCGCGCGGATTCCGTCGGTGGGTGGGCCGGCGGTGGTGGAGTCCGTTCCAGTGCGCGTGCAGTAGTGCCTGCGGGGCGAAGATGGAGATGGAAGATAGAAGATCGAAGGTGGCGGGAACGCTTTGCGGAAACGTTTGATCGGAGATGGTCGTGCTCTGGTTCTTTCAAATTAAAGGCTGCCGGGTCATGAACGTCGCAGGAGCCAAATCGCGTAGTATTGCGGATCGTCGCTCGGGCGGGGCTGGTCTCCCACTTTCATCGTCGTCCCATCGGGCAAGCCTCCTGATGGCCGAATCTCCCGCATCCCGCGCCTCGCGGCGTTGACACAAGAACAGAGCACCCGCCATCTTCTATCTTCCACATTGCATGATCAGGCCGAAGGCCTACACCGCCGCCGGCGCCTGGCAGGCACGAAACGCAGTTGGTTCACCTTGCGGGCTTACGGTGAGCGAGACGTGGAGGTGTCCGTCTGCGTCGAGCCGGTCGCGGTGGGTTTCAAAGGCTTTCTCCGGGGTGTTGCACTCGTCGCTTAGATGTACGAGAAACACGTGTTGCAATTGTGGGCCGGCGAACTCGGCCAGCATGTCGGCGGATTGGACATTGGAGAGGTGGCCCTGGCGGCCGAGGATACGTTGCTTCAGGGTCCAGGGGCGTTCAGCCTCCTTCACCATCTCCTCGTCGTGGTTGGATTCGATGATGACAATCTGGCAGGTGGACAGGCGTTGGCGCATCAGCGCGGTCGGCGTGCCGGCATCGGTGACGATGCCGACGCGCATGTTGTCGACGGCCACGACGAACCCGACCGGATCATAGGCGTCGTGGGGCACGGAGAAGGGGAGGACATTCATGGCTCCCACGCCGAACGGGCTGCCGTTGTGGAACACGTGCCAGCGGCATTTACCGGCTTTTTGGCGCAAGTGGACAGCTTCGGCGGTTCCTGAATTTGCAAACAACGGGATGCCATATTGCTTCTGCATTTGAAACAGGCCGGAGATGTGGTCGGCGTGTTCGTGGCTGACGCAGATCCCTTTGACTGATTCGGGAAGGATGCCGATACTGGCCATGCGCCGGGTGATTTCCCGGCAACTAAAGCCGGCATCAACCAGCATGACGTCTTTTCCAGCGCGAATCAACGTGGCGTTGCCAGAACTCCCGCTACCTAAAACACACACATCGAACACCATGAAAAGGTTCTTAGAATAAGTTATTAACAGGTGCGAGAAAAGAAATCTGCAAGTTTCAACTGGCAGAAAAGTGAAGCTGTGCAATATAGTTGGCATGATTATTGCTTACAGATTGCTAACAAGCCGACTGCGGAAGGTTGTTTAATGTCGGGACCGTCTCTTTCCCAGCGTCAAAGCATGAAAATGGGCCATGTGATGGCTCCGCAGATGCGCCAGTCGTTGAACATGCTTCAACTGACCCGGATGGAGCTGCACGCCCTAGTCGCCCGGGAGCTCGAACAGAACCCCACCTTGGATGAAACCGCCCCTGAAATGGAGCAGATTGAACTCGAGGGGGATGTCGCCGGCGAGATCACTGACGAGGCCGACGCCGAACTCATGGAGGACTACGAGAAGCTCGCGCAGATCGACGAGGATTGGCGTGAGTATTTCCGCAACAACAAAGTCGTCACCGGTGGCACCGAGGCGGAGGCCAAGCGCAATCACATGATGAACTCCCTGAGGCAGAGCACGTCCCTCCAGGAACACTTGGAGCAACAGCTCGGCCTGCTCGATCTCGAGTTGCCCGATATGGAAATTGGCCGGCTGCTTATCGGCTGCATTGATGATGACGGATTTCTCAACACCCCCATCGACGAACTGGTTGAGACCGGCTTCGAGCGCGACAGCTTGGAAGACATTCTCGGTCTCATTCAAACCTTCGACCCGGTCGGCGTCGGTGCCAAAGATCTCCGCGACTGCCTGCTGATCCAGCTGGAGCGACGTGGCGAAGTGGAGAGCGTCCAATATGAAATTGTGGAGAGTCATCTGCAGGCTTTGGGCTCACGCAAATTACCCGACATCGCCCACGCGCTCGGCATCGGGATTGACGATGTGGTGAGTGCCGCCGAAAAAATCGCCGGGCTCGAACCCAAGCCCGGACGCGCGTTCGCCAGCGAGACCGCGAACTACGTCATGCCCGAAGTCTTTGTCGACATCGAAGGCGGGGAATACGTGGTGCATCTCAACAACGAGCACATTCCCAATCTGCGCATCAGCCGCCATTACCGCACGGTGATTGAAGATGCCAACACCACCAAGGAGACGCGCCGCTACTTGATTGAAAAGGTGAAGTCCGGCGAGTTCATGATTCGCAGTCTGCATCAACGCCAAGAAACCATCCGGTCGATCGCCGAGGAGATTGTCCGTTTACAAACCCCGTTTCTGGACGAGGGCGTGGATAAACTACGACCGCTGACCATGGCCGAGGTCGCCGACAAGATCGGCAAGCACGAGACGACCGTGTCGCGCGCCATCGCCAACAAATACATCTCCACCCCGCGGGGTGTCTTTGAGATGAAATATTTTTTCACCCCGGGCTTCACCAACAAGGATGGTGGCTCGGTTTCCAACGAGGCGATCAAAACCGCCATCTTCGATCTGGTTGAGGCCGAGAACAAAAAGAAGCCACTCTCCGATGCGGCGATGGTGAAGATTCTCGCCGAACGCGGTATCAAAATCGCCCGCCGAACGGTCACCAAGTACCGCGAGGAACTCAAGATTCTTGCTTCGCACATGCGCAAAGAATTCTAATGTGGCGGCGGGCCGTTGCTCCGCTCGTCCTGCGCAACTACAATCCGCCTATGTAGTTTGTACTCCACGTCCTGTTCCCATTTGTTGATGGGATGTCTCTGCAGTAGGTTTCCTGCGGCGCAGGCCGCCACATTCTATGTCTCTCCCCCGGGCTCCGACAGCAATAATGGCAGCACTCCAGCGACCGCGTTCGAGACGGTCGCCCGCGGCATCAATCAAATGACGGCCATCGACACGTTCAAGATCGCGCCGGGCACCTATCACGAAGGGCCGCTGTATGATTTGCCCAGTGTCACGCCACAGGCCCCTACGGTGATCGAGGGCACCGGCACCCAGGCGGTCGATGTAGTGTTCGACGGCGATGGCGTGCGCAATTTCGCCATGGCCTTTCTCGCCAGTTCGGGCTTCACTTTGCGCAACCTGAGTTTCCGCAATTCGTTCGTTTCTGCGCGTTCGAGAACCGGCGGCACGACCGCAGCGCGTTCATTGCGTACGCCACCGCCCGCGATATCCGCATGCTCCACTGCTTGGCCCACGACAACCATTGGAGTTTCCGTTCGGGCTTCGGCAACATCCAGTACGCCGATCCCGCAACGCCGGTGGTCCTGATGAACAATGTGTTCTCGCAGCAGGTCGGCGGGCACATCCAATGGACCACGTTCACCACTATCGACGCGACGATCTCGGGTAGCCTGTTCACTCGTTCTGCCTTGAATGGAGAAGGATCAGCCCGGCGGAGGCTCGCGCGGTGGAAACTCGAACTTCACCTCGCCGCCTTCGAGTTTCAGTTTGGCGTCGAACTTTTTTCCGGCCTTGGAGGTAAAGCCTTTGAGGAGCGCGGTCTCGCCCTTTTTCAGCAGCGTTTTGGCCATGGTGATGGAAATGTTCTTTTTCGCCATCTGCTTCCAGATCACGAACTTGCATCCTTCGCTTCGCCAATTCGCGCAACCGTAGGCTTTCTTGGTCTCGACCACCGAACCGGCGCAGAGCGGACATGCACCCAGTGGCGGACCGCTACTTCCAGGGTTTGAAGGGGGGGGCAGGGCCGCCGGTTCCCAGCTCACTTCGGCGCCTTTACCGTCTGCACCGACGCGAATGTGGATGTGGCCGGAGGTTTCCTTGTCGTCGATGACCAGTTTGATCGGTTGCAGGGTTCGCCCGCTGGCGATCATGCCACGTGCCATTTCGGGGCTGATCACCGCGCCGAACTGGTTCTTCCACAGAACAAAGGTGCAGCCGTCTTTGTAGCCGGAGCAGCCGTAGCCGCGTTGCCCCTCGATCACCGGCTTGTGGCAGTTCGGGCACTTTCCGAGCGAGGAGCGTGTGGCTTGTTCGGCCGCCGCGGCCCCTTGGCCCGCTCCGTCCGCTGATCCACCATGTTTGCCGCGTCCTTGAACGATCTCGGTCGTGTAGGTCACGACATCCTGCATGAATAGTTTGGGGTCCTCGTCGCCTTTCTCGATTTTCTTCAGACGTTGTTCCCATTCGCCGGTGAGTTCGGCGCTTTTCAGGCGTTCGTCTTGGACCAAGCTGATCAGGTGCTTGCCGGCGGTGGTGCTGAGAAGATTCTTCTTTTGACGTTCGAGGTATTGGCGGCGGATCAGGGTCTCGATAATGCCGGCGCGGGTGGCGGGGGTGCCGAGGCCTTTTTCTTTCAGCGCTTCTTTCAAGGCATCCTCTTCGACGGTCTTGCCGGCGGTTTCCATCGCTTGCAGGAGGGTGCCCTCGGTGTAGCGTTTGGGCGGGGTTGTTTTCTTGGCATGCACCTTGGGCTCGTGGGGGCCACGTTCGCCCTCCTCGAACTTCGGCATGGTCTGCTGCCCCTGCTTGGCTCGGCGTTTTGCCTCAGCCTCCATGAGTCCGGGGTGGAGCGCCTGCCAGCCGGGGTCGAGAATCACGGTGCCGCGGGCGCGGAAGGGTTCCTCGTTGGCGCTGGCGTCCACGGTGGTCACGCCTTTGATACACGGCGGGTGAAAGATCGAGATGAAGCGTAGGGCGACGGCTTCCCAGACATTCTTTTCGTTGCCGGTCAGATTGCCGGGCAGGACATCGGTCGGCAGGATGGCGTGGTGGTCGCCGACTTTTTTATCATCGACCACTCGTTTGGTGATGGCGATGCCACTGAGCGGATCGAGTCCGTCGACGGCGGCTTTAAAGCGTGGACGCAGGGTCTCGAGCAGGGGCGCGATGTCCTTCTCCATGTCGCTGGTCAGATACTGCGAATCGGTTCGGGGATAGGTGAGGTGTTTGCGTTCGTAGAGGGACTGCGCGGCCTTGAGCGTACCGTCGGCGGTCATGCCGAAGCGTTTGTTCATGTCCTTTTGCAGGGCCGTGAGGTCGTAGAGCAGGGGGGGCAGGGCGCGTTCCTGTTTTTCGGTGACCTTGGTGATGACCAGTTCGTGGCCTTTCACCTGTTCGAGCATGGCCTTCACGGCGTCCTCTTTTTCGAACTTTCCCCGGGTGTGTTTGAAGGTGGTGTCGCGGTAGGTGGTGTGCAGTTCCCAGTAGTCTTTGGGTTTGAAGTGGTCGATTTCCCAGTCGCGGTTGACGATCAGGGCGAGCACGGGGGTTTGCACCCGTCCGACCGTCCACAGTTGCCGGCCGACGCCGTAGCCTACGGTGTAGTAGCGGGTGCCGTTGAGTCCGACGATCCAGTCGGCTTCACTGCGGCAGCGGGCGGCGTGGTAGAGGGGTTCGAAGTCTTTGCCCGGGCGGAGATTTTTGAAGCCATCGAGAATCGAGGCGCTGGTGAGGGAGGAGATCCACAAGCGACGAACGGGCTTTTTGGTGCAGCGCGCGTATTCGAGGATGTAACGGAAGATGAGTTCGCCTTCGCGGCCGGCGTCTGTGGCGCATACAATCTCGTCGGCCTTCTTCATCAGGTCGCGGACGATGCCGAGTTGTTCTTTGGCCCGGGTGTCGCCGCGCGGGCGGAGCGCGAACTTTGCTGGCACCATGGGCAGCATGTCGAGCGACCACGATTTCCATTCGGCGTGGTACTCGTGGGGTTCTTTGAGTTCGACCAGATGGCCGACGGCCCAAGTCACCACACAGCCTTTGCCCTCGATGTAACCGTTGTTGCGGCCGGAGATTTTCAGGACGGCTGCAATGTCCCGCGCGACAGCGGGTTTCTCGGTGACGACCAGTTTCATGGGTTCAAAAAAATACGCCGCATGACGCGGCGTATGTCTTTATCGGAAACGGATTCCGTTTAGCGTTGGTACACCGGAGGTGTCGGCATCGAGCCGGCTGGGAAGGTAGTCGCCATCGGTAGATCCGAACGCTGGCTGCCAATGGCCGAGGGGCTGCTGTACGACCCGGAATAACCGCCGCCTGGGCCCCAACCGCCGCTGCTGTAGGTTGAGCCGCTACCGCTACTGTAGGTGGAGCCGCCGCCAGCGGGGTAGGTGGTGGCCATCGGGAGATCGTTGGAGCCCGAGCTATACGAGCCGGCGCCGCCGACGGTCGTCCAACCGCCGCCACCGCTCGTACCGCCGCTGTAGGTCGAACCGCCGACCGGGTAGGTGGTCGCCATCGGCGCGGCACTGCCGCCGGACGTACCAATCGCGCTGGTGGAGCCTTGCCCATAGTCAATTTGTTGTTCTTCGCCGATGTAAGCGCCGCCATCTCCGCCGGGGCCCATGGGGGGCGGCGGTGCTTTCGGGAATTTCATGCGCACATCTTCCGCGGGATCCTCGCGTAGCCCCATCGGCATGCCGATGTTGTCGTAGCTTTTGGTGCCATCGGGAATTTTTTGATAGGTGAAGCGGACCATCCCGAGCGAATCAGTATTGCCGTTCAGGCCGGCGACACCATGGGCACTCACGCGGAGGTTGTCGTCCCAGTCGTAGTACAAGCCGGCACCGATGTCGGCGGGGAAATCTTCATTGTCATCGTCATCGTCGAGCCGGTCGCGACTATTACCGGACTCGTCGTTGGCCACTCGGCCTTCAAGAACGAAGCCGAAGCGGTCGCTGGCTTCGATGATGCTGCTACCACTGAGAATGACGGCGTTTTCCACTTCGGTGCGGAACTCGTAGCTGAGGTCGCCGATCACATGGGCACGGTTGCGAACCGTGTCGCCAGCGGAGATGCCGGCCCGGGCGCGGAATTCGCCGAAGCCGAGACCGGCGCTTTCGCTACCGGTTGGCAGGAAGATTTTACCATGGGGAATGATGTAGGGTGCCTCGAGGATGTCCTCCCATGCGCGCAGGGCGAGTCCGACGCTGATGTCGCCGAGTCCACCGCTGGACGAACTGTCGCCATCGCTGAATCCGAGCGGTATCGATGCCTCCAGAGTCACGTCATCAAGCAGGCCGTAGCGGATATCGCCTTGGACCACCACGGTGTCGCGGGCGTCGCCGGAGATGCGGCCTTCGTCATTTTCGCCGAACGAAAGACGGGCGCCATATTCGACATTGCCTTTCAATGGCCATTGATTGTCGTACGTGAACAAGGTGCGCTGACCACCGACGGGATCTTCCGCATGATGCAGACTCCCAGGTTTATCGCCGTACATGGACGCCGCGGGTCCACGCTCGGAACGAGCGAAAGCGAGCGTCGCAGAAAGGGAAATCAAACACGAAATAATTGTGATTTTGCGCATCAAAAAGCCTACCAAACTAAAGGGTTACAGATGTGGGACTGTAACGGTGGTGCCGGATATTGGCGACAAAAAAATTTGCTAAATACCCACGCAGCCAGCGACTTGGGCCGATCTCCACGCCTTGGGCTTGCGGTTTGCATCCTTTCGGATTAGGTGCCGCGTATGGCTACTCATACAATTGTACTCCTCCCCGGTGACGGCATCGGCCCTGAAATTACCGATGCGGTCCAGCGTATTTTAAAAGCGGCAGGCGCTGAAATCAAGTGGTTGACCCACCAGGCCGGCCTCGGGGCTTTGGCGGAGGGCAAGGAGGTTTTGCCCCAATCCACCGTCGAGGCGATCCGCGAACACAAGATCGCGCTCAAGGGACCGTGCACCACGCCGGTTGGCAAGGGCTTCTCCTCGGTGAACGTCCAACTGCGCAAAAGTCTCGAACTCTACGCCGCCGTGCGCCCGGTGAAAAACATCCCCGGGGTGAAAACCCGGTTCGAGAATGTCGATCTGATTATTTTGCGCGAAAACACCGAAGGGCTTTATTCGGGCATCGAAAACATCGTCACGCCGGGCGTGGTCATGTCGATGAAAGTGGCCACCGAAAAAGCCTGCACCCGCGTTTCGCGCTACGCGTTCCGCTTTGCCACCCGCCGCCAACGCAAGAAGATCACGGTGTTCCACAAGGCCAACATCATGAAGCTCACCGACGGCATGTTCACCCGCTGCGCCCAGACGATTCACGACGAGGAATACCCCAATATCGAATACGAGGAAGCCATCATCGACGCTGGTTGCATGCGCGTGGTGCAGGACCCGACCCAGTTCGACATCCTGCTGTTGGAAAACCTCTACGGCGATGTGGTCAGCGATCTGGCGGCCGCCTTGGTGGGCGGCCTCGGGGTCGTCCCAGGCGCAAACTTCGGCGACAACTGCGCGATCTTCGAGGCGGTTCATGGTTCGGCCCCGGACATTGCCGGCAAAGGCGTTGCCAATCCGCTGGCCTTGCTGAACTCGGCCATGATGATGCTCGATTATTTGGGCGAGGAAGATGCGTCCATGATCAGCATCGCGGCCAACGTGCGCAACGCCTTTGGCGAGGCCTTGCTGGCCGGCAAGAAAACCCGCGACCTCGGTGGGGAACTCGGTACCAAAGAATTTGCCGACGCGGTGATCGAACGACTCTCGAAAAGCTGATGACCTGACGTCCTGCGGGATGGAAGATCGAAGGTGGTAGATCGAAGGTGGAAGATCGTGGTTAGCGCCCTTTCTACCTTGTCGCTACCCGGCTCTGTTCAACCGGCTACGACTGCGACGGTTTTGCGGATAGTCGCCCGGGCGGAGCCGGGGCCTCCCACTTTAATCTCCGAAATTCAGTGGCATTCGAGCAAGCCCCGTGGTGGGCGATTCCCACATTCCCCGCACCTCGGCATGCCGTAGGCTACTGGTTGACTGGTAGCGGTTTGACCGGATCTAGTTTGACCGACTCTTCGCCACTACGTGCCATCCTTGCTTCCCAGACGCGGGCCGCGCCGCGACGCGCATAGCTTTGTACGGGTTCGGGGAGCTTGGTGAGATCGTAGTACACCCGTTCCACCGCTCCCGGACCCGCGTTGTAGGAGGCGAGTAAAATTTCGATAAACGGGGCCCGCCACTCGTCCTCCCGTTCGATGATGCGTTCGGCGATTTGTTCAAGGAAAGCGGTGCCGACCCGGACATTGAGTTCGGGCTCGAACGCGCGGTCGAACGTGATCTCGCGGCCGAAGGCGAGCAACGTGGTTTCTTGCCAGGTGTCGGGCATGACTTGCATCAGACCGCGTTCGCCTTTGCTGCCGACGGCATTCGGATTGCCGCTGGACTCAATAAAGATGACCGCGTCGATAATGTCATCACTCACCTCATAGGGCTTGCGCGGATCGGAATCGTTGCTGGCGAGATCGAGTCCCATGGAGAAGCGGGGGCGGGGGGCGTCGACCGTCGGCGCGGTAAAGCCTACCTCGGCACCGAGCTCGTTTGAGGTGCTGTCCAGTTTGGGTGTGCTCTTTGGGTCCGAGGTGAGAGCCACAATGACCAATGCCGCGGCAATAACAGCCAAGGCTAACCAGACATATTTAAGGGATGAAGGATTCACGGCGCGCTTTGCTAACAGTTTACGCGTTCAGTGGAGACTCCGTCAAAAGGTATTTCTGCGGGAGGACCATCTCTCGATGGCTATAAAGTCCAGTCGATCGGAGATTTGTCCATGCCTTCGAGCAGTTCGTTGGTCTGTGAAAAATGCCGGCAGCCGAAGAATCCGTTGTGCGCGGCGAGCGGGGAAGGGTGGGCGGCCTTGAGCACGTGGTGTTTTTCCGCGTCGATCTTTGCCGCTTTCTTTTTCGCGAAGCCGCCCCAGAGCAGGAATACGAGGCCTTCGCGCTGCTCGGAAAGAATCCGGATGACCGCGTCGGTGAACGGCTCCCAGCCTTTCTTTTGGTGTGACCCTGCTTCGCGCGCCCGGACGGTCAAGGTGGCGTTGAGCAACAAGATGCCTTGGTCCGCCCAATACCCGAGATCGCCGTGTTCGGGGATGGCGATGCCGAGGTCGGACTCGATCTCTTTGAAGATGTTTTTCAGGCTGGGTGGGGTGCGCACGCCGGGGGCGACGCTAAAGCAGAGTCCATTGGCTTGGCCGGGTCCGTGATAGGGATCTTGGCCGATGATGACCACTTTCACCTGGTCGAACGGAGTCCGGTTGAACGCGGAAAAAATCTCCGGACCGGGCGGAAACACCTGCGCCCCGTTTTGCTTTTCCTCGCGGAGGAACGCGCGCAGTTGGTGAAAGCTGTCTTGCTGGAATTCGGCGTCGAGGACGGCCTTCCAACTTTTGTGGATCTCGGGGTCGATGCGTTCGGGCATGCGCCGAAGGCCCTGCCAGCTATCCGCCTGGCGGGCTATTTGAGCTTGGCAGCTTCGGCCGGATCGGACGCGACAATCTTGTTGCGGGTGTGGATCTTGTCGCATTTGCCGCAGAGGTATTCTTCGACAACAATCTTGGTTTTGCCGGCGGTGACTTGGGACATGTCGAGTCCCTTGGTGACCGCGGCGCGTCCGTCACGGGTGAAGAAGTTGCCTTCCTGATCGAGCAGGATGAGTGCGGGGATGCCGCGCACACCGTATTTTTGCGAGAGAGCGTTGGCGGCAGGGCCGCGGCGCTTCATGGTCGGGCAGTTCATTTTGGTTTTCTTCATGTACTGCGACTGGGCTTCGTCGGACTTGTCGGAGGAGACAAACACCACTTGGAAGTCATCCGCGTATTTGTCGCGGTACTTGAACAGCACCGGCGAGAAGGCGCGGCAGGGTCCGCACCAGGCGGCGGAGAAGTAGATGCCGACGACTTTGCCTTTCAAGGACTCGAGTTTCACTTCATTGCCATCGGCGTCCATCAGACCGTCCGAGAAGTGGGCTTTCAGCGCGTCCATTTGGGTGTTGGCGGCATCGGCTGTCTCGGTCGGGGAGTCTTTCGGGGTGTCTGTCGGGGTGTCTGTCGGGGTGTCTGTGGTGTCAGCGGCGAACGCGGAGAGACCGAAGGAAAGGAGGAAAAAGAGGGGGAGGAGAATTTTCATAGGATGTCTCAGTGCGGTGTTACCAAAGTACGACGTCTATAAGCCGCTAGTATATCAGCAATAAAAAGGAAAAACTGAACAAATCAAACACCCGCAGGTGATTATTCTGGGCGCAAAACCACACAGGCGAACGCACCGTCGGCGCGATCTTGGCCTGGAAGGTTGAGCTGGCTGTCGCCCTCCTTGGCGGCTGGTTCCGAGGCCAAAAAGGCGGCAATCACCTCGATGGTTTCGATCGGTTCGATGCTGCAAGTGGAGTACACCATGCGTCCGCCGGGCGCGAGTCGCTGGAACGAGACCTGCAGCAGTTCGAGTTGGGTCTGATGTAATTTGCGCAGCCGTTTGGGGTCGATCCGCCAGCGGGCTTCGGGGCGGCGCGCCAGCACGCCGGAGTTGGAACAGGGGACATCGAGCAGGATCGCGTCGAAGCGCTCGTCTGCCGATGCTGGTTTTGGCTTGGCGGCGTCTTCGCAACGGACTTCTACCCAGGTGGCTTGCATGCGTTCGAGGTTCTCGCGCAGGCGCGGCAGGCGGTCTTCGTGCCGGTCGGCGGCGACAAGGGTGCCTTGTCCCTGCATGGCTTCGGCGATGATGATGGCCTTGCCGCCGGGCGCGGCGCAGGCATCGAGTACGCGTTCGCCCGGTTGAGCGTCTAAAAGATGGGGGGCGATGCTTGTGGACGGGTCTTGGATGTAGAAGTGGCCTTCGAGGAAGCCGGGCAGTTTTGAAATGGGTCCGGGGCGTTGGAGGATGGCAAATTTCTCCAAGGCGAATTTCACATTTCGAATTTCACATTTCAAATCTGAATCGTCCGCTAGGTTGCCAGATTTTAGATCTAGATCGTCGGCGGGACTGTGAGATGTTAAATCTGAAATTCGAGATGGCTCGAAAAGCTGCTCGAAGGTCACGCCGGCTTTGCGCCACTCCTCGAACAAGGCCGGGTCCCGAACCCGCGCCCAGGTGGCCGGCTGGCGTTGGTTCCACAGGCAGACGGCTTCGACTTGCGCCTCGCTCATCCACGAACGCCATCCCTGCACCAACGCGTGCGGATGCGAGCTGCGCAGTTCCAGCGGCGCCTCCTTGAATGTTTTCTGCCAGGTCTCCCGTTCGCGGACGCAGCGTCGCAGCACGGCGTTGACCATGTTGGCTACGGCTTTTTTCCTGCGCTCTTTGACCAGGGTCACGCGTTCGGACACGGCGGCGTGATCGGCCCCGCGGGTGTACAGAATTTCGTAAAAGCCGGTCAGCAAGACCGAACGCGTCCAGCGCTCGGCCGGCCGCCGGCAATAGGTTTGCTCGATATGTTGCAACTGGCCAAGCCAGCGCAGCGTGCCGGTCGCGAGTTCGCGGGTCAGGCCGAGTGGCATGGCGCGGTCGGCGAAGCGGCCGTCCTTCAGGAAGGCCTCAACGAGACCCACCGCCTCCGAACGCGCCGTGGCCGGGCGCTTTGTGCGTCCGGACGTGGCGTCGGGTGGAGTGCCTGACGGGGCGTCGGAGGGCGTGGATTCAGAAGTGGAAATCTAAACCAAATCCTTCGGGCGCCAGCCTTCGCGCGCTTCGATGTCGATCCACTTGGCGGCTTCGTCGTTGCCGCCGATCTCCATCGTCTCGCTGTTCCAGTCCAAACCTTTGCCGGTACGGATGGCGAGTGTGCCGAGCAGAATCACTTCGGTGAGCGGGGCGGAGTAGCCAAAATCGGTAACCGAGGTGCCGCCGTTGCGGATTGTGTTCACCCAGTCGTTGTGAATGCCTTTCACCCGTTTCAAGGTCTTCGGCACGCGCTTCTCCGGATTGGTCCGGTATTCTTCCCAACGTTCTTTCGGGTAGAGGCGGGGACTGTCGGGCCGCATGCCCGGATGGAAGATGCCGCCCTTCGAGCCGACCATCAGCAAGCCGCCGCCGCCAGGCAGATCCCAGTCGTTGCCCTCGGGCGAGACGGGTTTTGTTGGCCCTTCGATCCACGACAATTTGACCGGCGGCTTATCGCCGCGCGCGGGAAAGTGGTAGTGCACACTGGAGCCGTTCGGGGTGTGGATGTCGTTGGCGTCTTCGGTCATGTCGACGTCCACACGGGTGGGCGCACCGAGGTCGAGCGCCCAGTACGGCGTGTCGATGGTGTGGCAGCCGATGTCGCCCAGGCCGCCGCAACCGAAGTGCCACCAAGGGCGCCAGGTGGTGGGATGCAAGGCTCGGCTGTGTTCGGCATGCTCGTGGGTCGGTCCGAGCCAGAGATCCCAGTTCATGCCTTCGGGCAGCGGTTCGCCTTTGGGATACTCGCTTTTTACTTTACCGTTGAAGCCCCAGCCACTGGCCGGTCGGTTGGTCCAG